>Ga0116136_1001396_pt1 | contig 12226 bp, 10 predicted proteins | sample June2015DPH_20_5_FD_88972 | JGI IMG/M metagenome (GOLD analysis project Ga0116136, IMG submission 88972) | Peatland microbial communities from SPRUCE experiment site at the Marcell Experimental Forest, Minnesota, USA - June2015DPH_20_40 | ecosystem: Environmental > Terrestrial > Soil > Wetlands... | reverse complement strand
GAGGCGGATCGTTTCGTAAATGCCTGCGATTTTGATATCGAGGGGTCGCTGATTGGTTACACTGTTTTGAAGTATGCGTGCAAAGGAGCAGATGAGAAAGCTCGACGGATGAAATTCTCGACGCTAACGGAGAGGGAGCTTAGGGAAGCATATGCGAAGACGCTCCCTAACCTAGATTTTCCGCTCGCCTTCGCGGGTATGTGCCGCCATGAGGTTGACTGGTTATTCGGCATCAACCTATCTCGCGCTCTGACTCAATCAGCGCTCAAGGCGAGTAACCGTTACCTAACCCTAAGCACAGGCCGAGTGCAAGGCCCAACGTTGCGGTTCGTCGTTGAGAGGGAGAAGGAAATCCAAGCGTTTGTACCCACTCCCTTCTGGACATTGAGAACTAAGGTAGATGTGAATGGGCGAATCGTTGAAGCGGCATATGAAATCGACCGCATTGGGGTCAAAGCAGACGGCGAAAGTATCATCAAGGAATGCTCAGGGAAGATCGGAACGGTTGATCGTCTCGAATCGTCGACATACGAACTCTCTCCTCCCACGCCATTCGACCTCTCAACCTTACAGTCGGAAGCCTACAGGCACTTCGGCTACACACCGCGTTTAGCCCTTAGTATAGCAGAACGCCTCTACTTGGACCAGTTGATCTCGTATCCTAGGACCTCGAGCCAAAAACTTCCGCCCTCAATCGGATTCGAGGAGATCATGAAAGGCCTAGGCCAGATTCAGAACTATCAATCAAGCGTGCGCGTACTGCTGGCGAGGCATCTCGCTCCCCACGAAGGCAAGTCGGGGGATCCCGCCCACCCAGCGGTCTACCCAACAGGTACGACTCCGAAACGGAACCTCTCACCGCAGGAACAGAAACTCTTTGATCTAACCGTAAGACGATTTCTAGCTACCTTTGGGGAAATGGCAACTAAACAAAGCGACAAGGCTACACTCAAAGTTGGTCAACGCATCTTCTTCGTGCGCGGATCTAGACTCCTCCAGAATGGATGGGTTCCACTTTACGGTCCATACGCGAAAATCGAGGAGCTGGCTATGCCAAGACTGAAAGAGGGGGACTCGGTGAAGGTTGTTGAAATAAAACTTGAAGACAAATACACCCAACCTCCCCCACGCTACAACCCAAGCAGCCTTCTCAAAGAAATGGAAGAGTCTGGAATCGGAACGAAAGCAACCCGAGCTGAGATAATTGAGACCCTATACAGACGCGGATACTTGAGAGACCAACGAATGATAGCGACGCCACTAGCATTTCAAGTGACTGATATACTAACGAAGTACTGCCGCAGAGTAACCGAGGTCACATTTACACGAGAACTTGAGGAGAAGATGGAACAGATCGAACAAGGGAGCGCGCGTCGCGAGCAAGTTGTCCTTGATACCGTTGATTACCTTAAACCAATACTCGAAGAGCTGAAAGAAAGGGAAGAAGACGTCGGCAATGAACTTACCTCAATAATCCGCGAGATGTGGCTCGGTTCAATAACGCTCTTCGTCCCATGTCCAAAGTGCGGTTCAACACTGAAGATCATAAGGAACCCAAGAACGAAGAAACGCTTCATAGGCTGCTCGGGAAAATGGAAGACCAACTGCACTTTCTCGCTCCCTCTTCCACAGCTCGGCGCTTTGACACTTCTCGAGAAACGTTGCCCTGAATGTGGCTTCCAGTTGATTCAGGTTAAGTCCAGAGGGAAGCGCCCACTTGTGTCCTGTTCACGCTGCTACGTAAACAAGGCAGGGATCCCGAAGTCGGTCCCATACGCTCCCGTTCGCCACGCAAGGCCGAACTGAATTGTCGCAATCACATCCTACGAGCCAAAGAGAAACCCTTGGGCATCACGGTTGAACATCTTTTTTGTGCAGACTTTGGAGAAAGTACCAGCAGTAAAGGCACAAGGCGAACACTAGAAAGGATATTTTTGTTGCGAAATTGAAGTTCACCGGGAGAAAAATATGGCTATGAAAGGTATTGGCTGTGAGATCAAGAGACCCGCCGTTTCTAAGCCAAGTTGTGAACCAAGCGAACATGTTCCAGGTGAATTCGTATCCTGCAGCGAAAGAAGCCGTTAATAGTATCGCCCTTACGCCACGGGTACCAACACGACTGAGCCAATCCTTGCTAGCTTCTAACGCGAATATGGTTCCGCAGAAGAAGAAATAGGTCATCAAAGTGACTGGCTTGAATGTTGTAATTTGGTTCAACGGGTAGGGTGGAGATATTACGGCGGTCACATACCGCTCACCGAATGATCCCTCAGTGGGAACGGTGATTGCGTAATATACGATAATTACTACCGCGAGTGTTAGGAGCAAGATCCCCGCGAATGCTATTACCTTGTCGATTCGTTTCGTAGGTACACCCTCACATTACAAGCTGCTTTGATTCAAAATGCAGCTCTGCGCCTCAGCCTGAAAAGCCTTATACATGCTGCTAAGTCACGTCGTCTTCTCATTACCTAGAAGGCCCACGAAGTGTATCTGTTCCCAGGCAATCTTTCCACCATTCAGCAGTTGGTGCTTTTCCTGGTTGCGACGGTTACGGGCCTGATCTCTATTTACGCTATTAACGTCTGGGTCTTGAGCCTCCTATCAATTCGAGGGAGGAGAAAAATATCACCGCCACCACCATTAGAATCCTGGCCCTACGTCTCAATTCACCTACCTCTATTCAACGAAGAACGGGTCGCTGGTCGTCTGCTCGAGGCATGCGTTGGGTTGGACTACCCGCGCGATCGCTTCGAGGTATTGGTTATCGATGACTCAACTGACGGCACCACTAAAGTGGCACAGAGCTTTGAGAGCAAATATCCCGGCTTAGTGAGGGTGATTCATAGAGACGACCGAGTAGGATTCAAAGCCGGGGCGCTTCAGGTCGCACTAGGACAAAGCAAAGGCGCCCTCATCGCGCTATTCGACGCAGATTACGTTCCTCCTCATGATTTTCTAAGAAAGATGGTGCCTTACGTTTACGTGAACGATAGGGTAGCCTTTGTCCAATCTCGGTGGAGTTACTTGGACGGTCAGTTCTCTTGGATTGCCAAAGCCCTCTCGCTTGCTATCGACGTTTATGCCTTTGTGGATCAAAGAGCCAGATATGTCGGGAACCTCTTAGCACATTTCAGCGGGACATGTGGTGTTTTCAGAAAGCAGGCTATCGAGGATGCAGGAGGATGGAGCCCAGAAACCTTGGCTGAAGATTTGGACCTCTCGATTAGATTGCATTTGAGAGGTTGGCGTTACATCTACGTCCCCTCCGTAGTCTGTCCCGGTGAGATTCCACCGAGCTTCGATAACCTAAGACATCAACAGTTCAGATGGGCAAAAGGGTTCTCGGAGTGCCTCAGGAAGTACGGTGGCGATATTGCGCGGAGCAAGAAACTGAGCTTCTTCCAGAAGCTTGAAGCTCTCTTGCATCTAGGCACATATTTCATCTGTCCCTTGACCATCATAGGGCTCGTCGTAGCCCTGCTCTATTATGCGATTTTTCCTCCTTCGTTCTGGCTTATGGGCTTCTGGCGTTACCAAGTCGCACTATTCACATTTCTTCTCTCCTTAGTCATCTATAGCGCTCCGCTCGCTGCTTCGGCTGTGACGTTATCGGAATTCTCGCAATTCGGCTTCTCAAAGATGAAGAGAATGTTTCATCTGGGCTACTTGGGCGCGATCGTCTACGGTTTGTTGCTGAGCAACACTAAAGCGGTAATTGAAGGGCTGTTCTCAAAGACCTCGTACTGGTATCGAACGCCGAAACTTGGTTCGATTTCGGTTACGAAAGAAAGTTAACTGCCTGACGTCTTTGGGGTTTCTGGGTTCGTAGCCGGAGGAGTGAGTGTTCCGCGCAGTTTGTCCAGGAATTTATCGCTCTTCAACGTATTTCTCCTGTCGATTAGGAGTAAGAATGAAAAGCAGAGAAAGAACAAGTAAACGACCATAGACGCGTTGAATACTGCAGTAACAGGATTCGGATACCAGCCTACGACGTCTACAGAGAATGTGAGCGCGTAAACGAACTCAGCAGCAAGCAAGGGGAATGTGAAGAGGCCAAGCCAGTAAGCCCACCTTGACATTAAGAAAAGGGTCGCCGCGATCACAATGGAAACTGCCCCCAAGGCTAGCAGGCTGTAAGCTGAAGGACTAAACATTGCCCAAAACGCAAGCATGTAAACGCCTCCAGCAGCGTAGAATACTAGGGGTAGCCATATTCCTGCAGTTCGTTCTGTGAATGTTTCCGTCAATCTTTCGCCGCTCCTGGTTAAGAGGCCTTATTACGCCAGAAGAGGTGCCATAAAGGTTTACCATTCAGAGAAGGAGGCGTGCGTCAATGCAGAATCTTGGTTTTCACACCTCAAAGACTGATAACTTTTCAGGATTTTCCAAACCACTTGACGAATCGCGCTATGTAGTAGTTGGTGTGCCATACGATCACACGAGCACCTACAGAGCCGGATCCCGTTTTGCTCCACGAGCTATTCGTGAAGCCTCACTAAACATTGAGACCTACAGCCTTCGAACCGGAATAGACATTGAACAAGTATCAATTCATGACGCAGGTGACTTGCATATTGTCGATAATGCAGAGGAAACACTCTCACGACTCGAATACGTCACGAAGGACATTCTATCGGCAAAGAAGATTCCTGTGATAATTGGTGGAGAACACACAATTACTCAAGGAGCAGTCCGAAACCTTCCAGAGCGCGTAGGCGTGGTCAGTTTCGATGCCCACGGAGACCTTAGGGATGAATACGGAGGCGGTAAAATATCACACGCTACAGTGCTCCGGAGAATAACAGAAAAAGTTGGAACCGAAGGCATTCTTGTTCTGGGAGTTCGTGCCCTTTGCAAGGAAGAAGTCGATTTCATCATGCAGCACAAGATTCAGACGATGACTCCATGGGAAATACGCGAGGCTGGCTTGGCCGGGGCGGCCGAGCGTGTGGCAGCATTCGCGAAAAAATTTGAACACACTTACCTCACAATCGATTCCGATGCTCTCGACCCGGCCTTTGCGCCGGGGGTCTCTAACCCGGAGTTCGACGGCTTAACGCCTGATGAACTATTATCCTTAGCAAGGGTGGTAGCGAACGAACGTATGCTTGGCTTCGACCTGGTTGAGGTTTGCCCAAACTATGACTCTGGGGCAACGGCTGTAGCAGCCGCTCGAATAATCTTCGAGGTCATAGCGCAAGCAGAGAAAGCAAGAAACGGTTAGTCGGCCCTTTCCATTTTCGATATGAAGTATCCGTTGCAATCGTGCAAGTGTGAGTAAAACCTCTGGCATTTAGTTAACCCTCGAAGACCCGGTGACCCAATGAATGGGCTTTGAGGGACCAATGAGAACTCGGGGTTCTTCCTGAGAAACGTCTCAACGACGAGCTCGTTCTCCTCGGGAAGAATGCTGCAGGTACAATAGACGAGGGTCCCGCCAGAGCGTACATGCTTAGATGCGGCTTGAAGTATCGAGCTTTGTCTCAAAGAGAGTTCTGCGATGCGTCCCAATGTGACGCGCCACTTGCTGACAGGGTCCCTAGCGAAAACCCCAGTGTTTGAGCACGGTGGGTCGACCATCGCAACGTCAACTTTGCCATTGATTGGGAGGCTAGAAGCGTCGGCCATAATCGGCGAAGCAATTGAGCAGCCGCTACGGGCAACCTCCTGCTTCCAATGGAGAATCCTGTCAGCCGATAATTCAACTGAGTAGATTTCACCTTGGTTACCCATTTGAGCTGCTAAGTGGGTTGTCTTGTTACCTGGGGAGGCGCAAACGTCTAGCACGGACTGTCCGGCTCTAGGTGAAGCGACCAGGCCCGCCACGATGCTTGCTAAATCCTGAATCACGATTTCGCCTGAGGCTGAGAGTTTCGCTCTAGTCTGTTGAGTTGACTTCTCCAAGAGATACGCGCTGTCGACCCCGTTCACCCTCACTGCCTTCAACTGTTCTACGACCAGGGTTTCATCCCTGTTCCTTATTGGGTTCACGCGCGCAAATGTTGAAACTGGGAGTAGGTTTCGTATGAGAATTTTCAAGGTTAGAGATCTTCCATAGATGTTCGTTAGCCGTTCGACATACCAAGCTGGGTGGCAGGTTTCAACGGCTGCTCTCTCGAGTTCAGGCAGGTCTCTGGAGTTGAAGCGCGGACTGCTGGACACTAAACGCGCGATGTCTTCTTCGTACGGTTGGAGGTCTCTCCAGCCAAAGATTTGCCTAGCCCACGCCACCATACTTTCCAACTGGTTTGCAGATTTCGCGTCGACGTATTTGGAGTAGGATATAATTTTCAATAAGCTTCGTATTCCGTGGGATGCGTGTCCGATTGTTTCCTCTGAAATTTTCTGCGAGATTAGCCAGTCGACGCAATTTTCGAATCTATTAGTTTCCATTATCAAGCGGTGAGCTTGACGAAGGTCATTGGAGTTGTTGAGTCCTAGCTGTCTAGATGCTTTGAGGAGGGCGCTTCTCTCCCCGATTCCCGTGTACGCCATCCAGCTAAGGGCTTCGATGGCTAGGGTGAGAGAGTCTTTCGTCAAGGGTGACCAAAACCTTAGGATGTACTTGCACTGCGCATTTATTTAGTAGGAAGCTGGCGTGCTACGCGAGTTGTTCGGAGGCTTGGCGAACGGCGAGGACGCTTGAAAGCTTTTTCACTGAAACGGCCCCTGCACTTAAGCAGCCTGCCAAACCGGTGCCCAAGCGACAAGCACTCATATTCAACCCCTCAACTCCGTCAACAATTCCGCCGTCATACTTGGTCTCCATAGGATATGATGGAGACGCCAGGAAGTGCTTCCTTCGCCTATACGAGCCGAAGTCTCATAAGATCTTCTTTTGGTTCGACCGTTCCGGACACAAACCCTACTGCTTCAGCAAGCAGACCATTCCTGAACTTCAGAGAATCCGCGATGTGGTGCAGAACTTTGGCTTTGATCATTTCGAAGAAGGAGAAAGATTTGACGCCCTACGGGGTGAACTGACGAAAGTTACCAAGATCGTAGCCAAAGATCCATTGACGATTGGTGGAAAACCGACTGGTTCAATTCGCGACGCAATTACCGCTTGGGAGGCAGATATCAAGTACGTTGAGAACTACATCTACGATCAGGGCATTGAACCTGGGATGATGTATGAAGTCAAAGACAACCAACTATCAACGGTTGAGTACAGACTGCCGGAACAAGCGTCAAACGACATTGACGAACTATTTCGCGACGACTCTCCGGAATACAGGGAATTGGCACGAGAATGGATGAGGTTACTCGAATGCCCCGTACCGGATTACCGTCGGGCTGCTATCGATATAGAAGTCATGCAAGCAATTGAAACTCGCGTACCTGACCCTGAGCTTGCTGAACAGAGGGTCATATGCGTAAGCCTCGCGGGTTCCGACGGCAACAACAGGATCCTCCTCCTACGCCGACAAGGGATTGCTGATGGCAATGCGGAGCTCCCGCCGAACGTGAGTATGGAATTCTACGATACCGAGGAAGAACTTCTAACCTCCCTCTTTCTTGCATTACTTGATTATCCGATAATCGTAACTTTCAACGGCGACGATTTCGACCTCAAGTACCTATACCATCGAGCACAGAGACTGGGGTTCAAGAACGAGGAAATACCGATCGAGCTTGGCCGTGACGTAGCATTTCTGAAATATGGAGTTCACGTAGACCTCTACAAATTCTTCTTCAACCGTTCCATCCAGATCTACGCTTTCGGGCAGAAGTATCGGGAGAACACACTTGACGCCGTTGGTGAGGCGCTAATCAACACCGCCAAAGTAGAGAAAGCACCGCATCTCTTCCTGAAAGCATCGTATAGTGACTTGGGTGTCTATTGCTACCGTGACTCTGAGATCGTGCTCAAATTAACCTCGTTCGACGACGACCTCGTGATGAAGCTGATGACCGCGCTCTCGCGCATCAGTTACATGACCTTGGACGATGTGTCAAGACAGGGCGTCTCTGGATGGATAAGAAGCATTATGTTCTGTCACCACCGAAAACGCCGGTACCTAATCCCTAGAAGGGATGAGATCCTCCAGGTCAAAGGTCAAACAACGACTGAGGCCGTCATTAAAGGAAAGAAGTACAAGGGAGCCATTGTCGTTGAACCGAAACCTGGAGTGCACTTCAACGTAGCCGTCTTAGACTTCGCGTCCCTATACCCTTCGATAATCAAGGTGTGGAACTTGGGCTACGAGACTGTTCGCTGCCCACATGAAGACTGCAGAAGTAACCTTGTTCCTGGAACGCCACACTGGGTATGCAAGAAAAAGCGAGGCTTGGAAAGCTTGCTCATAGGCTCGCTAAGAGACCTAAGGGTAAATCGCTACAAAATAAGATCCAAAGACCGCACCCTACCACCAACCGTCAAGAGCTGGTACAAAGTCGTCTCAGACGCAACCAAAGTCGTACTCAACGCCAGCTACGGTGTCTTTGGAGCGGACAACTTCGCTCTGTATTGTCCACCCGTCGCTGAAGCTACGGCGGCCATCGGAAGGCATGTAATAACCCAGGCCCTCCAGAAAGCGCAAGACTTGAACCTCGAAGTGTTTTACGGCGATACTGACTCAATCTTTCTTGGAGCGCGCGACGTGGACGCGCTGAACAAGTTGATCGATTGGTCAACGAGCCAGCTGAAGATGGAGCTTGAAATCGACAAGAATTATCGATATTTAGCTTTGAGTTCCAGAAAGAAGAATTACTTCGGAGTACTGCCTGACGGAAACGTAGACATCAAGGGTTTAACTGGTAAGAAAAGACACATCCCGGAATTCTTACACAGTGCCTTCTACCAGATGGTGTCTACCCTGAGCCAGGTGAAGACACCTGAAGACATCGAGGCCGCTAAGGCGAAGATTACAGAAATCGTTCGAGAATGCTATGTGAAACTCCGAAACAGAGAATACGCTCTCGGGGATTTGGCGTTCTCGATGATGATGAGTAGGATGCCTGAGAATTACACGAAAACTACTCCCCAACATGTCAAAGCCGCGAGGCAACTACAGCAGGCGGGGACCGAGATGAAGCCGGGAGATATCGTTTCGTTTGTGAAAGTTCGCGGAGAGCCAAGCGTTAAACCAGTTCAATTGGCAAGATTGGAGGAAGTTGACAGCGAAAAATACATAGAATACATCCGCGGCACGTTCGAACAAGTCCTAGACTCCTTAGGCGTTGAATGGGAGGACTTGGCGGGAGTAAAGAAACTCGAATCCTTCTTCTCGGGGTAGTGAAGTTTGATTCAGATAATAGGCCTAAGAAAGCTACCGCTGATTAAAGAAGGCGACAACGTAGCCGACCACATTGCCAAAGCCGCAAAAGAAGAACATGTGGGAATCGTCAACGGTGACGTGATCGTGGTCGCTCAGAAGATAGTCTCCAAGGCCGAGGGAGGAGTCGTGCACCTCAAGTCAGTAACACCCTCTCAGAAAGCTGAGGAAATCGCGAAAGTCAGTGGCAAAGATCCACGGCACGTCGAAGTAATACTGAAGGAGAGTGCGAAAGTTATTCGATCTCAGGGCGCTCACTTAATCGTTGAGACTCGGCATGGTTTCGTTTGCGCTAACGCTGGAGTGGATAGATCAAACGTTGAAGATACCGACACTCTAACGGTTCTCCCCGTAGATGGGGACAAGTCCGCTCGTGAGATCAAGCGGAGGATTCGAGATCTCACGGGAGCGGATGTGGGCGTTATTATTTCTGATACTTTCGGGCGTGCGTGGCGAGTTGGGCAAGTTAACGTTGCAATTGGAGTCGATGGTTTGCGGCCGATAATCGATTACCGGGGCCAGAAGGACATGTTCGGGTACGTACTCAATGTTACCCAGATGGCTGTGGCAGATGAGTTGGCCTCAGCAGCAGAATTGGTGATGAAAAAGAGTGACGGGGTTCCCGTGGCTATTGTTAGGGGGTGCGATTACGTCGCAGGCAAAGGGTCAGTGCGAGATTTGATCCGGCCGGAGCAAGAGGACTTATTCCGTTAGAAAGGACGCTGAGAAGCAGATTGGATGTTAGACGATCCCTCGTCTCTCTAGGGCACGTGCTAGGAAGTCCGACCGCAGGTGCCATCTCTGTCTCTCTCGCGACTAATTCATTGCGAATACATCTATTGCGGTTCGTGACTAACTTGGTTGACAGTCAGTCCATTTCTAAGTGTGCACGAGAGGTTGGGGATTAACGTCGTAACCTTAAGTATTCCCAGTCCCTGAGCTTAGAGAAATCGGTGTTCGCTGTGGAGCCAGTTAAACCCCCAGTCCCAGTCCATGTGAATGACATACTATCCTTCTCCAGATTGGCGTTGGGCTTGACGGAAGGATCGCAGATCTTATGGTACTTCAAGCATCAAGGGAAACATATTCTCGGGTTATTCACGGCGTACATGTATTGGGAAGGCGACATCCCAATCCTAGCCTACACTGAATCCGAGACTCCTCCGAAACCATTTCTTGCCTACCGAAGCGATGGCGCTAAGGGGGAGGAATGGATGTTCACGGACGATGCGGGGGATACTAGGTACCGGTATGCGTCATTCGTAGAGTTGAAGAAGACACCCGACGCGTTCACCCAAGCCTTGGATGGAAATTTTCCAAGCTTGCCAGAGCCCATGCTCGCCGAGGTTGAAGACATAAAATCAATTGTCAGAATACTTCTTCCCCTTTCACTCCGAGAAGGAACCCTATTCCCACTCTGGCATTTCACAAGGGGAAAGAACCACATTGTTGGAACCTGCATACCGTTCGAACACTATTATGAGGCAGACGCGTTGCCCGTGTTCTTCTACGTCTCACTCAGCGAACCCCCAAAGGACGGTTTCGTAAAATACATCGCCGTAAAGCCCGCCGGCGAGAAAGTTGAATACGTGAATAACACGAGCGATGCGAAGTATTTCTACGCGAAAATTGTTGGCGTAAAAGATATGCCGATATTTCCCAAATAGTTCGCTTCGGCAGGCTGGAGCGGAACCCGATTCGGGGAGCCGTGGGCTGCATGCTCGATGCCGAGTTGATTCTAGGTTAACGTGGTTGACGCAGCCGTTTCTGTGGGGAGGGCGTGGTTTTGTGGCGACAACGTGTTACTCATGGTATGGGTAAGTTTTTACCGTTCCAAACCGGAACGCAACGAGGCTTCTGGAGTGTCCTTTGCCGAGAAGATTCTAAAGGCCGCAGATAAGAACGGGACGAGAACGGTTCTTGCGTTGGATTTGGAGGACGCCGACACCTCAAGGCTCCTAAAGAGGAGCAGAGAGGTGCTGGAGAGCGTACGGGGTTCGATTTGCGGCGTTAAAGTTAACCGGCAACTTGTCATGGCGCTTGGCTTGGGCGCTGTGAAGGATTCCATAGTCAAGTTAGCAAACGACTCCTCTCTGCCAACGATAATGGATGCTAAACTGAATGATGTTGGGCATACGAATGGGTTCATGGCACGTACCTACTTCGATATGGGATTCGACGCAATAATCGCCAGCCCTATAGCGGGCTGGGAAAACGGGCTTGACACGGTTTTCGAAGCAGCCAACTCAAGGAAGAAAGGTGTGATATTACTAACCTACATGAGCAACCCAGGCGCCGAAGCCTTCTACTCACTCACGGCCAATCAGCCTGGCGGGCATGGAAAACCTGTCTTTGAGATACTGACCGCCCTGGCGGTAGAGTGGCAAGCACAAGGTGTTATCGTGGGAGCAACTCAACCTGGGGTCATCTCACGAGTCCGACAGCTCGCTGGACCCAACTTCCCCATATACAGCCCCGGCATTGGCGCCCAGGGAGGAGATCCAAAAGCAGCCTTGAAAGCTGGTTCCACATACCTGATCGTAGGCCGTTCCATCTACAACTCTTCCGACCCGGCGAAGGCTGCAATGGAATACAAGCATCCCATTGCAAGCTAAATTCCCCATCAATTACGTGGATCCCATTCGGCCTTAGCTGGAGTGCGGCTTCACTGAAACGTTGCGAGAACGGGAGAACGCGAGGGAACAGCATTCCGTGGAATATGTCAACTCCAAAACCAAGGCTTTTATTCGGCTGGTATGTAGGCGCTAGGAGTGATTTCTAATGGGTGGCGCTAAAAAGAAAAGCCTAGCACAAATGGAAAAACAGCAGGACCAGCAAGACGCCGCGAAAAAACCTGAACCTGCCAAGAAAACCAAAGGCAAAACGGTTGCTGAGAAAAAGGACCGGGAGGCATAGGCCTTCCGAATTTCGACGACCCGAAGTTC
>Ga0116136_1001393_pt1 | contig 12234 bp, 7 predicted proteins | sample June2015DPH_20_5_FD_88972 | JGI IMG/M metagenome (GOLD analysis project Ga0116136, IMG submission 88972) | Peatland microbial communities from SPRUCE experiment site at the Marcell Experimental Forest, Minnesota, USA - June2015DPH_20_40 | ecosystem: Environmental > Terrestrial > Soil > Wetlands >... | reverse complement strand
AGCAGCGAGAGCGGGGCTATGACGAAGCCACCTACGTGGAAAGTTTGGTGGTGTTGAACGCGGTGGGAGGGGAGTGTGTGGAGGACCTGGAGCGATTGCGGGAAGACGCAACGCTGAGCAAGTTGCTGGGACACGATTTTCCCTCGCCGCGGGCGACGCTGGAGTTTCTCTATCAATTTCACGACGAGCAAAAGATGGAGGAGGCGAAGGGGAGGCGAGCGCCGGATGAGATCGCCTATATTCCCGAGGAGAGCGTCGAGTTGCAGGGTCTGGGGCGGGTAAACCGCAGCTTGGTGCAGGAGTTGGGATCACGCTGTGCGGAGCAGGGGGTCGCCACGGTCGATCAGGATGCCACCATCATCGAGAGCCGGAAGCAGGAGGCGCTGCGGAGCTACGAAGGGGAACGGGGCTATCAGCCGATGCTGGCGGTGTGGGCCGAGATGGATGTGGTGCTGGCGGATCAATTTCGGGACGGGAATGTGCCGGCGATGATGGAGCCGTTGACGGTGGCGAAGGCGGCGTTCGCAGCGCTGCCCGCGACGGTGAAAACGTACTATTACCGAGGGGATTCAGCCTGCCACGAAAGCGGGTTGGTGAACTGGCTGCGGGACGAAAAGCGGGCGGACGGTCCGCAGGGATTCATCGGGTTTGCGATCAGTGCGCGCATGACCGAGGCGCTGCACGCGGCGATCCTGGCCGTGCCAGAGGAAGCCTGGAAGCCGTATGGGGAGCCGCAGGCAGAGGAGATTCGGGAATGCGCCGAGGTGCCGTTTGTACCGGGGGAGAAGTCGGAACACAAAGGGACCGAACCTTTACGCTACGTGGGGATTCGGATTCGCAGGCGGCAGGGCGGTTTGTTTGAGGGCGGCCTTGCTACCCGGCATTTTGCGCTGCTGAGCAATATTTGGGACTGGAAGGCAAGGCGACTGATTGAGTGGCACCGGGAGAAGGCGGGGACGATCGAAGCGGTGCACGATGTGGTGAAGAATGAGTTGGCGGGCGGGGTGCTGCCCAGCAAGTACTTCGGGGCCAACGCCGCCTGGCTGCGGCTGGCGGTGATCACCCACAACGTGCTGACGGCCCTGAAGCGGTTGGCGCTGCCGGCGGAGTTGCTGAGGGCGCGGCCCAAGCGGCTGCGCTTCCTGATTTTCAACACGCCGGGGCGGGTAGCGTATCATGCGCGCAGGATGGTGTTGCGCTTGGTGACGAGGCTGGAGCGGCTGGGGGAATGGATGGAGGCCTGGGGGCTGCTTCCTTTGCGGATCTGAAGGGGGGTCTTATCAGCGGATAAGCAAGCTACTTTTCGTGAGCCAAGAGGGAGGGTGAGGCGAGGTATTCCTTGCTGAACGTAAGCGGATGCTAAAGCGGGCCTTGGAACACTGATCTCAGCCGAAACGCAAGGCGGCTGCGCTCGGCATGGTCCGCCAGCGCTAACCTCCCGCGCTCCGAACCCAGTGTCTATTGCATTCCACGACCTTATCAGCGAATTGGGGGTCCATAAGTAGTGTTGACATCGGGATATAGCAGAGATATGATCTCGCGCCAGCTAGTCCGTCCGATCATTCCTACGGAGGGAGTTGGATGGCGAACCCTAAAGTTACGCTTCCCGTTGCGCAGTTTGCTCAGAGACTCAAGCAGGCGAATCCACAATATGCATCAATGCCGGACGAGCAATTAGTTGCAGCATTCCTTAGCAAAAACTCCAAATACCAAGGAAACTATGAAGACTCAAAGCTGATCAGCGTAAGCTTCGAGCCTTCAGCCGCGGCGTCACGCGGCCAACAATCTGGGGGTTCGCTTCCGGTTCAGTCCCAATCTAACAGGATAGCCGCGCACGCTGAAACTCATTCGGCTGCGCCGACATCACCGGCGGCACCGATGCAGTCATTAGCACAGGGGCCGACGGTAAAGCAAACTGTAAGTGGTGAAACGACTGTGCCTTCAAAAACAACGGTGGTGAGGCCAGAGCCAGCGGCCCCAGCGCCAGGCACGGATTCCACCTTTTCGGCGCAAGATATACGGACATCAGCCCCGTCCTCAGTCGGACAGCCCGATCTGCGCACGACCGTCGTCGTAAATGCCGAAGCGTCGGTAAGGCAGCAGATGGTCGGCAAGTACCAGATCATCGAGCAATTGGGCCAGGGAGGGATGGGGACCGTTTACAAAGCTTTTGACCCAGGCATCGGCAGGACCGTTGCGTTGAAGCTCATGTCGCAGCAACTGGCACAGGACTCGGAATTCCTAAGCCGATTCCTTCGGGAGGCGCGCGCTGCCGGTATCCTGCAGCACCCAAACATCGTGGTTATCCACGAACTTGGCGAGTGGCAGGGAGCCCCGTTCATCGCGATGGAATTCCTGGAAGGCCGTTCGCTTGGAGACATCCTTAAGAACGAGAAGGATATGCCTCTGGAGCGACGGCTGGATATCGTGGCCCAGGTCTGCCGTGGTCTGGATTACGCTCATGCACGCGGGATCGTGCACCGAGACATCAAACCGGCGAACGTCATGGTGACCGAACACGGCGTAGCCAAGATTGTAGACTTTGGCATTGCGCGTCTGGCGGACCAGAAGCTCACCCAAACCGGTCACGTGCTGGGAACGGTGGCCTACATGTCGCCGGAGCAACTACAAGGGCGGACTCCGGATGGCCGCTCGGACATCTTCGCAGTGGGCATCATGCTGTTTGAGGCGCTGACCTCCGTTCTTCCCTTCCCGGCAGAAAATACAGCCTCCGCAATTGCCAACATCCTCTACCGGCAACCGCTGAAGCTGTCGAGCTTCCTCGCAAACTATCCGGGGGACCTGGATGAAATCATCGCCAAATGTCTGGCGAAGGATGCATCCGACAGGTTCCAGACGGCAGGGGAGTTGGGTGACCGGATTAGCCAGGTGCAACACCGAATACAGGTGTCGCAGTCGGCGCCAACCGTGATCCGACCCGCGTCTCTGCCCACCAGCGCCACCAGTCAACCGTTCGCCGCATCACCGAATGTTGCAGCCGCTCCTCCCATCACTCAAACTGCGACCCCATCGGCATCCTTAGGTGCTGTCAGTCAGCAAGTGGAACAGGTAGCAAGCAAGTCCGCTTCTTTCGCCAAACAATGGTGGAGGTTTGCTTCCCCGAAAGCAAGACGGAACTTAATTACCGTGGGTGCAGCGGCAGTGCTCTATCTCATTGCGATTCAACTTGTGGCCGTTCCCGTTGCAATTCTTGCGGCGATGATGCTGGCAGCGCAAGCGCCATTCGTGCGGAAATGGTGGGCGTCAGCGACTGTAAGTCTTCAGGTCGCTATCGGGCTACTCGCTATCGCTGTCGCCGCATTTTGCTTTTCAAAGCTTGCAGTTGGCGTGATGTGGTACATCAGCTTCAATGAAAATCATCTCATGTCGATTCTTGTCGCCGCAGTCGTTGCCATCGCAGTGGGCGTGAACGTGGGGTCCGCTGCCGAATGGTGGAAATCGAGCTCAGGGAAGTCGCGCGTGATCGGTTGTGCCGTCGGGCTCTTAATGGTCACTTGTATTGTTGTTTCCGTGCGGGATTGGAGTCCTACGCCGAAAAGCTACTTCGCCTCTGGTGGGGAGTACGAACAAAATGAGAAGGCCGGAGCGGCAATCCTTCAGAAGCAGGGCGAGGCATACGCGGCGGCACCATACGGTGTTTGGACGGATTCCTCCTTTCTATCATTGTTCCTGATATACAAACCTAAACTGATGTGGATGAACAAAGACAATGGCAAGCACGTAACGTGGGTTGAAGCCCAGGACTTCTGCCGCGCATCACGTATTGGGGGATATTCGGACTGGCGACTTCCTACAGTTGAGGAACTCAAAAAAATCTACGAAGGGAAACGCGAGTTCGATGAAAAACCAGGAATCTATCACATCAAGAAAGGCATTTTCCTCTCGGATACAACCGTTTGGAGCAGCACTCAGGGCGTGGGTTTTGATTTTCAGTATGCGGAAAACATGTTTGGGACCCGTGCACTGTGTGTGCGTGTGGATAATGGGCGTGCCCCTGCACCAATATCGCACGCTCAGCCCGCGTCGCCGGAAGGTCAGGTCCTCCCGGGTGCCGCCGATGCCTCCTCCCATGGCCAAAGTACTCCACTGGCTCCCAGCCTTGCGGGTGTCTGGACGGATTCGGAAACGGGATTGATGTGGCAGAGCGAGAGCGGACAAAGCGATCGAACCTGGCCCCAAGCGGATAGTTATTGCCGCGATCTCCGGCTCGCAGGTTTCTCCGACTGGCGGCTTGCCACGCTCAACGAACTGGAATCGGTCTACCCGCACACATTGTCTGGCGGCGGGCGGGACGTGCAGCCTTCGTCAATGGCTATCTGGAGTAGCGAACAGACTCCCGATTCTCGGCACGCTTGGTATTTCTATTTCATGGACGCGCGGCGGTTTTCCCTGGCGGTGAACGACTCTTCTCACGGCGTCCGTGCCTTGTGCGTACGCGGCACGTTTAACGGCCATTTCCACAGCATCGCCGGCGAAGCTGCCGAGCGACAACGCCAGGAGCGTGCCATCGACAGTCAGCAGAGGAACGCCTACGTGTCCGCAACCCAGGGTGTCTGGAGCGATCCCTCCGTGAATGCGTTGATGTGGATGAGCAAAGACAACGGCCGCGATATCAAATGGATTGATGCCGAGAGTTTTTGCCGCGCTTCGCGGGTCTCCGGCTACTCGGACTGGCGCCTGCCAACCCTTGATGAACTTAAGGGCATTTACGATGGAAAGCCGAATCTCCAAAATGTAGGAAGCGGGTACCACGTCAAGAAGGGAATCTTTCTTTCGGGGGCTTATGTCTGGAGCAGCCAGGAAGTCACCCCCTTGAATTTCGTATATGGCGTGCCAGCGTCGACTGGCGGTAGCTCGTATGGGGCTCGTGCCCTATGTGTAAGAAGGGTTAACTGAGGGCGTTGGGCCAAGGTTCTGGCTTGTTATCCCCTGCCACTCGGAACGGACGACGGTCAAGTGAGATTTTGGGATTACAGCGAGGCAGAACTCCATCCTCCTCAGGCACACACGAGCGCGGTCTCCTCCGTGGCATGGAGGCAATATGGGATGTTGCTGGCGACCACAAGCCAGGATAAGACAGTCAAGGATTGGAAAAGACTCATACGGTAGGGCGAGGTTGCCCCGGTGTCGGGCGTCTGCCACGGCAGCACCGCAATGCGGCCATCAATGACGTCCTATGAGGACCGAGTGGAGATTATCGACCGACGCAACATTAATTGCAGAATGGTCTGGATAAGGAGTGTCGCATGGCGAGGACAATCAGAATGGAAGGTACGGTAGTTCAACCCGACCGCTATCTTTCACCGGAACAACTCAAGGATTACGAAGATTTCGAACAGCGGATCAGCAAGCTCACTCAACTTGAACGACGGTATTACAACCTGCTTCAGCGATGGGTCTATGTGCAACACCTGCTGCAGGTAGAGCAGATGGACAAAGTTTTCGGTAAATTGTAAGGCCGCCCGGCACAGTTTTGCTTTTGCGAGGGGATAGGCGCATGTGGGAACGACGAACTTACCATGAGTGTGCCGACGAACTCGGCGTAATCAGTCAGCAGTTCAGGAGCGCTCAGACGAACGCACTTGGCTGGGATAATTCCGAGAGAAACCGAATCATGCATTCGACCTCGGAGCGGGGTGTTGAGTTGCTGCGGACGCTCGCGTCGTCCATCCGTAGTGACCAGGACTACGGTTTGATCAACAGCGATCCCGCCGCTGTAGGCGCACTCAGGTCACGTGCAACCGAAAAGGAGGTAAAAGCAATCATCAGCGAATATCGCCCACCGTACAGTCGGCTGAATGGTTTTGAGCCACTTGGCCTGCGCCAAGCCTTGAACAAGATCGTGCATGCAGACCCTACCCGAAGCAGTTTCTTCGCCACCGACCAGATTCACGACCTCATTCTTACCGGTGTGAACCGCGCTACAAGATGGATAGCTGTGATCTCTGTGATTGACCTATGCCGTGTCATTAAGGCACTCCCGGACGTGAAAATTCGGAAGTAAACTCGCCCCGCGGCGGGCTGGCGCAGCGCGGGCTCTAGGCGACCATGGGCGGGACCGGAGGTGAGGAGAAGCGCAGTGTGACGCATTGCGCCCAGCCGTGCCCACTGGATGGACGGACCAGCCAGTATACACGTGAGATATAGTCAACAAATCTAGGCAGGGGCGTCGATGCAAGGAACGCAAAACTTGAAGAATGATGTACAGGCCATCTGCGAACAGCTTGGTATTGATGTGCACTGGTATTCGGTTGAAACGTGCGCCGTGAATTGGGCCCACTGGAAGGAACGCAAGATCAATGTCAGAGAAATCTACAACTGCGGGGACTACGCGGCGGCATTCCATGAGATTGGGCATGTAGAGTGTGATGCAGGTGAAAAGCAGCAAGGTGTCTTGCTGGTCTTACAGGAGTGTCGGGCGTGGCAGTGGGCTATCGACCGGAGAAAGGATGCGTTTGACTCAGGAGCATGGCAACGAATTGGAAATGCTCTTGATTGCTATTTACGGGATTGCGGAATTGACGAACAGAAAGCCCCAGAGCAGTGGAAAGAAATCATGCAACTGGTAGGGTCTCATTCGATATATGGGGTCCCCTCACCTGGCTCGCTCGGCCGGAAGAAAAAGAAGTTAGGCTAGCACCAGACTCCTTCAAGAAAAGGGCCTTGAGTGTTCATCTACGTAGTTGAGTCCCTTAAGCCGCAAGACCAGATATCGGTCATCAAAAAGTGGAATCGCAAGCTCCGCCATCACCCTTTGATTCGTAAGGCTGTAGGAGACCAATTCATAGGTCACCGAGGCTTTACGTGGTCTGAGTTCCGAGCAGCCCTTTACGGTTTTGTTTCCTGGCATAAAAGGGTAGCTCAAAACAACCCAGATGAGATAATCGTGTTGCGGCTATCTGTCCACGGGGCACTGTCCAAAGTTGGTGTGCATTGCGGCGATGACAGCGAACACAGCATGCATGAAGTACTTCGCACGTTTTCTCGAAGGCTTTGCCCCAATGTTGTCTTGCTGCAAAGTATTTGCTGGGGAGGCTATCCTGCCATAACCTACGGGATGAATAATTGGGAATACGGGCCGTGCCCTATTTTTGGCCCAACCCTCGACGTAAATGTTTCCGCACTCCACCATGCGGAGACGGAAACCCTTAAGTTCTCGGCAAGCCGACCAATTCTGTCCCCTGCATCGCTTCGGGATCACGCCGGGTGGCGCAGACGTCGTTCTTTGATGTCTGCGAAGCTCTAACACGCGGGCGATGGCTGGGCGCGCCTGGGGTGAGGGGGCTCTGATCGAACCTGGAATGCTTACTGCGTAACAACGCCTAACTGCCGGCTTTGCTTGAGACAGGCCGTGGCGGCGCAGCAACAACCGCCATCGGCACTCTCGCGAAGGCAACGCGGTCATGCGCGGGGTCGAGCACATTCACCTGCAAGGTGTAGCGGCCCGGGTGAAACTTTGCGAGCGGAATCTCGACAAAGTAACTCGCCTTGCCCTCGGAAGGTTTTCCCACCTTTCCAGGAAAGGGTCCGGCATCCGCCACCTTCGCGCCCTTTCGGAAAAAGGCCAGCGCCACCGAGGGTGGGACTGCGGCGGCATTCGCGGCTTCCGGCGCTTTGGAGGCTGATTTCCCCGCGTAGGATTGGAGCAGTACGAAGAGATCCTGATTGGTGCGGAATACTCGAGTCACACTTGGCAATACAGATTTGTCTCCCAGGTTCAGCGGATTATCTTCCTCGCCCTTGGACTTGCTCCTGCGCCCGCCCTTAGCCTCAGCGGCTTTCACTTCGTTCGAAAGCACCACCGAACTCAGGGAAAGTCCGCCCGTCGAAACCGGCGGCAACTCGAGCGGCTCTTCGAAAGTCCCCATTTTCCCGCTTTGGTTTTCCCTGACCAGGACCTTTAGTTGGTACTTCCCCGGCGGGAGCACCAGACTGCCTTCATAGAGGAAATTGCCGGCCAGCAGTATGTCGTACGATTCACCGCTCACCTTCACCGGCAGCGTGTCCCGCAGCACTCCAAGTGGCTTTCCTGACGGATCGGTGGCCCGCCAGATGAAATCGAATTCCGTTTCATGCGTATTGGATTTCTTCAGCAACTGCACCGCTGAGCCCGGAATTTTCGCCGCCAGCACAACGTAGTAGGTGTTGTCAGGACGAAGGAAGTACGAGGCGTCGACCACAAAGGGCAAGTCCAGAAATGGCTGATCGAGATTCACCGCCTGTTGAAGCTGCGCTTCTTTGTCTCCGCGCGTGAATTGGCGAAAATTCTTGGGCGCGAAGTAACCGGGCCGAGCTTGAACTTTCACACCGGGCCGGGTGACCTCGACGCGGATTCTGCGGAACTGGCCGTCGGAGCGGGTGTTTGTGGGGGAATAGCCCAACAGATAGTAACTGGAGTTTTCCGATTGGACTTCCTGGAAAGCCTCGCCAAAATCGTTGGTGTCGTAGAACGTCCTGCCCCCGGTATCCTGCGCCAGCGAGGCCAGGGTTTCCCGGCTGCTGTGCATCGAGGAAACCTGGGAGGACACTGCCGAACCACTATACACAGCCGTACCCGAAGGACTTGCCGAAGAAGCATCGCCACCAGGCGGCAGCGCCATCAAGCCTCGCGTATCCATGGTGTACAGCGAGACGTTCGCCTGGTTGGCGGCGGCGACGGTGGCCAGCAACTGCGCTTGGTTTTCGATCCCGGTGCTCGTGATGCCGCTCGAAAAGTGAATGACCGACTTCCTCCCCGGAACCCCGCGCAACATTTCCGCAAGGGATTCGACGGCCGCGAGCTTTTCGTCCGTGTTGAAGATGTTGAACTCGGTCTCGTCAGGTGTGAAGGCGTCGGAAACATCCTGCGTGACCACTTCTTCGCCTGACGCGCTCGTGGTGCCCGCTTCGCCCACGCTTCCGCCGGCAGCCAGGTTGGACGATTCCTCTCCCACTAGGACGCCATTCACGGCTTTGGTCAGAGCATCGCGGTTGTTGGTGAAGTTCTGGACCACCCGCAGGCTCGAGGTGTAAGTGACAACAGCCACAAGATCCGCCGGCGTCAGCCTCTTCTGCACGAACGTGGCGGCGGCTTTCGTGGCGCGCATCAGGTCGTCCGGCTGCATCGAGGACACATCGAAAAACAGCAGCGTAAGCCGGTGATCTTGCAAGACGGTCGCCGGCGGAACATTGGGCGGGAGTTTATCCAGGTCAATGGTGGGCGGGGGGGCGTTTGTGGTGTCTGCTTGCGCCAGCTTCTCGATGTTCTCCACGCTGAAGGACGTGATGGTTTGCGGCGCCCCGTCTTCGAAAACCCGGAAGTCTTTCGCCGTCAGGTCGGTCACCAACTTTCCCTTCGCCGTTACCCGAACGTCCACGAGCACCACATTGGTCTGGCTGCGTAAAAGAAACCCTTGGCGGGGTGTGCCGACTTGTTGCGCTCCGGCGTCTGTGCTCTGCCCCTCCAGCGCCAAAGGCGCCACAGACAGGCCAAATACCAGCCCGGCAATTGAGAACTTACTTAGGAGAATTCGTACGCTTCGCTGCATCTTAATGTCCTTCGAGTCCAGGAGTCGGAAAGGCAGTCGAGAAGTCGAGAAGTCGAGAGTCGAAAAAGGCACTTGCATTTGTACTTTTGACTTTCGACTCTCGACTTCTCGACTGCCCTTCCGACTGCCCTTAGAATCTCAGGCGAAGCGAAAAGATTACGCTGCGCATTGCGCCCACGCTTGTAACGCGCCCGAAGCCCTCCCCGTTGACTACCGTGGACAGACCACCGAACTTTGGCGAATTAAAGATATTGTTCGATGCGATGCGGAAGTCGCCGCGAATCCCCCGCTCGCGGGAGAAAGTCACCAACTTGTCGAGCGACATATTAAAGTTCACCGTTCCCGGCCCGGGAATGGTGTCGCGCCCCGCGTCGCCGAATTCGCCCGCCGCCGGGAGCGAGAACGCGGCGGTATTGAAGAAATCTTCAGCGGTCCGCTGCGAACGAGGGAGCTTGACAGGGAGACCCGTGGCGTCCGCGCGCAGGTTGGAAATCGCTGCCGTCCCCGCCCGGTTGCTGAGGTTGCCTAGTATCTGGGCCGTCGAAGGAGTGCCGGATTGGATAGTCGTTATGCCGCTGATCTGCCAGTTCCCGAACACCCGGCCCATCGTTCCACCCTTATTGAGCCAGCGGCGCTGCTCGCCGAAGGGGAGTTGATAGGTGTGATTGATGAGCAGCTTATTTCGCACGTCGAAACTCGAAAGTCCGCGCTCGGCTTGCAAGTCGAGGTAGTTCTGCGCGACGGTCCTTCCCGCGCCGCCGACGCTCGCCGCATCGTCAATGGACTTTGAAAACGTGTAAGTACCGCTCATCGAGAAGCCGCCATGGAACTGGCGGCGAAGCCCCACTTGCAAGCCATGATAGATAGATGCCGCGCCGGAGGTCTCGTAGGTGAAGGCCAGGGTATTCTGGAGTGCGGTGGGGGCTCCGGTCGAGATCGGCGCTCCGGGCGCGGACTGGTTCGGCGCCAGCAGCAGATCTAGCTTGGTCCCTTTTGTGCCCACATACCCGAGGGAAAGAATGACGTTCCGGACGAATTCATCTTCGATCGAAAAGTTCCAGGTCTGCGCGTAAGGGGTGCGGAAATTCGGGTCCAGGGCGTAGTTATTGCTCAGAATATTCGGCCCTAATTGCGGGAAGCCGTTTTCAAGCGTCAGCACTTCCTTCGGAGTCGTAACCAAGGTGGAAGCCTGGGCGAAGGGCGGCTGGCTGGCCATGTTCGTATAAATCCGTGAATAGATGCTGCCGTCGTAAAAAAGCCCGTAACCGGCGCGCAGCACCAAAGAGTGTTTAGACCAGGGACGATAGGCCAGGCCGAAACGCGGTGCGAAGTTGTGATCGTCCCCACGCAGCAATGAGCCCGGCAGATTGCCTGGGTTTTGACCAGTAACGACCGCCGGCGATGAAAAGCCCGGGCTGAACGTCAAGTCCGAAAGGTGGCCGTACTTCTCCGTGAAGGGATCGAAGTGTTCATAACGCAGGCCGTAGAGGATCGTCAGGTGCGCAGTGGCTCTCCAGTCGTCCTGAACGAAACCCGAATACACCCACGACCGGAAGTAGTTGCTGGGGTCTCCGAATTGGACTGAGGTGGTCTGCGGGAGACCAAGCAGAAAATCCGCAAAGTCGAACCCCGTGTTAGCAACGGGAAGACCGTTGGAAGTGAAATCGCTGGTCGTATAGCCGCTGAAAGTGAAAGTCCCGCGCGCATTGGGGTTCGTCAGAGTGTTCTGTTGGACCCGCCGCAGCTCGCCCCCCATTCGGATGTTGTGCTTGCCCACGTTGCGAAGAAAAATATCCATAGTCCTGAAGGTCTGATTACGCGTGAGGGAGGGTATGGCCAAATTCAGTGATCCGAAGTTCGTAAACTGAAGGGCTGGCAAGCCCCAGTCCAGGGGATCTGTCGCAATACCCCCAATTCCGAAGTCACCGGCGATGTTTTGCTTGTATGCAAAGGGATCAAGAAGGGAAGTCCTCTGGCGATTGAAATTTGCGGTAAGGGTGTTGATCGTGCGCGGGCCGAGGGTGTGAGTTTCCGTAAGGCTCAAGTTCTGGCCCCGGACCGAACTGGTCGAGGTCAAGGCGGGGAAAGTCGATACCGATTGGCTCCGTGCGGAATTGAAGTAGTACACGGCGTTGAGGCTGTCTTTGGCCGAAATCTGCTGCCCTATGCGGCCCATTATCCGGTCGTTGGAGGTGGGCAAAGATTCCTGGAGGTGAAAGTTCTGAATCGAACCCGGAAGGTTTGGCGAGGGGATGTAATTCAGCAAGCCTAGGGCAGCCTTGTCCATGCTTGCCGGCGGAATGATGTTAGGGATGCCGTTGTAGGAGAACTGGGTTGGGTTGTCGCAGAACGGGGTTCCCGAGCAGGAAAATGGATTGTAAATTTTCGGGACAATCCCGGCCGTAGTTTGAGCCTGAGAAAAATCTCCCATGCGCTCGGCTGGCGTGGGCACAGTGGCAAAACTGTCAAACGGGCTCTTGCCTCGCGTGAGGCTGTAATTGACAAAGAAACTCGTTTTATTGCCGCCGTTATATATTTTCGGAATCACGAGAGGGCCACCAACGGTGGCGCCCAACTGCTCGGAGTAGGATGGAATCTGGGGCGACTCGGCCACATTCAGCGGGTAAGGATGAGCATCCAGGACCGAATTGGTGTACTGCTCAGAGATGTTGCCCCGCAGGCGATT
>Ga0116136_1001377_pt1 | contig 12324 bp, 12 predicted proteins | sample June2015DPH_20_5_FD_88972 | JGI IMG/M metagenome (GOLD analysis project Ga0116136, IMG submission 88972) | Peatland microbial communities from SPRUCE experiment site at the Marcell Experimental Forest, Minnesota, USA - June2015DPH_20_40 | ecosystem: Environmental > Terrestrial > Soil > Wetlands... | reverse complement strand
CCTATCTCGTCTTTTCTATCGACGGGAAGATGTTGGTCGAGATCCCCGGCGGCCACCCTCCGCGCAGCATCCACAACACTGTGGAGCGGTTCGGTATACCGCAACGAGAGGATTATCGCGATGCCGATGCCGATGCCGAACACGACGAGGGAAGCGAATAACCTCTTTATCATATTACGCTTGAGCAATTCCGAAACATCGTCAGCATTGATCTTCAGATGGATATATCCGTAATGAGCCCCGCCTGCGATCACCGGGACAATGACATTATATGCTTTCCCCTCCTTTGAGACGGGTTCACCGAGCTCCGCCTTGATTACCAGCTCCTTCTTTTGCGAGGTAATGGAAGCGCCAATTTTTGTGGGGTTCGTGCTTGCGATTATCTCATCCGAATTGCTGATGATCGAAATCTCATTGATACCTTTTGAGTTCAGCCGCTTCAAATACTGGGCAAGTCTGGTCTCGTCGGTTGCGCCGCTTCCGGTAACCTCTTCAACACCAACCTGGATCGCTTTCGAAAGCTCGGCTGTTTGATTGCTGAGCTCGTTCAATAACACCCTTTCGGAGTGCCAGTACAGGAAAAAAAGAATTGATAAGAGTATGGAACTCAGGAAGAGCATCATAAGGACGAGTTTCTTGTTCAAAGAGAGGTTTAAAAAGATATTCTTTACCATAACCGCTTTTTTTATTATAACTCAACTCCCTGTGAAAAACAGGCCGCAAACGCCAGCAAGGCACGGATTTCATCGAAAGCGGGGATTGATCGAACACGCCGCGTGCAAATCCGTTTTCAGCAAGGCAGGTCAATGGGGGAGCGAATTAATCCGAGTAGTCGTTTGAGTGTGTCCGGGTAACAGAACGAATAAATGCCCTTTCAGAGGGATTTGATGAACTCCTTCAGGATCGCCAGCGAAGGGTCAGATATCTCGACGAACTCCACTCCGACATCATACTGATCTGAATCGCTTTCTGAGGTGCTGAGACACGAAGCGACGCGTCCGAGGAACCCTATGATGTTGTTACTGCCAAAGGATAATTCCATCGAAAGGATATCTCCCACTCCGAATGGTTCGCTGGTCTCTATGAGCAACCCGCCGAGACTTACCTTCTTCACCCTGTAATTAAAGGGATAATTCAGGGTCGCCTTCTCAGGAGACACGATATCAAACCTCACGATGACTCTCTGCTCAGGGGATTTCTGGTAACTCTTGATGAAATCAAGGACTTCTGTCATCTTGGAGGATTGGACATCTTTGAATTTCATTCCTGCTTTATACAGGGGGACACTCTCGCCGTTCGCATTTTTCCGATTGCCGCTGAGAACTGACCAGATAATCGTACCATTAACCGAGCAGGTTCTCCCTTCTTCTTCAAGCTTCAGTGTGTAATCCCTTCCGATGTTTAGCCTTCCGTTGGCTATCAGGGCAGCCCCGCCGATGCTTATATTCACGATCTCGACCTCGGTGGCAGACATGATGCTGCAATGAATGCCCTCTACGGTAAACCTGTCATTTCGCCTTTTGTCGCCCATATCCTCTATTCCTAACTGAATACCCTAACACAAAGCGGCTCTTATCGGCAAGATAACCTCCGCAAGAGGGATTCGACAAATAACTTCTAGGAAGCCGTTACTGGACAGCCGGGGGCGGGAGCAATCGAAAAAAACAGGGCTATCTGAGGATGACGGGGGAATCGTTTTTAAGTTCCTGTATGGTTAAGCCCCTGACATCAAAGCCCTTCCCGATAGAGATAACGTCTCTCATATAGACCGCACCCGATTTTTCGCCGCAGGCGTGAGCCTTGTAGACAACTCTTCTTTCATTCGAGGTCGATTCGGGGAGGTCCACTGGCAATGGCGTCCCGGACGCGTCAAGGAACGCCACATTTTTCGTCCATGGTGAAAGGAACCCCTCAGGGATACAACCACCTTCGGCTTTTATCTCTAAAAGGGCATAGCGGTTTTCGGCCAGGCTGGTATCTGGGATCTTTTCTGAAAGTCCGAGGACGCTTATAGCTTCTTTATTAAGGAAGACCAGGGTGACCAGATATTCGCCGCTTCTTGTCTGCTTTATCCCTTCCGCCCATATTTTGGCCGCGGCAGGAGTGAGGGCTTTCTTTCCCCCCCGATCAGGCTTAAGTGCCTGATAAATGTCTTCTTTGAAAAAAAGGAGCCCCGCTACGGTTGCAAGGATCACGAGGGCCAAAAAGAGCACAGAAACCGCACTCTTGAGGGACCTCCCCATGCCTCGTCGCGAAGCGGATGAAACCCTTCCCATCACCGTGGGCAGGTGTTCTTTCAGGGTGTTCGCTGAAATCTCTTCGAGTTTTTTTGCGAGATGCATTCCTTCGTATATCGTGTTTTCTAACCTTCCGGTACTCTGCAATATCTTTGCAAACGCCTCCTCAGTCTCTTTTTTGAGCGTCAGGCGGAGTGCTGCGTTTTCTTCCTTGATCTTTTTCAGTTCCTCATCGAGTTTCTTCGCCTCTTCGGAAAGAAAGGTCTTCACCTCCCTCAGGACATGCGATTCTCTCATCGCTTCCGTTAGCTTGCGGGAGAGGGCATCTTTTTCTTCGATGAGTTTTTCGTATTCTTTGACTTTTTCCCGTATCTCCCGCAGGGAGCTCTCCTTCGCCGACACGCTGCCTTCAAGGTGAGCGATGTGTTGTCTCGCAGCAGAAAGGTCGGCCTTCAGAACTTCTGCCATTTGGACCTGCGTTTCCGATTCACGTTTGACGAGACTGAGGGAGCTTTCGAGTGCCTCTTTTTCACTTCTCGACGTTTCGCTGAAGTGCCTTAAATCCTCTTTCATCCGGCTCACCATATCCAAGAGACTCTCAATCCTTGCCTTCTGGCGCTCGACCTCTTCTTGGAATATCGATCGTTGTCCCTCGAGTTCTCCGATTCTGCTGTCTTTTAGTGAGGTTATCCTCTCCAGATCCTTTATCGATTCAGCTGCTCTGGCTGCGTCCGCATTCAACTGTTCTATTTCCGCCTTCAGCCTTTTGCTCTCGGATTCATTGCTGGCCCTGAATCCCTCCATTTTCAAGTCTTTGGACATCAGGGCGCTTTCCAGTTCAGCTTTTTGTTGGGTTTCTCTTTCGAGATTTTCTTCTAGGGCGCTGACTTTCGCCAAAAGTTCCTTCTGAGTTTCCCGCACCGACTCGGCCTCCCTCAGTTGCGCCGAGAGGGCTTCCTTTTCCCAGGTGAAGGCCTCCATATCGCTTTTGAGTGCTGCGAGACTCACGTTCAATTCTGCGTTGGCATCCTGTTTTTCAGCTATGGTCTTCTCAAGAGAAGCGATTCTTTCCTGAGTCAACGTGTGCCTCTCTTCAAGATCCGATAAGGCCGCGTCTTTTTCAAAGAGGGCGTCCGTCAGGCGGGAAATTGTCTCGCCCGCCTTTTTCTCTTCCGAGGCGGTGACTCCCTCCACTGCTTTTTTCAATTCTGACTCAGCCTTGGCCCTTTCGCTATCAAGTCTGCTCAGCTTCTCATCGTAATCCCTCATCAAGATATTCATCTCGGCGTCTTTCAATGCGAGGGCGCCTTCTATTTCGGTCTTCAGGATTTCATTCGCCTTCGCCGCTTTTTCTAATGCCTCCAGGAGGGATTTGCGCGAATCATTGAGTGATGAGATCTCGTCACGGGCCTCCTCCAGTTTTCTGAGGAGTTCCTCTTTCTGCCGGTATTCCAAAGCGGAGACCTCCGAAAGTCCTTCTTCCATCTCTCTTAGGGAGTTTTCCTTGAGGGAGAGCGCGCCTTCCAGTGAACGGGCTTTTTCGAGTGCCTCGGTTAACCTCGCCTCTGTCTCTCGAACGATGCTGTCTCTTTCAGCGAGGATAGTCTCGAGGGAACTCGTTTTCTCGTCTGCTTGTCTCAACTTCCCTTCGAGTTCCGAAAGAGCTCTCTCTTTTTCGGAAAGTACGTCAGCCGAATGAGAGACCATCTCGTCTGCCTTCACGAGTGACGCTTCGAGTTCTCTCCGTTCCCTCATCGCATCGCTCAGCTTCTCTTTCGCCTCCGCGATTTCCGCCCCGGCAGCAGTTCTTTCAGCATCGATTCTTTCGATGGTTTCACGGTAAGAGTCGTTCAGTCTTTTAAGCTCATCATTTTTCTCAGCCAGAGTGTCTTCCGTTGTCATCCTGAGCTGTTCGTTTTCCTTTGTTGCTTTTTCTAATGCCCCCCGGAGGGATTCGCGCGAATCATTGAGTGATGAGATCTCGTTACGGGCCCCCTCCAGTTTCTTGAGGAGTTCCTCTTTCTCCGGGGGTATGAGATCAGGGGTTCCTGAGAGCCTGTCTTGAAGCTCCTTTACGGAGGCTTCCCTTTCCGCGAGTTCTTTTTCAAGCGATGCGGCCCGTATCCGAGCATCGAGGATTCCCTTTTCGAGCCCGGCGTTTTCGTGGGCTAAGGACTCATGCTGCTCCATGAGTCCTTGAAGATCTCCGGAGAGGCGCTCGATCTCAACGTTCCTCTCAGTGAGGAGCCTTTCGTGTTCCTCACTGAGTTGTTCGAGCGCTGATTTCTGGCTTTCCTCTAACCGCTCTATGTCTGTATCCTTGAGGGCGAGGAGCGACTCAAACTCCGTCCGGATGCGTTCCCTGAACGCATCGCCTTCTTGACTGAGCAGAGAGCGAAGATTTGCGAGATTTTCCCTCAGTGAGATGTTTTCTTCTGACTTTTCCTCAAGGGAGGACTTGAGATCTTCGATTTCCTTGTAGAGAGCGGGAGTCGCGACTTCACGGGTATCTTTCACCTCTCCTATGGCGGCCTTCTCGAGGTGTAAGGTTTCAAGACGGTTTCCGAGGTCTGTGCATCTGGATTCCCAGTCTTTTAGCTGTTGTGTCGCTGTGGCGAGATGTCCGTTGGTTTCTTCCAAGAGAAGCTGTTTTATTTCACATGCCCGCTGGGACTCCTGCACGTTTTGCTCCTTTAACGAGAGCTCCTTCAACAGGCTTTCGTTTTCTTCGAGCAGGTTGTCTCGGCTGGCGGTCAGGTCCTCCGTCTCTTTCTTGAGTTCGGTCATCTTAATATTCATCGTGATATCGAGCTCTGCCAAGCGTTCATAAAGGGACGCATTCTCTTTGAGAACTTTGGAGAGCTTCTGGATAAGGGCCTGTTTTTCCTCTTCGTACCGGCTGATCATGGCTTTTTGTTCAGAAGGTGAACTGTCCTTGTCTTTCATTGTGAGATTATACTGTTGTTTGCCATCTTTTTTGCAAACACTTTTCTATTGAAACTCCGGTCCGTTCTTTTCATCGGAAAAATCTTCCGACACGAGAGCGGGTCATCTGTCTGAGAAAAATGGGCTCGGCATACCCACAGCAATGATAGCCAGTGCCCATTAAGGAAGACTCTGTGCGGTTCCCTGGTCAGAGGACCGCAATCCATCCCGCGCCTTCTCATTTGCCGGGTTCAATTCCAACGCCTTCTTGAAGTTCCATTGCGCGCGGAGAGGAAAGCCGAGATCGACATACAGACACCCCAATGCAGTGAGGATTTCATCATTCTTAGGTTCTAACCTTTGGGCCTTTGCCATAACCCGTTCGGCCTCTTTGAGTCTGTTAAGTTTTATAAGGGCAAGTCCGTAATAATGAGGATACGTGGCCACCGAGTTGTCGAGATCAGCTGCCTCCGAGAAAAGCTGGGCGGCAACAACAAAATTCTCCTTTTCGTACGCGGTGCGGCCCTCATCAAATTTACTCTTGGCGCTTGCTGCCCTTGAGACGCCCGTTTGCTTGACCGAAATGGATCTGTCATACTGCCTTCTTTTTTCCGGGCTGCTGAGGACGGTGTATGCGGTGGTAATGCAGGTGAATATCTGATGAAGCTTCTCCTTCATATCTTGATCGAGATAAAAATGCCTGTCAGGATGGAATTCCTTTGCGAGGCGGTAAAATGCCCACCGAAGCTTAGCGTCAGCTACCGATCCGTCAACGTCCAAAAGTGTATAATAATCCTGAGTCTGGCATTTGCCGTGCATTCCCTCGATCCGTTCGATGAGACCTGGAGGAATTTCAGGCTTTTGAATGACATCTTCCGGAGTGATTCCTTCCCGTATTGTGTCTTGCTCGGAAGCTTCCACGACCGCAGTGCTCAGCAGTGCTGCCAGTGACCTCCTCCCCACTGAATCATCCAATCCCGCAAGAGAGATGACATCTTGCAGCGATCTTTTTCCATCGATAAAGGAGATCAATCTTTTGTCCTCCTCATCGAAGGATATGTCCTGGAAGAGGTTTAGGGGGTCTTTAGAAAAAACGAGCACGGTCTCGGGCCTGAGGCTGAGGAAGTCTCTCACCTGTTCGACACAGGTTATCCTCTTTGTTCCCCTGTATATGAGATTCCCAGCCGATAGCTTGAGTGTGATAACTTCTTCTGTCGGGAGGGGGCCTTCCTGGAATTCGAACTCGGCGTAAGAGAAATCAAAAGTACTCAGGATAATCTCCTCCGCCTGGTGCTTTACGGCCCAGTAGAGTTCCTTCGGGGTGATGACACCGAGTTCCAAGAGTATGGCACCCTGTCTTTTCCCTGTCGTAATGACGAGTTCTGAAGAACGGTCAAAAGACTCCCGTGATATCTTTTCTTCCCGGAGAAGAAGGTTCCCGAGCCTATCCTCGTCCCGATTTGACTCTGCAAATATGATATCTCCTCTGTTGATATAAATTCTCTTCTTTGCAGCGCCGCTCGTAATCTTGAGGATGCCTGTCTTTAGTGACCTCTGAAAGCCGATGAAGATGTCGGAGAGACGATAATTTTTCAAGGAACCCTTGAGTGGTTCGAGTTTATGGAGGCCTATCCTCAGTCCTGACTCGGTTTTCGACGACCATTCCACCGTAAAGTCAGATCGTAAAGACAGTTCATCGTTTTCAATCATTAAGATATCACCCCGATTTACTCGAAGGGTGTTCTTAAGGACGACTCCTACGCCGTCCAGAGAGTAATCCAGTATCTCGACCGGATGGTCTTCCTTCCCCTTGAAGACGCGCGCAGCGTATTTCTTGCTGTACCTCTTGAAGTGTCTATGTTCCTTCTTCTTCATCGCATCCGAATTCTATTTGTGACATTCCGCCCCTTGGGGCCTCCGACTTCAAGCGGCAACCCTCGGATCCCTTGTGGGACCCCGCCAAACGCCGTACCTGGGCACGCGGCTCCGCCGGACAACTTCGGCCTGCATCAGGGCTGCTCGTTTTCCGAACACCCCCGGTTACGTTTACATTGTATTTTATATCAAATCGACGTCAAAGTCAGCAACAGTCCTCAAGCTGGTTTTTCACAGGTACCCTATAACCGATGAACTGCCCTGCCGAAAGATGAAAAAGGCAGTCTGTAAACTACGCTATCAGACATCAGGGTGTTCCTCAAAAAACTGTGGGTATGCTCACATTTTGTATATGGACCGACCATTTGAACAATCAGAGACGCCGCATTCTTCATCCTGGGTAGGATGTCAGGGTGGAGTTAGGCGTCCGCGGTATTCTCGGGGCCCTCCAATTCGATGCAGCGTTTCAGGATCGAAAGAGAGGGGCCGCCGGCAGCGGTACTGCAGTAAGACCTGCGCCAGAAAACGGCTTTCCAGTGGAATGTGCGCACTTGGGACTTGTAGCTTTCTGATCCGGCGGCATGAAGCGGTCTTGAGATTATGAACGAAATCGGACAGTGTAAGGCTGGGGTGAGCGCTTATAAGCATAAGCACATGATCAGCTTCCCCGTTCAATGCAAAAAAAGTTCACGCTTCCGCGAGGAGCATATCCTGGAGAGGATCGCAGGACCCCTCTTTCCTGTGTCAGTATATTCCACACGGCATGGAGTTCATTACGTTCACCAAGCAGGTGATTACGGCACAATCTATCAGGAGGGATGTCCCATATTTTCATGTTTTCTTTCCCGTCCCTGTAACTTCAGCCCAAACACAAGAGTCCAATACTTTTGTCCATTGAATTCAAATTCATCTGCCATCTTCAGCCCTAGTTTATCCACGTGAGCATGAAGGGAACGGGGATTCTGCTCTGAAACAAAGGCAACACCGACATCAAAATGCCCCTTCAATGTCTGGAGCATGACGTTGAATAGTCCTTCTAAGATACCTTGTCCCCTTGATTGTCTGTCAACACAGACAGGTCCATAGATAAAGGTTCGGTATCCTGATAAAGGTCGGGATTGGTACAAAACATGGGGAAACCTCCTGACCATAGTGTTGATCAGGGGAGACTGAAGTGCGAAATCCATCGTCTGGGCTATGAGGAATCCTGACAGGCGGTTATTTGCCACTGCAACAAAAATTCCCAGCTGATTGTTGAGGATTTCAAGCTGATCATGGGGGTACTCAATAGAAAGGAACCCGTCCTGTTGGTCTTGGGGTTCAAGATTCTGCAGGAGGTTTTTTTTCTGCAACCAAAGAATGCTTGTGAAGTCTGATTCATCTGCTTTCCTGTAGATCACCATAACGATTTTACCAAACTGATTATAACTTCTTGGATACGTTGAAATTCTTATTCTTGCTTTCAGTCACTTCATCCATAATATCCATAATATAGCTTTCAATTAACCATAACTCCGCACTAGCTACGTAATAGGAATATTCAACTTCTCCAAGAGGTTATGAAAGGTTAGCGTCATGGGATCAGCAATCCATTCCAGGGGTTCCCCTCTTGAACACAACACAACAACAAGAACACCGTGGAGATAGATAGCCTGCAACCAACCATGCCCGCTCCACATAGCTGGGTTTTCCCCAAAGGGATTCAACAACCTACAGGAGGGTGTGTTGGTTTGTTTTCTTGCTGGACGCCATGACGAAGTCATCAAATGTTCAGGTGGTCACGCCGCAAAACATAACAACTATTCCTTGCATACAAAACGATAAAAGGCAACCATCGCGGTATTGGGTTCAATGTGTTGCCATTGCCCTTCATTACTGTCATTATAACTCTTGCCATCCTTGTCAAATCCTGTTATCCAAAGCGTGCGATACATTACGTTCTTGCAGTCCACTTCGTTATAGCCCATCATCTCTTTAAACTTAGGGTCGTCTGATACCTTCCGTTCATCCCAGAACGTTACCCTATAGCCCTCATAATGAATACTATTGCCGTCTATGTAATAAATCGCTGTGCCTGACGCGTCCTTGGTCAGCTCAATCCAATCTGCTGTGGCTGCTGTCAGTTCCAGGGGAAAAAGGAGAGCCATTAACAATAACATGGGTTTAATGAAGCCCATTGTCGGCTTGAACAAAACAGCAGTCCTTACCATTACAGTTTTATAGCACTTTGCACTGTTGTAGTCAAGATAGTGAAAGAAGGTATTGAGGCGGAGATGAACGGCCGAGAGTCCCCAGCTCACGGATCAACTCCACCATCCTGTTTGTCTTCGGGTATCCAACAATGCTTGAGAGAAAGTGCTTCAGTCTGAGCCTATTCGTCGCATTGCCAGCCGCAACGGGCAGAACTCCGACCTGGTCCAGAAAGCCGCTCTGGAGAGATTAGAGCACTTGAGGGAGCTCTCTAAACAATTGTGTAATCAGACAGCTTATGCGGTGCACCGCATAAGCTGTCGGTACTCACAAGTATCACCCTTGAGCTGGATTCTTCTTTGAGCATGATAGCGGTGCCTACTATCCTATTGTCGGCATTGCTCGAAAGGTCATCGATCGCGGCATACCTGTTGAAAATCCTCACTGTAGAGCCCACCGAGGTCCTGGCTCCCGCGGAAATGTCCTGAGTGCTTCCCAGGCCATCGAGAGTCCGCGCCACCTTTCTTGCCGCCTTTGCCTTGGGCTCTTCAGGGTCGGGATTCTTTTTGATGCCGTCTATCTCCTTGATGACCGCGGTGGGGATGACGATGTCGCTGTCCCCAAGCTTGTAAAATACGTCCGGGTCGTTGATCAGGACGCTTGTGTCAAGGACGTATGTCCTCCTGCTTTTTCCTTTCATGATGCCTCCTTTTCTTCAGTATTGGCATTCACTAAATGTTCTCTTTCTTATCCATACTTCAGCCTTTTTTTCAGGATCCCCACCCTTTCGGCAAAATCCCTGCTGTAGAGGATATCTCCCCCTTCTACGGCAACCACGGCGACATCCTTTATGAGCAACGGTGAGGGCTGCTGCTCGAGAAACCTCCCCTCCGACTCATAGAGTATGTAGAGGGCTCCAAGACTCCCGGAAAGTTTAATCAACGCTTTCCCGTCCTTTTCGATTTCGATATCCCCGAACCATATCCTTTTGGCTTCTGCGTTGAATACGGTTGCATTTAATATGGCTGTGGGCGCCCTCATGCTTTTGGTGATATAGAGGATTCTCCCCGCTTTCCCGAGAAGTCTCTCCGCTAGATAGGATATCTCCGTTATCTGCTCATCCACCCAGAAGGATGATTGAATGCCTCCTGTTCCTGTCCTCATGCTATGTTCCCTCCTTTGCCGCCTTATAGGCTTTTTTGATCATGGTCCTGGTTATGAATTCTCCCGGTTCAATTCCCTGCACGTCAAATATCTCCTCGCCCACGATCTTGATTTTTGAGATAATATCCTCGCCGGTCCGCTTACTGCCTTCCTTGAGAAGAACTTCCAGGAACCTCTTTCTCTTTGCCTCATCGAGACTTTTGTAGAGGCCTTCGAAATAAGTGAAATCTTCTTTTCTGATGTACATGTGCGACCTCCTCCAGTTATTGATCATTTCAGGCTATATAAATATCTTCTAGAAATTATAATAATCACTAAAAGATATTTATATAGTTATGCGATATATTTGTCAAGCCATGTTGGAGCAAATTTTCTTTCTATTCGTCACAAAAGGAGTATCTCTCCCTAAACGCTCAGCTTTCTTCGTTATATGCTCTATTATAATCTTATAAAGAATTATAAATATCATATTAAGATATTTATAACTTATTATGATGCATTTGTCAAATCATTTTATGCTCTTTTTTATTTCTTGTTGCTATTCTTAGTTTTATGGTGATAAGATTTGTTCATTTAAGGATATCGGAAGGGAGTTGAATGCTGATAGTCAACCTAAAAGCTTTGATTCACCGGAAAAGTGCGATTGAGAAGCGAAAGATTACCTATAAGGTCATCGAGCGGGAAACAGGCATTAAAGCCCTTACCTTGTCCAGGATCGCAACGAACCACGATTACAACTTCAGCAGGAAAGACCTCGAAAAGCTGCTCCTATATTTCAACTGCCAACCCAATGATCTCTTGTCACTTATCAACGAGGAACAATAACTACCTAAAGTGCGTTCTGCGATCCCTCGCAAGTGCTCACGAGGGGAGAAGGGACGACTTCAGTCCTCTCCGTGACCTCCGTGACCTTCTCAGGTTGCAAAATACTAAAGGAAGATACTAATATTTAAAACAAATAAGGGAGCGAAATGGGGAGAACTCTTGAAGACGAAGCACGCCAAGTTTTGGACGGCCTACCTTTTCGCGCGCTGTCATTATGAAGAAATCACGGCGCTATGATACCTCACACCTTGCGGAAGACCAGTTTGAGCCCGTCTCGCGTGGCCGGGTCCTCCGGAATCTATTGCACATCGTGCGAAGGCGCGAAATGGATGTTGTCGAGGCTGAGCGCTACGCTCTTGTGCTTCCGAACCTCATGGGCATGTTCACGAAGGGGCACCGTTTTACGGCGAAGGACATTTGCACCATTCATAAGGCCTGGCTGGGCGATGTCTATGAATGGCCGGCCAATACCGGCAGGTAAACGTATCAGAAGGCGATTTTTCCTTTGCTATGGCACGTCATGTTCCAAAACTTATGCAGGACTTCGAAAAAGGACCGCTAAAGAAATTTACCCCGTGTCAGTTCAAAACGGATGAGGAGACTATCACAGCTCTTGCTGTCATCCATACCGAACTTATGCTTATTCATCCTTTTCGGGAGGGAAACGGCAGGGTGGGGAGATTGCTTGCCGTGCTTATGTCATTCCAGGCAGGGTTGCCCGGTCTTGATTTTATGGGAATTCGAGGGAAGAAGAGAATAGAGTACTTTGACGCTGTTCAGGCAGGCATGGAGCGTGACTATGAGCCTATGAAGAAGGTTTTCAGGTCCGTTCTTTCCCGGACGAGACGCACGCACGCGCAGCACTGAAGGCAGTTTTCGTCTTGGTGACATTTCTTATGGCTTGCTCGGCTGCGGCATGGACACCCTCAATAGATGAGGAAGAAACGGTAACGGTCTTGACGATTTGCATACGCATCTCAGGGTCTTTAAGGAAAGGGTTTGTTTCAAGTAATGATTTCTTGGACATATTTTATTATACCATTTGATGGCGACACCTCGAAAGGCCTAAAATAATGACAAACGGTTGGGCCACAATCGTGCAAAAACT
>Ga0116136_1001351_pt1 | contig 12452 bp, 10 predicted proteins | sample June2015DPH_20_5_FD_88972 | JGI IMG/M metagenome (GOLD analysis project Ga0116136, IMG submission 88972) | Peatland microbial communities from SPRUCE experiment site at the Marcell Experimental Forest, Minnesota, USA - June2015DPH_20_40 | ecosystem: Environmental > Terrestrial > Soil > Wetlands... | reverse complement strand
TTTTGATGCGTGGGGCAAAGCGAAGGACATTTCGTTTCATCTGATGCTGCCCGCAATGGGTCTGGCACTGGCTACCATACCAGTGCTGATCCGGCACATTCGTGCGTCGATGATCGAAGCGCTCGAATCGCCGTTCTTGCGAGCCGCGCGCGGCCACGGCATTCCTCGCGCGCGCTTGGCGTTCAGGTACGCACTTCCGGCGGCGTCGAATCCACTGGTTTCACTTTTCGGGTTTTCGGTGGCCACGATGCTGAGCGCCTCGGCGCTCGCGGAAGTCGTCCTCAGCTGGCCGGGGCTCGGACCACTGCTCGTGGAATCGATTCTTTCGAGAGACGTTTTCGTGGTGGTTGCGATCGTGATGCTTTCATCCCTGTTTCTGGTGGCCGGAAATCTGATTGCGGATTTGCTGCTTTTCGCGAGCGATCCGCGGATCCGAACGGAGTGACCGAGTGACGAAGCGGCACAAACTCTGGGGCGCATTGATCTTGCTGGCGGCCTTCCATTGCCTGATTCTCTTCGCCGGCTTTTTCGCGCCGTACGATTTCAAGATGCAGAATCGCGATCTGCCGTTCGCGCCTCCGGCACATCTGCATTTCGTAGACGCGCACGGAACTTTTCACGCGCGGCCGTTCGTCTACGGCTTGAGGAGCGATCTTACGGATCCCAGCGGGTACGCAACGGATCCGAGCGTGATGCATTCGCTCCGATTTTTCGTGCAAGGCTCCCGCTACAAGTTCGCCGGGTTGTTTGAGGCCCATCTGCACCTTTTCGGAGTCGAAGGGTCCGGCCCGATTTTCCTGATGGGTAGCGACGGCTACGGGCGCGATCAGTTCTCGCGATTCCTCTACGGTGGACAAATTTCCTTGTTGGCCGGGCTCCTCGCGGCTGCGCTTTCGTTGGCGCTGGGGACCGTGTTGGGAGCGCTTTCGGGATTTTATGGCGGATGGATCGATGCCGCGCTCATGCGCGGCGGAGAACTCTTCCTCGCGCTACCGTGGCTCTATCTGCTGTTTGCCGTGCGCGCTGCGATGCCACTGCACGTCGCCGAGTGGCAGGTCTTTCTGCTGCTGATCACGGTAATTGGTTTAATCGGGTGGGCGCGGCCGGCACGGTTGATCCGCGGCGTGGTTTTGAGCGCCAAGGAACGAAATTTTGTGCTCGCGGCGAAAGGTTTCGGCGCCTCGGACGCCTACGTGCTGTACCGCCACGTGCTGCCGCAGACGTACGGCGTGATCCTCACGCAGATGACGCTGCTGATTCCGCAGTATGTGCTGGCCGAGGTCACGCTGAGTTTCCTTGGTCTGGGTGTCGGTGAGCCGATGCCCAGCTGGGGGACGCTGCTGGCTGCATTGCAGCAGTACTACGTTCTCACTTCCTACTGGTGGATGTTCCTGCCCACGCTGGTTCTAATCCCCCTATTCCTCGCGTATTACGCGGCGGCCGATGCTTTACAGGAACGCCTGAAATCCGTGCCGCTGTAACTATCAGGAATTGCTTGTTACGAGTCGTTTCGGTCATCGACGCGTTTGACGCAATGGTATCGTCCCGGCCGTACCGCGAGGGACTGCCTTTCGAGGAAGCGGAACGCCGGCTGATGCAGGCCAGGGATACGCAGTTCGCCGCCGCCGTCGTCCATAGCTTCCTTCCGTTGGCTCGAGCGGAAATGTCTTCAGTGTTTGCGGCTGCCGGTACTTCGGTCACGACCGCACTCTAGGGCCACTTCTCATCGGCAACCGGAGCACTGGCTTCTTCTCCTATAATTGAAATTCGGGTCGAGGCGGAGGATCGCGCACTTTGGCATTCTGCGGGTCTACGTTGACACCAAGCCTACCTCCCACCTAGAATCGCGGCCACGCGGGGCATATGACAGAGTCCGCGAAAGCGGCTGTCGCATCCCTGCCGGAGACCTGCCATCGCGTCCGGAACCTCTAAACCCAAAGTTGCAATTGTGGATGACGACGCAGCCTTGCGTTCCAAGATTGCCTCTGCACTGCGATCAGACTTCGAGATCCTCGAGGGCGAGGATTACGAAGCGGCTGAAAAGCTACTGCAGGAGTCCGATCTCGATATTCTTCTCCTAGGACTACCTATCGCGTCGGGTGGCGTCCGCGAGTGCGTGAATCTCCTAACCCGCCTCGACGGCAGCAACATCGATACGCTGGTTCTGGTTCTTAGCTCAGACGAAAAGAAAGCCACCGCTCTCAAGGTCATTGATGCCGGCTCCTACGATTACTTTATGAAGCCGGTGGATCTGGATGTGCTGCGCCACCTGCTCGAGCGCGCCGTTGAAAAATTGCGCATCCAGCGGGAAAACCGCATTTTGCGCGAGGAAATCAGCCGCAAGAACACGCTCGGCGATTTCATTGGCGCGACCGATGCGATGCACCATCTCTTCGATTCCATCAAGCGAATCGCGCGCGCAACGACCAACGTGATCATTCGCGGCGAGAGCGGGGTTGGAAAGGAACTCGTCGCTCGGGCCATCCATGACCAGAGCCCGCGCCGTAGCCGCGCCTTCGTCAGCGTGAACTGCGCTGCTCTGCCGGAAACGCTCATGGAATCCGAGCTCTTCGGCTACGAGAAAGGAGCTTTTACTGGCGCCGTCGCCACGAAGGACGGCCGGATCGAGGTGGCGCATCAGGGTACCCTATTTTTAGACGAGATCGCCACGCTGACTTTGCCGCTGCAGAGCAAACTTCTTCGCGTGCTTGAAGATCGCTCGCTCACGCGCCTAGGCGGGAAGAAATCGATACGAGTTGATTTCAGGCTCATCAGCGCGACGAATGAAGACCTCGAGGAAATGACGCGCCAGGGCCGGTTTCGCGAGGACCTCTACTATCGCATTCACGTCGTGCCTATTTTTGTGCCGGCGCTGCGGGAACGTGTCGAAGATATTCCTGCGCTCGCGGAGTACTTCGTCAGCGTCTATTGCGCCGCGAACGGAATACCGGCTAAACGGATCGCGGACGACGCGCTATCGGCGCTGAAGCGCTACCCATGGCCAGGCAATGTCCGAGAACTTGAAAACTCCATTCAAAGGCTTGTGGTGATGACCGACGGCGATACGATCTCGTTGAATGATTTGCCACCCGAGATGATCCACGTTTCCGGGCGTGATTCGAAAGGCCGTTTTCGCATACCCGCCGACGGAATCGACCTCGACAAGGAGCTCGAAGCGTTCGAGCGACGCTGGTTGCAAGAGGCGCTACAGCACGCGAAGCAAGCCAGGTCCGAGGCCGCCCGACTGCTGGGCGTTGATCGGAACCGCCTAAACTACCTCTGCCGGAAACACGGCCTTTAGATCCGCCGAAGCTGAAAGCGGGCATTGAACACGTTAAAGAGAATCCAGGCGAACGAGCAGCCGACTTGCAGGAAACTCTTTCGAATGAGGGCCGGAAATGCTCCCCTGGAAGCATTCAAGGCGGGCCGGCTCTATGCAGAAGCCTGCATCCGTTGAATAAATAAACTACGCGTTTAGAAAATCAACACGTCGAACAGTTTTCCGTCCAGTTTCCGCCAGGCAGGCTGGCCATAAGCCCCATGTATTCAGTGGATTGGAGCGTGGACGCGGCTATGCGCCAGTTTGGTCCGCGGATTGCATTATGTGTCTGCGAAGGCAGGAGAACCCAAATCGAAAAGGAAAAATAGAATGACCAAGACAGCAAAGCCGGTGGCAAAGGGAAAGACGCTCGGCGCAAAGAAGCTCGAGAAGAAGACCACGCTGGTGGTTCCCTTCGGCGTCAAGAGGTAAGTGTTGGGCCACATTTCCTGGCTGGTTTTCAGCCTGAGGATTTCATCTACAGGGTCCTAAGGTGTTTTCTGTTCCAGCGACTAATGGCTTTAACATTTTTCTAGCGAGTCCGGGGCCATTAGCAGCTAGCCATAACAGATTGCGCGGATGGCAAAAGGGCGCCCCAACGGGCGCCCTTTTTGTTTGCGACCCCCGTCACGGTTTTCTACTTTCAGTCCGCAGCCGCTTCGAACTACCAGACTTGGGATTGAAGCCAACGCCATGCGCCCCGCGCTGCCTGCCACGCCAATGGGCGGGTCTTACCAGCAATCTTGGCGGTTCCCGTCATACCTTCGCTCAGTGAGCCATCCGGATTAGGGAAATCCATTACGACCGCGTTGTAGTTCGTCAGTTGCTGGCCCATCCGCTCGAGTTGCTGCGTTTGCGCAACGGGGCGGTCCGCGGCAGCGGCCGGAAGGATTTGCTCTACGCGCCCGGCATAAGTTCGATATGGGAAGGGGAGCACCTTCAATTGTGCGGCGGCCCCAGCATGCACCTCTTCCAGTTCCCAATCGCGCACCAGGATGCGCGCCTTCATGTTGCTGCGGTCCACGATTTCACAGAGTTCTTCTCCGGCGGTAAGGTATTCGCCCATCTTCTGATCGCCAAAGGGCGTCGAGACTGCGCCGGCGAGTGGTGCGCGAACCACGAGCGCGTCGGCTTTCCTTTGTGCCACGGTCCATTCTTCGCTCAGACGGGCTTGTTCCCGGAGGGCGGCGGCGGTGGCGTCCGCGTCGGCCCGCGACTGGGCCGATCGCAAGGCGCTATTGGCCATTGCTAGCTGCTGCGAGAGCGATTGGGCATCGGCTTCGATTTCCGGATTCTCGAGAGTTGCGAGCACTTGCCCGGCGCTCACCTGATCACCCTGCTTGACGAAAACCTGCCGCACCGCGCCTGGAACCTCGACTCGCACGTGCGCGTCCTTGCCTGCTTGGAGCACGAAGTCGGAGGCGACTCTCGATGGAATCGGTGGAAGTAATAGCACGAGGGCGGCACCGATCCCGCCCACCCATTGCGCGCGCGTGATTTTCCATGCCATGTATTCCTCTTTCTTTTCGCGCCACCAGGCGCGCACTCTCGGCCGAGCGGATTTCAAACCTTTACGGGCGAAGAAGTACACTACCGCCGCGGTCAGAAGGTATCCCCAGTTGCCGAATTTGGTGACGAGCACATTTCGTACGAATAACAACACGAGGATCGTCAGCGACGCGCTGTAGATAACGGCGGTGACGCCGAATACGCCATAGATATGCCGCAGGCGCCGGGTCGTGGGAGGCAGCTCCGCATCGTGGCGGAAAATGTATCTCCGGATCCACGCGCGCAGGAACGTGAAGGAATCCTCCCGCAGATTATCCACATGCAGGTATTCCGCGAGCGCGTAATATCCATCGGCCTTGATGAGAGGATTGAGATTGATCAGGGTTCCCTGAATTCCACTCAGCAGCATCGCCTTATAAGCGAGATCGTTGGCGAACGAACCCGGCACGGTGAAACTCCAAATGATGGTGGCGATGCCGCAGACTACCAACTCGACCCAGATGCCCGCGAATATAACCCATTGCCTGCGCCCCGTGCGGTCGAAGAGCACAATGTCCGTGGTATCCGTAAAGAAGGCGGGCGTGAAATAAATGAGCATGAAACCCATTTGGTGAACGTCGCCTCCGAAATGCTTGCACGTGAGTCCATGTCCAAATTCGTGCACCGCGCCCAGCCCCAACATCAGAAACCAGAACACCCAAATGTCGTAGGACGTCTTCCCCCGGAACGAGTACAGCGCGGCCGTATCACTCTGCACGCGCGTCCAATCGCCGGCGAGGAGATAGGCGGATATGACGAACAGCGCTACCGAGAACACGACGAAGCCGGGGGTAAAGAGCCAACTCAGATAGGGATCTATTTTCGCGAGAGTCTTGTTCGGGTCCCAGGCTTTGAACGTTAGGTAGAGTACGCTCGATTGATCCAGGCGGGTCTTGCGTTCGTCGCGGATGCGTTCGAGGACAGCCAGATTTCGTTCTCCCGCGGACTGCTCCCAGACGCCCGCTTCGACGCCTTCGAGAAACTCGCAGACCTGGGCGTCGTCGAGCGGCTCGTCCGCGTGTCGCTCGTTCCACAGCGCGGCAACTTCGGAGCCAGTGCGAGTCCCATCGCACAGCATGAGGAGTTCATATTCGGTGGCGCCGTAGCGGTTGTAAGAATTCGTTTCCGGGACTTTGATGACGAAGCTCTTTTCGCCCGAGACCGTCTGCTCGCTGACGCGCAAGTCCGTGCGGAATCTGGGACGGCGCAGCCCCTTGGCGAGGACGCTCGAAGCTTGCAGGCTGGTTGGACCGAAACGCATAAACGAATCCCCTACGGCGCCGAGTGGGCGGCACCGGGCCAAATGACGCGAACGGCCATTCCGGGGCGCAGATCGGAGAGATTCTTGCCGGTAAGCTCCGCGGTCACGTCATAGCTGTCGCTTGCAGGATCGACAACCGGGCTGATCTTCACCACGCGCGCACTGAGTGAGCGCCCAGGATCGCCTACGAGCACGAGACCAACAGAGGCGCCCTGCTTGGGGTGCTGCGGCGCGGATTCAGGAACCTGGAACTGTACCTGGAGCGGAGCGAGCTGGCTGACGCGGAAACATTTGTCGCCCTTGGCGACTGCCTGGCCTTCGCGGACGTAGCGATTTACGACAGCGCCGGAAAATGGAGCACGCAAGCGGGTTTGGTCGATTTCGACTTCGAGGCGCTGGATTTCCGCCTGGCTGCTTTCGGCCATCGCTTTCCAGCCGTTCAAATCGTATTCGGCGGCCTTGGCTTCGAAATCGGACTGCTCGAGGTCCGCCTGGCTGGAAAGTCCTAACTGGCGGAGCTGCTGCTGGCGCTGGAGTGCCGCGCCCTTGGCTTTCAGCTCCGCTGCCTTGTAATTCACGTTGTTCTCGGCGACCTGCAGGTCGTCGCGAGCCTTCACCAATTCAAATTGGACGGCGCGATCGTCGAGTTGCCCCAGGATCTCACCACTTTTCACCATGCTACCTTCGTCTTTGGAGATGGTGACGACGACGCCGTCGCGCTGCGTGGCGACGTTCACTTGATGCTCGACGGAAAGCACGCTTAGGACTTCACCCTGGGCGCTAGCTTTCGCGATCGGATATGCGTCCGGCTGAGAGGCGGGCGCTGAAATGGCCGCAGAAGACGGCACGACGTTAGGCGAGGAGGCATCCGAGGAGTTTCCGCAGCCCGCCGCGGCGAGCGCAAGCGTAGCAGCGAATAGCGGCATGAGTCGACTCAACATGTTCGTCTCCCTTTACGGCAGAAAGGCCCAAGCCTTCCGCCACAACCAGCGGAATGGGTCGCGCAACAATGCGTAACCGATCGGATACCACCCGCTTTCAAACCAGCCGCCGCTTGCGCGAATTCGCGCCCGGCCCACCATTCCGTCGCGCGCACGGCCGCCGAGATTTTCAAAGATTGCGCGGACCAGGAAATACTGCTCGCCCGCCTCAGCCTTGGTTTGCGCTCCGATTCGCTGAACCGTCCCTTCGAAAGTTGTTGTCGGAAAGGCGTTGAGTTTCACTGCCGCGCTGCGTCCGGGGCGCACGAGCCCAATATCGCCTTCCGGGACGCTCATCTCTGCAGCCATGCGATCGGTTTCGACCACCTCACCGAAGGCTTCGCCCTGTTTCAGCATCGTACCGGCGCGTTCTTCCACTTTCGGAGTGACCATGATTCCGGCAATGGGCGCTCGAAGCTGCGCCTCCGATACACGCTGTTGCTCGAGCTGAACTTCCACGGCGTGAAGGTCCGCGCGCATCTTTGCCTGGCCGGCTGCCGCTCCATCGTTCCGGAATTCCGCCTCGGCGAGATCGCGCCGGGCTTGCGCGAGCGCTTCATCGGCTTGGGCGAGCTTCACCTGATCGTCGCCATCGTCGAGCTGCGCGAGCAGTTGGCCGGGCTGCACGGCGTCGCCCTCGTGAACGAAGACGCGCCGGACAACTCCGCCCTCGACGGCGCTTACGATCCGGCGTTCGGCCGGCACGACGGTGGCGTCCGTGCCAACGCGTAACGGCCAAGGAATCAGAACGAGCGCGAGGGCAAGGACTCCCGTGCGCTCCGCGTAGATGCGCCAGTGCCCCTGAGGGACGGCCGAAAGCAGTTTCTTTTTTCGCTCCGCAAGAGGCTTAAAGAAATTGGCGAGCGGCACCTGCTGGTAGAGCTGCGCATTTCGGATCGCGACGGTCGTCTGATTCGCAAGGATCGCGAGAGTCTCCCGGTGACTGGGGGTAAGGAAGTCCGCCTCGCCGCTTAACAGTGCAATGGTGCCAAGGGAGCCTTGATCGTCGCGCAGCGGCAGAGCGTAAAATCCGGCGTAACCATTCGCTTCCAGAAAAGAAACAATCTGCGCGTGCGCGGCTTCGGGTTCAAGATGCCAGCCATCGGAGCGCTGATCGGCAGAGACCGAGTCTTCGCGGCTGGCGACCCATTCCAGGCGATCCTTCAAGTCGTCCATTTCGCGCGTCTTTGGGACTTCCGCCTCCCCGGAGACGGCACCGAGAAGGAAGCGTCCGCGATCGAAGAAGCCTATTACGCACTTGTTGAACGGAACGACCGATGCGGCTTGGTGAACGACCGTCGTAAGGACGTGATCGAGGTCGAGTGTGGAGGTGATCTCCTGCGAGATTTTCAGCAGCGCATCAAGGGCGTGCACTTTGCGCTCGGACTCGAGCAGGTTTGCGTTGTGCAGGGCGATGGCCGCCTGCTCGCTGACGCTCGCCAGCAAAAAGAGGTCGTCTTCGTTAAAGGAAGTGGCGTCCGTCTTGTTGACTAGCTCAATGGCGCCGAGCACCTCGTCCCCTTTGCGGAGCGGCGCGGCCATCCAGCACTGCATCTCGAAATCGCCGCCCGCTGCCCGGCGCTCTTCGAGTCCGGGTTCTTCCGCCGGCTCCTCGACCAGCTTTGGACTCGCCTGCTGCGCGACGTCGGCGAGCAGTCCGTCGGTTGCGGAAATGCGCGCGCCCTTCTCTGCGGTCGGATCCTCGCCCACTCGTTCAGCTAGGTGGAGCTCATGCGCGGTGGAATCCATCAGCCAGACGTTGCATGCGGCCGCGCCCAAAAGATCGCGGATCTTCTCCGCGACAACGGGCAGCAACTCGGCGAGCTCAAGCGTGGAAGTGAACGTACGTCCGATGTCGTAGAGGGCGGTCAGACGATCGAGCGTCGCAAGCTGCGTTCGGCGCTCTTCTTCAATCGCTTCGAGATTTGCAAGAGCCTGGCTAGCAAGACGGCTTGCTTCCTCGACAAATTCCGCATCTTCGGCGGTGAAGTCGCCAGCGCCTTTGCCCAAAACCTCCACGACTCCCATCGCGCCTTGGGCTCCCGGAAGCGCTGCATAAATGGCCGACTTCACCCGCGTTCGGCTGGCCTCATCGAGATGAGAGAAGTCCTCCGATGCGATCTCACGTCCGCCAAACCGCCGCGTCTCGACGGAGTCAAATACTTCCACGAGCAGACCAGTGGAGACGGCCTGGCCGCTGGGATTGAATCGCTCGCCCGGCTCACTCCAACGTGCGCGGCAAGTCAGTCCGGAATCGCCATCTCCGAGCCAGATCAGCACGGCCCGAGCACCCGCAGCGGCTCCCACACGCGCGGCAAACGTCTTCAGGAGCGTATCTTGATCGCGGCAGGCCAGAGACACGCTCGCCAGTTCGAAGAGCGCGGCAGATGTTTCCATGACTCTCCTGAGGCGGGAACTCCCGGCTCTCGCGTCGCGGAGTAAGGCCGCAAATACGCAGAAAGCGGGACGGCGCAGCCTAACAAATACGGTACGGATGCGTCAAGGAAACGTGCCGCGGGCCTTGATCGAGCGCGGCAATTCAGTTAGGTTTGCAGTGCAAAGTGAGGCAGCGTGAACATCCGTATTCGCAAAGCCGGGCCCGCCACGATTCTCGATCTCGAAGGCCACTTGAAGCTCGGTGAAGCACAGGAGAAATTCCGGGATCAGCTTCAGCAACTCGTGGATGCCGGATCCACCCAAGTCGCGGTTAACCTTGCCGGCGTGACCGACCTCGATAGCTCAGGCATCGGCGCGCTCGTCCGAGCGTTCACTACCCTGAAGCGGGCGGGCGGAAAATGCACCTTTTTCTCGCCGAATAAGCGCGTGCGGATGCTGCTGAAGATGGTCCGCCTCGATGGCGTTCTCGAACTCGCCGAAGATGAAGCTACAGCGCTCTCGCGTATCTGAGTCGCGTCGCTAGCTAGGATTCGATCGCATACTCACCTGTCAGCACGTCTTGCGGCATTTGGGAAGGCGCTGTCGGTATCCTCTAAGAAATTAACGCGCGACAACCCCTTTTTGATCTCTCATAAATAGAAAAAGGGCTGCTGCAGGTATGCAGCAGCCCTTCTTTGCAACGGCTCAGCGCCACGGGTCACTAAGCGGGGGCGCTTACTTCTTTTTCAAAGGCAGCGTCCGCTCGAGCTTCTTGGCTTTCCGCAATTGCTTGCTGGGCTTCTTGGTTGCCATGTGATCTCCTCTGACTTGCTGATTGCAGTTTGCCCTACTGGAGCAGTTCGAAGCCTTATATGCAATTCCCGCGCCAAGGTCCAGAAGATCCGAGCAGGGCGGCATCCTGCCCTATTTTCATCTACATACGTCTTCGTGGCGCGCGGCACGGGGTCGTTGGTGCAGGAAGCGGCGTTGATTTATTAATCGCTCGGTTGATTATTCAACTTCACGTGCCATCGAGGAGATCTGGCCCGCTAATGATCGGGCGCGGTGGCTATGGTATTTTCGCGGTTCGAGGAGGCTGCCAGCAGCGGACCGCTTGCGGAAGATCCAAGCTGCTAAAGCTAAAGATACTTGATCAAGACGACCTGATTGCGCGCTTCGTTGTAAACGAGTTCGTCGATCATGGCCTTCGTCATCATGATGCCGAGGCCGCCGGGGCGGAGGCCCTTTTCCTCGCGCGCCTGCGCGTGAGCGAGTGGATCGTCTTCGGGGTTATTGATCGCGGCGTGTTTCAGTTCTTCGAGGCGAAAGCCCGGCCCCGGATCATCGATGCGATAGAGCAACGCGCGCTGCGTGCGGATAAACGAGATTCGAACCTTTTGATTTGGATCGAGGCGGCCGCCCCATTCGATGGCGTTGTTCAGCAGTTCGCGAAACGCGAAACCGACGCTCTCGCGCTGCTCTTGCGGCAAGTCCGATTCTAGATGTGACAGAAAGCTTTGCACGCGGTTGACGACGGTGCGCTCGCACGGGACGAGGAGTTCGACCCAGGATGGCGTTGCCGAAAGCACTTCGATCGGTGGACTGGATGGCTCGGCCGAAAGAGCGTCGTTCACGAGTTCGAGCAGCGATTCCGCCTCCACGGGTTTGGCAAGGAACTGAAACACGCGGCCGCGTAGGGCACGCAGAAGAGTGTCGGACGTCTGGTCCGACGTCATCACGACAATCTTGGGAATGTACGGTTCGTCTCGGAGAAGCTCTAGCAGGTCGAGACCGCTGATCTTCGGCATCCAGATGTCGAGGAACACGAGATCAAATTTCTTTTTTCGCAGGGCTCGCAGCGCGGCCTGGCCGTCGGAGGCGGTCGAAACGGTTAGCCCGCCGGACTTAAGGATTCCGCGCAGCATCTTGCGGGTCGTGGCGTCGTCATCACAAACGAGGATTTCGGGCATGAGAGGGCTCCCATACGTAACCTGAGACAGCGCCTATCGTCAGCGACGGGGACGCCGCCTCGCGCGATGGCGCGATTTCTGAGTGCGGTGTTTACCCTGGCCAGACCTGGAAGGAGTTCGGCTCGCCGGCGGGGCGTATTCTCTCAGTTTCGCATCCAATCTGGCAATCGCTTCATCGAGCTTTCGGAACGCTACCGGCGCACTCGCCAGGCTTCCCTGGCGGCCCATCTGCTGCAACTCACGGGCATGTTCCACGGCGTCGTCCGCGCCGAAGATGGCAACCGCGCCCTTCAGCGCGTGCGCAGCGGAGGCGAGCGCCGACGCATCCTTGCGCGCGAGTGATTGTTTGATCTTGCGAAGCTTCTCCGGGTAGTCCTTCAAGAAAGTTTTGGCGATGCTTCGCAAGAGTTTTGCGTCACCGCCGACACGCGCGAGGAGAGAGAGATCTGCGAGCGGCGTGGCCCGAGGTTCCTTTTGTTTGCGCGGCGCTGCAGCAGTGCCGATAGAGACGCGATCCGCAGCCCGGCGCAATTCCTCCACGCGGAACGGTTTGCCGAGGCAGGCGTCGAACCCAGCCGCCAGCAGGCGTGCGCGATCTTCTTCCGTGGTATTGCCGGTCAGGGCGAAAATGATTTGGTGTTTGCTGCCCGGCGTCTCGCGGGCGCGAATGTCTTTCGTAACCTCGACGCCCCCCATGCCGGGCATTTCCTCGTCGAGGAGAACTACGTCGAAACGCCGCTTTGCAATGACGCCAAGAGCTTCGAGACCGGATGCAACCGCGACGACTTCGTGGCCCTCCCGCTCGAGCAGGATTCCAGTCAATTCTCGGACCGTAGGATCGTCCTCCGCCAAAAGTATCTTGAGGGGCACCTGGCGGCCGGGGGCTGTTTCCGCCGCGGAGGGCGAAGATGCGGAGGCTAGCTCTGCGTGGGCGGCTCGGGGCAAGCGAAACCAAAAGCGGGCGCCACGACGCGGCAGCGATTCGCAGCCGATGGACC
>Ga0116136_1001346_pt1 | contig 12482 bp, 11 predicted proteins | sample June2015DPH_20_5_FD_88972 | JGI IMG/M metagenome (GOLD analysis project Ga0116136, IMG submission 88972) | Peatland microbial communities from SPRUCE experiment site at the Marcell Experimental Forest, Minnesota, USA - June2015DPH_20_40 | ecosystem: Environmental > Terrestrial > Soil > Wetlands... | reverse complement strand
TCTTGGCGTTGGGGCCGCCATGGTGGGCCTGCGGCCGATCGTCGAGATGATGACGTTCAACTTTGCGCTCCTGGCGCTCGACCAGATCGTGAACGGCGCGGCCAAGATGCTCTACATGTCGGGGGGGCAATTCCCCATCCCCCTGGTGATTCGTGGTCCAGGCGGCGCAGGGCACCAACTTGCCGCACAACATTCGCAGGCGCTGGAATCGTGGTTTTGCCACGTTCCGGGATTAAAGGTGGTCATGCCCTCCACATCCGCGGATGCCAAAGGACTGCTCAAGACGTCCATTCGTGACGGCAATCCTGTGGTCTTTATTGAGTCTGAGGTGCTTTACGGGACGCGCGGGGAAGTTCCCGAGGGCGAGTGTCTGATCCCATTGGGAGTCGCCGACATCAAACGGCGGGGCAAAGACGTTACTCTGATCGCTCATTCCAAGATGGTATTCGTGGCGCTCGAGGCCGCCGCCGACCTGGAGAGAGAAGGTGTCGATGTTGAAGTGATTGACCCTAGAACGCTCCGCCCGCTCGACACCGTAACTCTTGTGGAATCGGTAAAGAAGACGAACCGAGCGGTCATTGTGGAGGAAGGTTGGCCGTTCTGCGGGGTGGGGGCGCAGATCGTTGACGTCCTCCAGTTAGGTGCTTTCGATTACCTCGATGCGCCGATCTTGAGGGTAACCGGCGCGGATGTGCCCACACCCTACGCGAAGAATCTGGAGCACTTGGCCTTTCCAGACAAACAACGTGTGAAGGAAGCGGTGAATAAAGTGCTTTACCGGATGTAGGGGGACGGCTTGCCGTCCCCTTGGGGTAGGGCAAGCCCTACCCCTACATGCAACCCGTGAGTGAGGATTAATGATGGTTAAGGTACTGATGCCGAAAGGCAGCGATACGATGACAGAGGGTAAGGTTCTCAAATGGCTCAAAAAGGAAGAGGACCAGGTCTCGACTGGAGAAGCCGTCGTCGAGATTGAGACTGACAAGGTCAATATGGAAGTCGAGGCGATGGGCAGCGGCGTGCTGCGCAAGATTCTTGTTCAGGCTGGTAAGGTGGTCCCCGTAGGAGAGTTGCTGGCTCTCATCGCCAAGCCGGATGAGGATATTTCCTCGCTGGTCAAAGGTGAAGGCTCGGCGGGCGCGGAACCCCCTGCTGGGAGTACTGTCCCGGCCTCAGCGCCCGTAACGGCCGCGCCTCAGCGCCCCGCCGCCAGTGCCTCGCCGGCGGCCGGAGGAGTAGTCACGGCTGCAGGGCAGGGTCTTCAACCTCCCGCTCACGAACCCGCAAATGGCGGACGGGTTTTGGCCTCGCCGCTCGCCCGAAGAATGGCTCAGGAAAGGGGCTTTGACCTGAATCGTATCGCAGGCTCGGGTCCGGCAGGGAGGATTGTGCGCCAGGATGTGGAACGCGTTGCGGCCCTGGCAGTTGAAGCCAGGGCGGCGCGCGTTCCTGCGGCTGGAAGCGCGGGTGCGCACCCGCCCGCTCCGGCGCCCACGTTGCCAAGACGGCCCGCGCCCGCCCCCACCGGTCCGGAGTTCTACGACGAACCCCTGAGCTCCATGCGAAAAGTCATCGCCACTCGTCTGGTGCAGAGTAAGGCTCCTGTGCCGCACTTCTACCTTACGATTGAAGTGGACATGGGCCGCGCGAAAGAGTTGCGTGAATCGGTGGAGGCTTTGAACCCGGAGTTGAGCCTTTCTTATAACGATATCATCCTCAAAGCCTGCGCAGCCGCGCTCCAGTTGCATCCGCAAGTGAACGCATCCTTCCAGGGTGAGGCGGTCCGCTACTACCGCCGCATTCATCTCGGCGTTGCCGTAGCCGTGGACGAGGGTGGACTGATCACGCCGGTGATTCGCAATTGCGAGGGCAAGAGCCTTCAGGACATCTCGCGGGAAGCGAAAGATCTCATCGCTCGGGCGCGCAGCCGCAAGCTGAACCCGGACGAGTACACCGGCGCCACGTTTTCCCTCTCCAACCTCGGCATGATGGGGATTGAGGAGTTTTCGGCTGTGATCAACCCGCCGGAGGGCGCAATCTTAGCCGTGGGCGCGGTGGCGGAGAAACCTGTGGTGGTGAAGGGCCAGGTCGAAGTGGGCCTCCGCTGCCGCATGACGCTCTCCTGCGACCATCGCGTGGTGGACGGCGCCACCGGCGCGCGGTTCCTCCAGACACTCAAACAGATTCTCGAGAATCCGGTTTATCTGGCTTTCTAGAACAGTTCACAGTCGACAGTTGACAGTCGACAGTCCAGCACGGGGCCAGCCCACATGACCGCCTACAGACAGATGCCTGCACTCAACGGCGTTGCGTTCCTGGTTGTCTTCCTGTTGTGTGCACTTGGCACAGACGCTGAGCAGGTTGGATGCACGAAGCGGGTTGTCCACCTCACGATTACGGAAAGCCAGATTGCGGAAATCGAACAAGGCACAACGCAGGGTCATCAACCCTGGCGCAGCAATCCCTACATAGTGGCAGAGGCGGCGCTGGCACAGGTAGAGTCAGGCATCAACCCACGCACGGCCGATTCGATTCCTTACAAACGCACTGTTCTTTCACCGGTACATCAGCTGTTCAAATTTGAGTTGAATGACTCCCGTCACGTTGATGAAATTTCAGTGCGGCGACTTCATTGGCATAATCCCCGAACGGGAAAAACGGAGTTGACGGGGGTGTGGTGGGCTACAAAAGCTGTGATTTCGGACTGTGCGATCCCAGCCCGGAAGTAGACGAAAACGTTCTGGCCTTCCCCGTAGTTCCCAACCAGCCTGTACCCGCGGCAAGCTTCGTTTCCCTACCTTCTTGTCTTAGGGCATCGGCTGGGGATCCTTGCGTGCCGTCGTTTGCTTCCCCACCACTACTTGGCGACCCGTGGCGTAGGGAATCCAGACCTCCATGGCGCCCGGAAGCCGATTAGCCCAGGCGTAATAGGGGATGAAAGTCAGGTTAACCTCCCTCTGCTCGCTTCTGGAGGTCCGCTCGATGGTCTGATACAGTGGTTCTTCGGAAAGCGGCTTGGGCGTGGCCATGCCTTTGTGCTTCAACACCACGATTCCCCCAAGCATGTCGGGGCGAAACTCCGACGTAAACCCCCAGCTCGGACCGGCGCTCGTCGACAGCGCAACATCGAAAATAGATCCTCGCTCCTCCTGGTCCATCTGCTCCAGGCAATACAGCAGGGGTCCACGCTGCACAGCAACTCTTCCAAAATCCTCACGAACGAGGGAATTGGCCGCCACCAGGTGCGGGGCCATGTCCAACTGCAAGCGAACGGTGCTTTCGGCCTTCCACTCCCGACGAAGGGCGAAATAGTCGCCCGGTTTTGGCTTTCCGGGAGCGGGCTTGCCCTCCAACGTAACCGTGGCCTTGCTCGCCCAGGCCGGAATTCGCAGATAGAGCGTGAATGTTGCCGCCTTGGCCGGGCTGATTTTCAAGCTGATGTCGCCGTCCCAAGGGTATTTCGTCTGCTGGACGAGCTTGAGCCCTGTGCCGTCCTCCAAATGCCAGTCGAGCGTGGAAGAGTGGTAGAGATTGACATATACGCCAGAGGGGCTGGTCGAGTAGAGATAGCCAGGAATCGAAGCGAAAGTCCGCTCGAGGTTCGGGGGGCAGCACGTGGTATCGTACCAGGGCTGGCGAATGTCTTCCTCGCCTCGGGACTCCAGGGGATTGCGATAACAATAGAGCGTCCCGGAAAGTGACATGCCGGAGTTGATTCCGTTGTAAAGCGCCTTTTCAATGACGTCGGCGTAGGGAGCCTCGGCGTCAGCCGCCAGCATCCGCCAATTCCACATCATGTTGGCAATGGCCGCACAGCTTTCTGCATAGGCCCGCTGGTTGGGGAGGTCATAGGCCACGCCCACCGATTCCCCCTCCGCGTACGATCCCACTCCGCCCGTGATGTACATTTTCCGTTCGACTAAGTCTTTCCAAAGCCGGCCGAGGGTTTCGCGATATTCGGCATCGCCTGTCTCGAGGTAGTAGTCCGTGGCTCCGCTGCACGCGTAAAGAGCCCGCACCGCATGGCCTACAACTTCGAGTCGTGAAGTGAAAGGTATCCCACTGAACAGGTACGTCACCTGGTCGTCAGTGAGTTGCAAGCGCAGCTTTTCGCCGGTAAACAGATAGTTGACGAAATCCAGATAGCGCTTGTCGCCGGTAGTGCGGTAAAGCTCTACCAGCGCCATTTCAAATTCCGGGTGTCCGGTCAAAGCGGGTTTCTTTTCCGGTCCAAGGGTCTGCAATACATAGTCGGCATACTTGATCCCGCCATCCAGGAGCTTCCTGTCCCCCGTGGCGCGGTAATAGGCGATGGCAGCCTGCAAGAGATGACCCAGGCAGTACAACTCGTGGCTGCGGTACATCTCGGAAAATCGCAGCTTGGCGCGATCCCCCACGTAGTAAGTGTTCAGATATCCGGAGGGTTCTTGGGCCGCCAGCACATCGTCAATGAGCTTATCAAGCGTCTCGCGAAGTTGCGGCCGGTCACCTGATTGCAGAACGAACGCGACCGCTTCCATCCACTTGTAGAGATCGGAGTCGGTGTAAACGGGCCCCTTCCGGCCCGCATTCTTGCGGCCCGAAAGACGCCGAAAGTTGTCCACCACACCGTGTTCTTCCAGGAGTCCCAGCAAGGTGGGGATGCTTTTTTCCGCATTCGTCCGCATCCGCTCAGACCAGAACCCGTCACCCATGGTTACGGCGCGAATGGGCACCGAATGTAACTTTGCCTTGAGACTTGCGGATGTATTGATGATTCCTTGCGCTTTCCAGGGTTCATTCCCCGCCTGCGCAAACGTTGCGATCGCGAAAGCCAGACAGGCACCGAGCAGGAACGAAATCCTGCAGAGAAAACGGATAACTCTAGAACTCATCGGAAAACCCTCCTGGTCGAGAGTCGAAATTCGAAAATCGAAAATCGAAATTCGAAAATCACCCCGAGTTTCGATTTTCGAGTTTCGAATTTCGAGCTTCGGCCCTTCGACTCCTCGACTCTTCAGGGCAGCAGCGGCATGACGGCGCGTTCAAATTCCTCAAACGTCGTCACACCCTGCCAGCTTTCAACCAGCCGTCCCTCCCGGTCGTAAAGAAAGGTGGCAGGAATGCCACCGCCCCAGCGTGGATTGATGGAATTCACGAGCGCCTCATAGTCCTTGAAATGCTGCCGGTAACTCCCGAAATTCGCTCCCTGCGATTTCAAGAACCGTTCGATGGCGGAAACGGACTCTGGCTCATCCATGGAGATCGCCACCACCGAGAGCCCGTGGCTGCGGTAGGTATTGTGGAGGCGGACCAGGTTAGGGAATTCCTCCCGGCAGGGCTCGCACCACGTAGCCCAGAAATTGACCACCAGAACCCGGCCTCGCTGCTGAGCCCGCAGCCGGTCCCATCCGTTTTCATCCAGATCAACAATTCCCCTGGGCGGCGGCGGTTCGGAAGGAATCACGGAGTGCGAACAGCCTGCGCAGAGAAGCAGAGCGGCTATTCCGAAAGCCCAAAGCAGCCTGATTTTGCAATCCAAGGCGCGATCCACTCTAACCCGCTTTAACACGCTTAATGGTGCAGCCGAACGCCTTTGTCTCCGTCACGCTGGCGGATTTCCCGGCTAGCACGGCGTCGAGTGCCGGGCGGATTTCATCATCCGTGGTCTTGTCAGGGTTGGTGGTGGGCTGGTGACTGTTCCCAAGCGCCCCGTGGTAACGTAGCGTCCATTGACTGTCCAAAAGAAATACTTCGGGTGTCACGGAGGCGCCCAGCCGGTCGGCGATTTGGTTCCCCTCGTCTTTGAGAATAAGGAAGTCGAGGCCGTGAGCGCGAGCGTGTTCCCCCACCTCCGCGACAGGTTCCGTCTTGTTGGCATTGATTCCGATGAAGGCAACTCCCCGGCTCTCGTACTCATGCGCCAGGCTGGTCATCACGTGATTGAAGGCATTGGAGTAAGGGCAGCGGGTGGCGATGAAGATGACCGCCACAGCCTTCTTTCCCTCAAAGTCGTAGAGCCTATGCGCCTTGCCGTTGACATCCTGAAGCGTGAAATCGGCCATCTTCTCTCCCACCTTGATCTTCGCGCCAGGTAACTCGCCGCCTCTACAGGCAGTCCAGAGAAGGAACAACCCCAATCCAAATACAACCGCAATCCTCATTCTGCTCATGGGCACCCCGCCTACGGGAACTCTACTAACCAAAGCAGAGGTAATTATAACAGGTTGCAGCACTAGTCTGATACTTCCGCCCCTTTCGGGTGCTGGTGTCATTTGGAATGGCGTCCCTTACGAAACGCGGGTCATTCCCGTCCCGCCATGGCGGGAGGAATCCAGTCCGTAGACAGCGCACTTCCGAAGGTTTGCGGAGTGGATTCCCGCTTTCGCGGGAATGACTGCGGCTTGCGACGCCCATATCTCGCAAATGACGCCAGTACCCCTTTTCGATGTGTTACACGACGGTGAATTTCTTCACCGAATAACTGGCGCAATGGGCTTCCATCTTCAACCACACATGTTGATGGAGTGCAGTCGCCACCCAGTTGAGTCTGAGTTCTTCGCTCTGAAATTCGATGACCAGCCGATAGTGATCGGCCTCGGGTGTGGAATGCAGGAGAGCCACGCCGGAAAACCCGGGTTGGGCCGAGATCGCCGGGCGAAAGACATCACAGAAGGTCTTCTCCAGCTCCGGGCCCGCCCCAGGCTGAAGCTGCAAGTCGACATGTAGGGCTACCATAGTTGCCTCAGCAAGGAAGTTTGAAGGTTTTGATGGCGGTGGTACTCATTACTTTCGCATAGGTTTCAGGATCGAGATTCAGTGCTTTGAATTTTGCCACTTCCACAGGGATGTTGGTGGTGAGGTCGGCGCCCATCATGACGCGGTCCGGGCCAATGGTCTGGATCATCCAGAGGATGTCTTCGCCGATGCACCACGAGGTCTCGAGATAAAGGTTGTCGCACACGGACGCCGCCACCTGGGCCTCCGCCGAGAAAACCCCAAATCCCGCGTGAGCGAGAATGATTTTCAAGTTGGGATACTTGCGGGCCGGCGGAATACAGAGGGAAGGCAAAGCAAAAGGGATGCCGGGGCCGGTGTGGACCATCACCGGCACACCCAAATCATGCCCCGTCTGGAAGACCATGTTGCCATCCTCGCTAAGTGGCAGCACCCCGTGCCCAATGGTGTGCAGCTTGACTCCTACGAATTTCAACTCGCGCACGCAACGTTCCACTTCCCGCTCATAGGCGGAGCGATCGCGGTGAGGGTTCAGACTGGCCAGGCCAAAGAACCGCCCCGGGTACTTGGCGCCAAGCTCAGCAATTCGGTCGTGGGCTTTTGCAGGGTCCTCCGCCCCGGGAAATGGTTGGACGATCATGGCATGGATTCCGGACTCGTCCATTCTCCGCCGCAAGTCGTCCTCGGTTGCTTTGAGCCCAAACACACGACATTCGCCCAAATGCTCATGGGCGTCGACGATCTTCAAGACTTCGGACATGGTTTTTCTCCTCCTTAACAGCATGGCACACGGCGCGCTCGCCTATGACATTCTCAGGAGCCAGCGCACCGCGTTCTTTTGGATTTTGTAGTACTCCGGTTGCCACAAGGCATGGAGCGTGTGCCCCGCCGCCGTGAAGACCACGCGACCTTTTCCGAAATTATACGCCCAGGCACTGATGGCCGTCGTGCCATAGGTTTCGAACTCCAAACCGTCGATGTTCTCGCTGCGCAGGAGGATATCCTTAGGGTCTTTATCGTAGGTCACGTAGTGCTGCTCGTCATTCACCATGAAATCCTGGATGCCTTGCGTGATGGGATGCTCATGGTTGACCACCTTGACCTTAAAGGGGCGCAGGGGTGGGTGGCCGACATACGCACCGCCCATCACTTCCCGGAAGTTCTTGGAAAAGAGCGAGACATTGCTACTGTTGTGATAGGCGTAAAGGCCGCCCCCTGCCTGTACGAACTCCTTGATCGCCTTGCCTTGCTCTTCGCTGATCCAGCCTTGGTATTCCTCCTTCGGCCACTCCTCGGAGTTCTCCAAGGAGGAGGAATAAGAGTAATCGTCGGGCTCCAGATAACCCTTCGGCCAATTAAGGCCGTCGCGGAAGACAACCAGGAGTTGATAACCCTCGAGGTGGGCGGCGTCGATCTCGGGAAAGTTGATGGTGAAGACGATGGACAAGTTGAGCTCGAGAAAGAGCCGGTTCAACGCCGTGCGAATGTAATCCGCATTGTGGTAGCGGTCCCCAACCAGGGCCAGGACGCGGGGCGGGGCACTCCGGTTCGAGCGATCAGCGGGCATTGCCTCGACACCGGTTGTTGATTCTGCCTTCCCTAGGATTCCAGATCCTGCCAGGGCTCCTATGCCCGCGAGGAGCCTTCGACGTGAAGCTTTGCTGCGTGCGCCCATCATGAGACACCTTGCGCTTCGACCTCGGAGGGAAACCTGTGACCGACCTTGCTTTGTTTCAACCCGCCCATCCAGACCGAGGCGCGGCAAATTACCCGAGATTTCCATCTTGGAATCTCGGGGAACTGTGAGTGTACACCCCACGGCCTTGTTTTGGAACGTTAGCTCAGCTTGGTGGTGGTGTCGTTTGGGATGGGATTCCTTGAAACGCCGGTCATTCCCGCGAAAGCGGGAATCCAGTCCGTAGACAGCGCATTTCCGAAGGTTTGCCGAGTGGATTCCCGCTTTCGCGGGAATGACTGCGGCTTCGAGCGCCCATATCTCGCAAATGACACCAGCACCCGCGATGGGGCGCGATAGCGCTTACTTCGCGTTTCGCTCCACCTGTGCTAGGATGGCGAAGTGCGCAGATTGCGCGGGATGGGTGTGCGCGCAGCGCGCTATCTTCATGGGGGAATAAAAGGGCAAATCCATTGAGCCAGGCAAGCAACCGATGTCCTCGGATTTTGAGCGGCATGCGCCCCACAGGCAAACTACACTTAGGCAACCTGGTGGGCGCGCTTCAGAATTGGGTGAAATTGCAAGATGAATATGAGAGCTACTATTTCGTGGCTGACTGGCACATGCTGACCACCGGCTACGAGAATACCCTCGACCTGCGCCAGGACACCTGGGAAATGGTTAGCGACTGGCTGGCCTGCGGGCTGGATCCCAACAAGGCCACGTTCTTCGTCCAGTCGCGTCTGCCGGAACATGCGGAACTGCACCTGCTCTTTTCAATGGTGACACCACTCAGTTGGCTGGAGCGCGTGCCCACGTACAAAGAGCAACTCGAAAACATACGGGACCATGACATCAACACCTATGGCTTCCTGGGTTATCCGCTGCTGCAGGCGGCCGACATCCTGATGTATAAGGCGAACGCCGTGCCTGTGGGTGAAGACCAAGTGCCGCACGTCGAGTTTACTCGCGAAGTCGCTCGACGGTTTAATCTGGCATTTGGGGAACTTGAACCAACACCTGGTGCGGTCCGGCTAAGGATGACGAGGGACTCCTCTGATGACCAAGCTGCTGCGTCAGCTAAGATCACGCAGCTATTCAGAGCAGGCTCGCTCGATAACCGTGCCGCTTGGCTGAATGACGGGCTGGGACATGTTATCCCGATCTTCCCCGAGCCTGAAGCGCTGCTCACTTCCGCCCCGCGACTGCCGGGTACGGACGGCCGCAAGATGTCGAAGAGTTACGGCAACGCGATTTTCCTGACCGATGCACCAGATGTGGTTTCGAAAAAGCTCGCCACGATGGTGACCGATCCGGCTCGCAAGCGCCGCAGCGACCCCGGCAATCCAGACGTCTGCCCGGTGTATGACCTGCACAAGATTTTCTCCGCTCAGGGAACAATCGATCGTGTGAACCGCGAGTGCCGCACGGCGGAGATCGGTTGTGTGGATTGCAAGAAGCTTGCGGCCGGGCATCTGAATGCTTCCCTCGCGCCCATTCAGGAACGCCGCAAACCTTATGAGCAGAACCCCCAGGAAGTGTGGGACGTGCTCGAGGAAGGAACGGCAAAAGCCCGCGCCGTGGCCCAGGCTACGATGAGGGAAGTGCGAGCGGCGGTGAAGTTGACTTAGCACCACGTGAGCGCGCTTTGGAGTGCGGTCCCGCCTTGCGGGACCGCTCTTGCTCAGGCCAGCTTGCTGGCCGTGCACTGGAGCGTACTACTTGGAAAGGTGACGCGCGAGCAAGCTCGCGGGAGAAAAGCGGTAGCCCGTCAGTTGACGGGCCGCACTCCAGAGGCGTTGTTCGATGGGTGACGATCCCCGCGACCCAAAAACCCGCTCCGAGGAACCGGTGGTGAATCCGCCCGAGGATGAGCTAAGCGCAGGACCTCCTGTGCCGGCCCCAGGCGAGGGGTCAGCCGAGGCGGAGGAAGGGCCGCCTCCGCTGCCTGCTCCCAAGCGTCTCACGCACGGAGGAACACCGCCACCCCCGGTCAAGCTGGCGATGTACGAAGGGCCGCTGGACTTGCTCCTCGACCTCATTCGCAAGCAACAGATCGACATTTACGACATTCCCATTGCCAGGATTACCCGGCAATATCTTGACTATCTGCATCTGATGGAGGAGCTGAACATCGACGTGGCGGGTGAGTTCATTTTCATGGCGGCGACCCTGATCCATATCAAATCGAGGATGCTTTTGCCTCCTGATCCGAACGCGCCACCCGAGGAAGAGGTAGACCCACGCGAAGAACTTGTGCACCGGCTGCTCGAGCATGAGCAGTTCAAGAATGCGGCGCAGATGCTCCAGTCCAAGCGGATGGTCGAGGAGGCTATGTGGTCTCAGCCGGGAATCACTGAGTTCGTGGAAGCCGAAGATGAGCCCGGCCTCGCTGTTTCAGTCTTTGATCTGATTTCAACCTTCCGCGAGATACTCGAGCGGGCCAAGAAGCGGCCCCAGATTGAGATTCGGCGTGAAGAAATGACGGTGGCGCAGATGGTCGAGCACATCAAGCAGGTGCTCCACGCCCGTTCCGGCCCCGTTTCCCTGGAGGAACTCATCGCCGGCTATCTGTGGAGACAAGCCCTAATTGCGCTCTTCCTGGCCCTGCTCGAGTTGGTAAGAATGCGGGCCATTCTGCTGCGGCAAAAGGAGCTGTTTGGTCCCATCACCGTCTCGAAAAGCAAGCGGTTTGAAGAGACCCTTTCCGCGACGAACGCCGCTGCGTTTCAGACCGGAATGGAGGAGAGTTTTGATTAGTCGTCCGTTGTCCGTAGTCAGTTGCCCGTTGTTCGTGGTCCGTTGTTGGTTGTGCGCGGTCGGTCGTCCGTCGTCAGTTGTCTGTTGTGTGTGTGTGTGTGGCCGCCATCGGTCGAACGGGACAACTAGCCACTAACCACTAACCACTAACCACGGACAACGGACCACGGACGATAGATAGAATGTATGCTTAATGACGAAACCCTAAAGGCCTTAATTGAGGCGATAATCTACGTGGCTCCTGAGCCTGTTTCGCTCGACGCCATGCTGAAGATGCTCGAGGGAGAAGAGCGCGAGCGAGTGAAGGCCAAACTCGAGGAGCTGATCGCGGACTTTCAGCAGGCGCAGCATGGAATTCAAGTCCGACAAGTGGCCGCGGGCTACAAATTCTCCTCGAAAGCTGAGCATCACGAAGTGCTGCGGAAGTTTGTGAAGAGTCTGAAGCCGCCCATCCGGCTCTCCAAGCCGGCGCTGGAGACGCTGGCGGTGATTGCCTACCGGCAACCAGTCACCTTGCCGGAGATCGATGACATTCGTGGCGTGGACTGCGGGGGCGTCATTCACACACTGATGGAGAAGAAACTCGTCGTCACGGCCGGCCGCAAGAACGTGGTGGGGCGGCCAATCCTTTATCGAACCTCGCGCGATTTCCTGGTGCATTTTGGACTGAAGGATGTAAACGAGCTTCCCAGCCTGAAAGAATTTGAAGAATTGGCAAAACGCGCCTTGGGCTCGGAGTGGACGGTTGCAGAGGCAGCGCCTCCCCCGCGAGAAATTCCTGCTGCCCCTGAACCGTCCCCGCAGAACGATGCGGGCAGCGCTGAATCCATGCCGGAGGGAACTCGCGCTTTGGCTCGAGAAACCCAACCGGCGGCATCGCGTGAATTGCCCGTAGCCGGTGAGACAGAAACCCCCAGCGGCCCAGCCAGCTTCGAGACCGCGCCGCAGGGGGATTCTGACAAGGCTGAAGAGACGTCATCGGCCGCGCCCAGTGAAGTCGGCGAAACCGAAACTCCGTCCGCGCTACCTGAAGGAGAGGAGCAAGAATAACGGAAAGCTGGCGGGAGTACTGCGGCATGATCGGTATGTGGTATGTGGTAGGCGGTAGGTGGGGGCAAAACACCTCCTACTCCCTCCTACCGACTCCCTTCTTTCTTCTGGCTTCTGACTTCTGACTCCTGTTTTCCTATTGACCATGCAGGAACGACTGCAAAAGATAATCGCCGAGGCCGGCATAACCTCCCGTCGCAAGGCCGAGGAGTTGATCGTGCAGGGCCGCGTCTCGGTGAATGGCCAGGTGGTGGCCGAATTAGGCTCCAAAGCTGACCCC
>Ga0116136_1001341_pt1 | contig 12519 bp, 9 predicted proteins | sample June2015DPH_20_5_FD_88972 | JGI IMG/M metagenome (GOLD analysis project Ga0116136, IMG submission 88972) | Peatland microbial communities from SPRUCE experiment site at the Marcell Experimental Forest, Minnesota, USA - June2015DPH_20_40 | ecosystem: Environmental > Terrestrial > Soil > Wetlands >... | reverse complement strand
TACCAGATGCCATGGTCGTAATCGTGAGGGTTCGAGTACAGGTAAGCCAGACCCATGCGGTAAAAGACGTACCAATCACTGGGGTTGTCTTCGGAAGCGGCTTTATAGGAGGTGATGGCCGCCGCGTAGTCCTTGCGCTGCAGCGCCACAAACCCCACGCTACCGTTAAAGACCGCCCGCAAACCTTTCACCGCCTGGTTGAACTGTTCATCGGAAACCCCGGCGGGCTTCTGTAGCTTCTGGAGCGCTTCGAGCCCATGCTTGGCATCGCTCTCAGCGCGCAACAGCTTGGCTGTCGCCTCGGGATCGTCGGCCTTGTAAACGAACGGGAACACAAAACTCAAGAACCTCAAGGCATCAAGATTTTCCGGGTTGGCCTCCAGAGCCTTATGACCTGCCTCGACGGCCTTATCGGGTTGGTTCAATTGCTGGTAGGTTGTCATCTCCACAACGTAGGCGAGATCCTTGAAGTCCGAGTTCGAATACTTCTGGAGGAGCGCCTCGGCCAGCGAGATCCTCTTGTTAGGGTCCTTCTCATTGCCCATTGCAGTATATGCGTCGTATTCCTCCCTGCTCTTCCAATTCTTGGCCTGTGCTGCTTGCGGAGGCGCATTCCATTGATAAGCGAATGCCCCCCTCTGGACGTGCTGTGGTTTGGCGGCAGCCTGCGCCGCAGGCGTCCATACCACAAGGCTGACTAGCAGAGTGAAGCTCCAAAGCGCAGTTAGTTTCCTCATTGTCACGCTACCTCGGTATTGGGGTTTTGACTCTATTGAGAATCGGGGCGCGCTTCATCTCGTTTCCTTCTTCAAACCTTACGGTCCGCGCACACCGTAAGCGTTCGATGGACGAACTGACTCCGTAAAATGACGCATTTCAAATATCAAGGATTGAAGAACAATTCAAGTAAAATCGTACTTACCCTTCACTCGCCCATTGACGTTCTTCATCGCTTAACTTTGGATGCTGACGGCGGGAGAGAGTTAGCCTCCCTCCCTGACACACATATCATACCACTATTCAGGCGGATTGCGCCGCCGGACATTGTTTTGTCAGCCGGGCCCGATGATGGGTGCGGGGTCGCCTCGGTCCAAGAGACCTATTAGAATCAGGAAAGGGTGGCAGAGGGATGTTCCCGACTAATACTCAGACTTCTTTTTTTCTTTATCCTTCGCTTCCTCCAGTCCAGCTAGCTCAAGGCTGGTGTATTGCACAATGAGCGTGACATCGAAGTTGTCACCTTTTAGTTTCTCAAGAATCTTGGTAGTTTTGGTCTTCCAGACCGTGTCATAAACAAGGTGACCGGCCGAAACAGCCATTCCCCAGTTGTCGGGGTCATCCTTGTACAGATTGTCCAACCACACTACATCGTCAGATTCAGGCCTTCCATATTTCTCGGTCAGGATGGACTTGATTTTAGTAAAGTCCTCGATGAAGGCGTTTGAATTTGTGTGCCGCACTTGAGATATATAGCTCGTCCGTACCAGTTTCCCCTCGGCAAAAATATAGCCGATCAAGACCTCTCCGAACCCCGAAAGCTCAGAGCTGTAGAAGAGCCCATGCTCATCTTCTTTGATCAATTTTGAGGACTCGACTGCCTTCACCTGCTCCCGGGTCATTCCCCACGATGTTCTCCGAAAATCCGCCGGTTTTTCGGTCTGAGCTGCAACGGGGGCCTGTACCAAAAACACTAGAAGAATTACTTCCAATTTGATTCTCATAGTAGTTCCCCTTTCACTTAACGGGCTCGTGTAACGGACTCTGCTTCGAAGCAGGGAACGAATATATTCCTCGCCGTAAGGAAATGGTCCAGACGCTCGGGATTGCACAACTGAAATTCTTCCCACGGACCGGTTTCACTGTTCAGCGCCAGCGAGGCACAGCGAACAAGTGGAATTTGGATGCTGACGGCGGGAGAAAGATAGCCTCCCTCGCTCACACCCATATCATACCACTATTCAGGCGGATTGCGCCGGCGGACATTGTTTTGTCAGCCGGGCCCGACGATGGGTGCGGGGTTGCCTCGGTCCAAGAGACCTATTAGAATCAGGAAAGGATGGCGGAAGAAACTTCCCACACCCCGGTCGCCGAACGAGCCGAACTGGCTGCGGTGGTCCCCCGCTCCAGGCTCGAGCCGTTTTTCCAGGAAACGGCCGAGGAAGTCCTGCTCGCCCTGGCGCGCAACCCGAATCTTAAGGAGCACGATCTGCTCCGCCTGCTGGAGCGCCAGGACCTGCCCGAGCAGGCGCTGCGCGAACTGGGTCAACACGCCCAGGCCGTGCGCAGTTACCGTGTGAAGCTTGCCCTTGTCCGTCATCCCAAGACCCCTCGCCTGGTTTCCTTGCCCCTGATGAAATTCCTCCACCTTTTCGATCTGGTGCGGGTGAGCCAGACTCCGGCGACGCCCCCGCAGGTGAAAAGGGTGGCGGAGGAAACGGTCTTGAAAAAGCTGGACGCCCTCCCCCGCGGAGAGAAGATAACCCTGGCGCGCCGGGGTTCGGGACGCGTCGCGGCCGCATTGCTTGTAACACAGGATGCAGCGCTGATCCGCGCCGCCTTGAGCAATCCTTACCTTTCGGAAGGCCACCTGCTCGGGGTTCTGGCCCTGAACGAGCTCCCCGCCGTGCTGCTGGAGTTGCTTTCCCATCACGAAAGATGGTCGCGCCCCTATCTCCTGCGTCTGGCATTGATTCGCAATCCGCTGACCCCTTTCGCTCGCGTGCTCGCCTTCCTGCCGGACATCACCGTCAACGACCTTCGGGACATATGCCTCGACCCTCGCGTGCCCGATCAGGTTCGCAAGTACATCATCGCTCACTGCGCCCAACGGCTGAACCAAAAGAGCATTGAATCATCGAACCATTGAATCATTGAGTCATTGAATCATTGAAAAGCGGTGGCCGAGGACGGGGTAATTATGAATTCTGAATTGCTTTCGCCTCTCCACTGCCTTCTGCTTTCTGCCTTCTGCTTACTGCCTACTGCCTACTGCCCTCTGCCTGCTCTTTGTCTTCTGACACCCGACTTCTGCTCGTCACTCGTCACTTGTCACTCGTCACTAGTACGGGTATCCTTCCTGACGGCTGTACGCTGATGGCTGAAAGCTGACGGCTGAGCGCTGGTTCTAAGGAGCGCGCGTGGCAATCAGTTGGCTTGACCTCCTGGTGGTGATCGCCTACCTCAGCGCCATCACCATCTTCGGAGCCCATTTCCGGAAGAGCCAGCGGACTTTGCACGATTATTTTCTCGGCGGGCGTCGTCTGCCCTGGTGGGCAATCTCTTTTTCCGTTGTATCAGCCGAAACCAGCATCTTGACGATCATCAGCACGCCCGGCATCGCTTACCATTCCAACCTGGGCTTCCTGCAACTGGTGTTTGGATACCTGGTGGGCCGCGTGGTAGTGAGCTTCGCTCTCATTCCCAGGTACTTTGCGGGTGAAATGTTCACCGCTTACCAGCTCATCGAGCAGCGGTTCGGCCGGGCCTTGAAGGTCTTCACCGGGGCGCTGTTCCTCACCACGCGAGCTTTGGCTGAAGGCGTGCGCGTGTTCGCCATCGCGATTGTGATTGGAGTTATTTTCAAGAGTGGCGTATTTGCCGCTCTGCTCATCATCACAGCACTGACCCTCTTCTACACTTTTGAGGGGGGACTGACGGCGGTGATTTGGACAGACGTCATCCAGTTGCTCATTTATCTCACGGGGACCGCGGTGGCGCTGGCCCTGGCGTTACACGCTATCCCAGGCGGGTGGACAGAGGTAAGCCGCCTGGCACATTCCGAAGGGAACATGCTGGCGGTCTTCAACTTCCATTTCAATTGGCATGAGCCCTACTTGTTTTGGTCGGGGTTGGTGGGCGGAGCGTTCCTGACTACGGCCAGTCACGGCACAGACCAGTTGATCGTTCAGCGCCTGCTGGCCGCGCGCAATCGGCGCCAAAGCCAGGCGGCCTTGCTTTCCAGCGGATTGCTCATCCTGCTGCAATTCACCCTTTTCCTGGTGGTGGGTGTAGTGCTTTTTGCTTTCTACAAGCACTTTCCACCACCGAACCCTTTCGCGCGGGCAGACCAGATATTTCCCACTTTCGTGGTGACGCAACTGCCGCGCGGGCTGGCGGGTTTGCTGATCGCGGCCATTATCGCTGCCGCTATGGCCAATTTAAGTGCCGCCTTCAACTCCCTGGCGTCGAGTTCAGTGGTGGATTTTTACAAGCCCTTTGTTCGGCCGAATGCCGGCGAGAAGCATTACCTTGCTGTCTCTCGCGCCGTGACTTTAGGATGGGGCGCCGTGCTCGTGGTGATCGCGCTGGTGGCACAACATCTTCACCGCAGCGTCCTGGAATTGGCGCTTACCATTGCCAGCGTTCCTTACGGCAGCATGTTGGGGATTTTCCTGCTGGGCGTCCTCACTAAGCGCGCCAATAGCCGGGGGGCCTTGACTGGCGCCCTTGTCGCCCTGGCCACCATGGGATTTGTGGTAGCGTGTACCTCCCTCGCCTGGACCTGGTACGTCGCCCTCGGAACTGTGGTAACGTTCGCTGTAGGGTGGGCGGTGAGTTCGATGGGAGGCTGGGGACTGGGGAAGGACAGTAGGCAGTAAGCAGTAAGCAGAAAGCAGGAGGTGGCAGGCGTTGCTTCCCCGACCTACCACCTACCACCTACCGTAGGCAGTGGGCAGTAAGCAGTAGGCGGAAAGCAGTGGGTGGTAGGCTTTGCTTCCCCAACCCCTAGCCCCCAGTCCCTAGCCCCCACCTACCTCCTACCGTTCAGTGTCGCTGTGGTGAGAAGGTTCTTTGAGAATTCTTTCACAGCAGCGCTGGACACCGTGCGGACCCGAGGTGTGAGCGAGGCCTCGAGCTCGACCGCGTCCGTCCGCTTGCGGCCTGCTCATTTCTCCGCGCAGACTCCCACGCCTTCTTGCCAGTTCAACCCAATCCTTCGCGCTCAACGCCGCTAGTGATCATGCCCCCTGCCAGGCGTGCAGAGTCCCGGCGGGGAGCTCGAATTGCCGGCGTTGTTGAACCAAGCGTCCCACGCCCCCAGCGTGCCACCGCCTGATGTCGTGTCGTCGCAGTCCAACAGGTGGTTGCCTTCCGCCTCGTTATTGAACAGCTCGATGTTGTGATTATTGACGCCGGCCCCTTCGATGATAATCCCATCCGAGCCGTTGTCTCGGACCTTGTTGCCCCCAATGAAGGAATAGAGGAGCGTCCCCGTGCCTGACTGCTGCTCCGCCACGATGCCATTCTCCGGGAAGCCTTTGATCTCGTTGTTTTTTACAAACACGTTATAGCTGGGGGTGGTTCCCAAAGGAGAGGAGGCGAAAGCCGTGGTGAATGCTATACCGTTGCTAATGGGCGCTTCTCCATTTTCCAGATCATTGTCGCTGATCACCAGGTAGGAATTGTTGGGACCGACGTCGACCGCTGCGTCAGCGTAATAGGGAGTGGAGTTGACCACGATGGGCAAGACCCCCTTGTGGCCAAAGTTCTTGCCCCGGTTGTGGCTGAATAGGCACTGGTTTGTACTTGCATAGAGCACGAACGAGCCATCATTCTCTGAAGTGTTGTTCGTTACCACCGCATTGCCGCCCCCGCCGACGAATATGGCGGCCATCTTATTTCCGGTGAGCTCGTTCTCATTGATGACCGGAAACGTCACTCCATTCGAGACAATACCGAGGCCGACCCACATCCCCGCCCCCGTGTTGTTGTTTCTCAAGAGGTTGTGTTCTACAAGGGGAGAATTGGCCTTGCCTAAATAAACGCCCGTGCCGTTCTCCTCGATGACGTTGTTGAGGACTTGCGCCCACTGGATCGCGGCGCTTGTCGATCCAACCAGGATGCCCCCAGGGTAAGCGTTCGCTGCCGTTGCCGTGCCGCCCGTCACGGTGAAGCCATCGATAACCACATAGTCCGCACTTACGATAAACGCAGGACTCCCCATCCCATTCACGATCGATTCCGCACCGTGTCGGTCTAACCGTGCATCATTTCCAGCTTGCGCACCGAAGAGGGAGAGACCAGGGGTGCTAATCGTCACCGACTCGTTGTACGTCCCGGGCCCAACGAAAATCGCGTCGCCAGAAAGGGCGTTAGTTACCGCTAAGGAAATCGTGCTGTACGCGACTACGCAGCCAGGGTTTATGCTGACATTGGGGACACAGCGCACCGTGATCGGCGGAGGAGCCCCCGCGTTCGCGCCTCCGGCGAGAAGAACAAGTACCGCGGCCATAGCGGTCGAGATAACAAAACCCCTCTGGTTGTTCAACATGATATGTAGACTGATCATAGAGCCTCCTTTGTCCGTTCTACGGGAAATTGGCTTTCTTGGTCCCCCGACTTCATCACGGGCGGGTGGGCTTCCTGCCTCCCGAAGAGAGCCCTGACAAGTCAGGGTGATTTAAGCGTGAAAAACGCCTCTAATATAAGAGCATGGCTGCATTTGTCAAGTGAGGAAATTGCGCTGCGTGTGGCGCACATTTGTCAAGGCCGGAGCGGTCAAGAGTAGGGTTCTCTGCGCAGCCCGCCATGGCGGGCGACAGAGTCCAGCCCAGGGCGTGAGAACCTGTAGCACAAGCAGTCAGCTTCTTCTCGCGCCGCGAAGGTTTTTCCTGCTGTGCATAGTGTCTCCGTGTCCTCCGTGGCCAGAAGAGCCCCAACACAGAGGTCACTGAGAGGCTCAGTGTGCTCCGTGTTAGGGCTTGAGAGGCGCGGAGGACGCAGAGAGCCTCGTTTCTTCGCGCCGCGCGATGAAGTTGGTGCCTAGTGCTACAGAGAAAAGGCCCGTTCTTTTCAGCTCTCTGTGCCCCGGTGTCTCTGTGGTGGGAAGGTTCTTTCAGGATTCTTTCACAGCACCGGTGGGCACGGTGCGAACTCGAGGCCTCCGCGAGACCTCGAGCTCGACCGCGTCCCTCCCCTTGCGGTGTGCTTATTTCTCCGAGCAGAGTCCCGAGCCTTCTTGCCGGTTTAACCCTGTCAATCTCGATCAACGCCGCTAGTGATCATGCCCTCTGCCAGGGGTGCAGAGTCCGTTCGGGGAGCTCAAATTGCCGATGTTGTTGAACCAAGTGTTGTGGGTCCCCAGCGTGTAGCCAGGGCCGGTCGCAAGCGAAGTGTCCTGGCAGTCAAACACGTGGTTGCCTTCCGCCTCGTTATCGAACAACGAGATGTTGGTATTGTATACGCCGGCCCCTGCGATTGAAATCCCAGCCAAGCCGTTGTCCCGGACCTCGTTGCCTACAATTGACGAATACCGAGTCATGCCCAGGGTGGGCGAAATCGTGGTGTCGGTCTCCGCCACGATGCCATTGCCTTTGAATCCCACGATCGTGTTGTTTTTTACAACCACGCCCTCGCTGTCCCCCCCCGAGCTCCCGAAAACAGGGGTGAACGCTATGCCGTGGCTGATGGAGCCTTCTCCCTCTTCCAGATCATTGTGACTGACCTCGAGAAATTCATTTCCGAAACCGATGTCGACCGCCGCATCAGCGTCGACGGAACAGGACCCGTCGCAAAACACCGGTAAGGCCCCCTGGGCGCCAAACTTCCTGCCCCGGTTGTGGCTGAACAGGTTGCCTGTGGTACCAAGAAAAACAGCGAACGAACCGTCGTTCTCTGAGGTGTTGTTTGTTATCGTGGCAAAGAGGCAACCGGGGGCCATCAATATGGCGGCGGCATGATTTCCGACAAACTCGTTATCACTGATGCTTAGGAACGAGCCGCCCAAGGCTGCAACGCCGCAGCCGACGGCCTGCCCTGCTCCCCCGTTGTTGTTTTTGATGCGGTTGCGTTCTACGACATTTCCGGCGGCGCCAGTTAAGAGAACCCCCGTGCTGTTGGCTTGGATAATGTTGTTGAGGACTTGCGTCCCCAGGCTTCCTGACAGGGAGATGCCGCCGGAAGAAGGAAACACGCCCGTGCCACCCTGGATGGTGAAACCATCGACGACCACATAAGGCGCGCTTATGGTAATCGTAGGATACCCCGTCCCGGTCGCATCCACGATCGATTCCTTCTTGGGATCGTCTCGGTCTTCCCGTGCATCCCTACCAGCTTGCGCACCGAAGAGGGAGAGAGAATCGGTGCCGATCGTCACATACTCCTTGTACGTGCCCGGCCCAACGAGAATGATGTCTCCAGACACGGCGGCGCCTACCGCTGCCGAAATCGTGGTGTACTCCGTGGGGGGGACGTAGCAGCTAGAACTTATAGTGTGGCTGGGGACGCACCGCACCGTCAAAACCTGCGCGTTCGCGGTCCCGGCGAGAAGAACAAGCACCGCGGCCATAGCGGCCGGGTATACAAAACGCCTCCCATCCTTCAACGTGATACGTAATCTGTTCATAGGACCTCCTTTGTCCGTTCAATGGCATATCGGCATTCTTGGCCCCCGACTTGATCACACGCGGGTGGGCCTTCTGCCTCCCGAAGAGAGCCCTGACAAGTCAGGGCGACTTATGCGTGGCGGGCGGCAGACTGTAGGCGAGGGCGTGAGAAGCCGTGAGATAATTCCCTGGGGGGCGGTTTTGCATCCCATCATTTGTTAGTTAATTGTAATAGAAATATGACCTTTCTGAATTATTCCACAGCTCCTCCGCCCTGGGCAACGAAGGGGAGTTGCGCAATCAAGCCCCGGAGGGGCGGTCCCGCCATGCGGGATAGCCCAGGGCGTGAGAAGCTGTGAAAAAATCGCGCTGTAGCGGCGGTCTATGACCGCCGCATTTTAGAATCAATGACTTCGGCGCTCATAGAGCGCCGCTCCAGATGCCCAATCCGATTTTTTCACGGCTTCGCGAGCCCTGGGAAACGCGGTCGCAGTGCGCGGGTAAGCCCCGGAGGAGCGAAAGAATCACTGGGATTTCGACCCTTCAGGACACCTTCTGTCGCCCCTCTGGGGCTGAGGGCAAGAAAGGCTACTCCCGACCCAGGGCTTGCGCCCTGGGCTAATTTCTTTCGGCCCTCCGGGCCTTGCCTCTGAGGCACTCCCTGCCTCACAATGGCAGTAGGCAGTAGGCAGTGGGCAGTAAGCAGCAGGCAGTCGGCAGCAAGCGGAAGGCAGTAGGCAGTGGGCAGTAGGCGGTAGGCAGTGGGCAGTAAGCAGCAGGCGGAAAGCAGTGGGTGGCAGGCTTTGCTTCCCCAGCCCCCAGCCCCCAGTCCCTAGCCCCCACCTACCACATACCGGTCTAACAATGGAACAACGGCGGGAACTGGTCAAAGGATTGAGCGTTTACGGGGCCACCTCGGTGGTGGCCGGGACGATGATTGGGACCGGAATCTTCGTGGTGCCCAGCATCATGCTCCGGCAAGTCGGCGCCCCCCTATGGGTCATCGTGGTGTGGATTCTTGCCGGCGTGTTCAGCCTGTTGGGGGCGCTTGGCTACGCGGAGCTGGGGGCGGCGCTTCCGGAGGCAGGCGGCGAATACGTTTATATGCACCGGGCTTATGGACCGATGATGGGCTTCCTCTATGGTTGGACGCAGTTTACGGTGGCGAAGAGCGGGTCGATTGCCACCATTGCCACCGGTTTCGTCATCTACCTCGCCTACTTTTTCCCTGGCCTGAACGAAGTCCTCTGGCAAGCGCCGGTGCAGATTGCAGGTCACTCTGCGACCCTACAGTTAACGGGCCTGCAAGTTGGAGCGGCGCTGCTGGTGCTGCTTCTTTCGGGCCTGAACATCCTGGGCGTGCGCCGCAGCGGGCGCACCCAGACCTTCTTTACGGGGGCCAAGTTGCTCGTGCTGTTCACCCTCATTGTCCTGGGCCTGACGCTTGGGCACGGATCATTTGAGCACTTCCGGGCGCACGTAAAATTGGGCGCTCCGGAGAGCCTGCTCGCCACCTTCGGCGCAGCCACCGTTGCTGCGCTGTGGGCTTACGACGGCTGGAACAATCTGAGCATGGTGGCCGGTGAGGTCGAGAATCCGCAGCGGAATATGCCCATAGCTCTCATCCTCGGCACGTTGCTAGTGATAACTGTTTACGTTCTCGTCAACATCGCGTACTTTTACGTTTTGACTCCCGCGAACATCGCATCGACCAACACCGTCGCCGCTGACACTGCCCGGCAATTCATGGGAAAAGCCGGCGGGGCGTTTATCGCCATCGGTGTAATGATCTCGTGCTTTGCGGCGCTGAATGGCTCCATCCTGTCAGGCTCGCGCGTCCCTTACGCCCAGGCTCGCGATGGGCTTTTCCCGCAATTCCTGGCAAGTGTGCACCCTCGCTTCCGCACGCCGGCGGCTGCCATCGCGGCCCAAAGCGTCATCGCCGGCCTGCTGGCGCTGACCGGCCAATACCAGGGCCTTTTCACCAAGGTGATCTTTGCCGAGTTTCTCTTTTACGCCCTGGTCACCGCCGGCATTTTCATTCTGCGCCGCCGCATGCCCGGCCTGGCGCGTCCCTATCGCACCTGGGGATATCCTTTCATACCGGCCATTTTTGTTATTCTGGCAGTGATGGTGCTGATCAATCAAGGGTCGGACTCAGTGTGGGTACTCGCGCTGGTCGGCAGCGGCATTCCCGCATACTTTCTTTGGAGGATATGGAAACGTTCAAGGTGATCGATGACACTGGATGAGCCCACACGTGCCGCGCTAAAGGGCGGCGCTACACCACCCGAGACTGAGCGATTACTGTGCAAGAACAGTTTAAGCCCGCATCCCCCCACTTTTTTGCTGGGGCTTGCAGGTCGCCTCGCCGCAATGATGGGGCTGCTATTTCTGGCCTTGGCCAGCCTGGCGGCAGCCCGGAAACCAAGCGTCTCCTCGAAGCCCGTCGCCAAGCCCGAGGCAACTTTGGTTAGGGCGCGCTGGCACGTCCTGGGGGCGCGTCCGCTGGCGATGTATTACTATTCCCCGGACTCACAAGGCAACAAGTCTCTGGAGCAGCATGCTTCGCAGATGACCCTGCTTGCTCCTCAGTCGTTTTGGGTGGATACCGAGGGCTTCGTGCACGGCGACGTTCCTTCCGCAATCCTGGAAACTGCAAGGCGGGCCAAGATTCCAGTCATGCCCCTGGTCGTCAATCCAGGCTTTGACCGGGGCGCGGCCAGTGCCCTGCTTCGCAGCGCCAAGGCCCAGCAACGGGCCGTGACTTGCCTGGCCTATCTTGCCAAGCGCGATAATTTCGTAGGCTGGCAGCTCGACCTGGAGTACATCGATCCCGACGACAAGCGCTACTACACCCAGTTTGTGCAGCGTGCGGCCGCACGGCTGCACAGGGAGGGCAGGCTGCTCAGCATCGCCGTAGTTCCGCGTTTCTCCGATGTCTACCCCGATGCCGATCCCTCACAGGAATTCCACAGTACGGAGTGGGGCGCCCCCTATGATTTCCGTGCCCTCGGCCGGGTGGTCGACTTCATGACTCTGATGACCTACAACCACCACAGCAGCAACACTCCTCCCGGGCCGGTGGCTGGTTATGACTGGGTAAAGGCTGCCCTTGAATACGCCACCTCGCGAGTGTCCCGCCAGAAGATCCTGCTCGGCATCCCTTTCTACGGTAGAGAGTGGATACAAAGTGGCGACGTAACTTCGGCGCGAACCCTCGCTTTTGCGGAAGCACAGAATCGCATGGAGCAGTTGAGCGTTGAACGCCTCTGGCACGAACGCTGGCGCACGCCATGGTTCCAGTACAGCAGCGACTCCGGTCTACATACCGGCTGGTATGAAGACAGCATGAGCCTGGAAGCTAAATTGGAGTTGATGCTGAAATATCATCTTCGAGGGTTTGCGGCGTGGCGATTGGGATTTGAGGATCCCAAATTCTGGACTCTGGCGTCTGTGAAGGGCCGAACCCGGCAGCAAGATCAAAAGCCACGCCCCCACCGCTCTGGAACTCACGCCGCCCGGGGAGGTGGGAACCGCTGACGAGCACCTCTTGCGCGCATGGAAGCCCGGCGGGTTTGAGGGGCATAGCGCCAAGAGACCCCTCACCCGCCCTCGTTCCTCGGGCACCCTCTCCCCAAGGGAGAGGGCTGTAGGCTCCAACGCCATTTGTTCAATCGCCAATCAGCAATCGCCAATCACCAATCGCCAATCGGCAGTCAGCAATGAAAACCTAGGCAGGAAGGACACCGTGCGCATCGCTTTCATGATCTTAGTTTCGTTCTTGCTCTCGGCCGCGCCGCTTCTGGGCGCTGCCCGTCGAGACCACACCTGGGTTGTGGCCGCGCCACCGGGGGTTGATGCCAGAATTCTGCGCCAGCTTGAAGGCTTGGCGGCGCGAGACCAGGCTTTAATCCAGTTCTTCCAAAGTCCAGGTCAGGCGGCGCGCTACCGTCTGCACCCGGGGAACCTGGTCATCGAACTCCACGAGGAACGGAACATTAACTCCTTTGTGAAGGCCTTAAGGTCTGAGGGGGGCGCTCTTCCTATGGAGCCGACGCGCGAATTGGCGCGCGAAGGCTATATCCTGGAAGCCTCCTACCCTCGCGCTTCTGTGCCGAATCGGCTGCGCATTACGGCAGCCGGCGCAGCGGGGTTTCATCACGCCTTGCTGCGGGTTCCCGATTTGCTGGTG
>Ga0116136_1001322_pt1 | contig 12636 bp, 10 predicted proteins | sample June2015DPH_20_5_FD_88972 | JGI IMG/M metagenome (GOLD analysis project Ga0116136, IMG submission 88972) | Peatland microbial communities from SPRUCE experiment site at the Marcell Experimental Forest, Minnesota, USA - June2015DPH_20_40 | ecosystem: Environmental > Terrestrial > Soil > Wetlands... | reverse complement strand
CAACGGCTGAGCACGATTTCCTCATGAGGCATGAGCGCGGCTTCGTCGGCGCGCGCCTCTGCCTTCCGCAGCAATGGGATGTGATCGCGATCTTCACTGCGGTAGGAGAGCAGCACCAGCATCGCGGGAGCGTCCGGCGGCCGCAGCAACTCGTGCAACAGGGCTGCGCTGTCCGCGTCGCTCCATTGCAAGTCGTCGATCCACAGGATCAGCGGCTGGCGATCGGCCAGGCGCCCCAGAAGAGCGCGCAACGCGCTGACGCCGCGGCGCCGCATCTCGCGCGGGTCGGTCGCTCGCGGCTCGGTCGCTTGCGGCGTGGCCGCTTGTTGCTGCGGTGCCGGCCCTTTAAATACCTCTACACGCCCGAGCACCGGGAACAGTCGGCTGAGCGCGTCGGCATGCTGCGGGATGAGAGGCTGGACCTCTTCTTGCGGCAGAGAGACGAGCCAGCGGCTCAACACATCGATCACAGCATCAAGCGCATTGTAGGATAGAGATTCTTGCGGCTGGCAACGGCCGCGCAGGATCAGCGCGCGCCGCCCCTGTTCGATTGCAGCGAGAAAGCGGCGAACCAGCTCACTCTTGCCGATGCCAGAACTACCGACGATGTGCACCACTGCTACTTGCCCGTCTTGCACTCGGTCGAACGCCGCGTGCAGTTTGGCCAGCTCAGCGCCGCGGCCGACGAACGGGATTTCACCTGCGGTCGACGCTCGCGCACCCGACCCTTCGACAACCGCACGGTAAGCAGAGGGCTCTCTCGGAAGCGAAATACCAAGCGCTCGCCCTGAGCGTGTCGAAGCACCCACCGCGCATTCACCGCTACTCTTGCTTGACAGGTGCAGCGTGCAGAAGGATTCGTCCAATGCTGCGAGAATCTCTCTCGCACTCGGCCGGCAGCTCGGGTCGGGGTTCAACAGCGCCGTAATCAACGCCTCGAGGCGCTCGGGTAGCGCCGGCACGAGCGTGCGCACGCCCGGCGGCGCGCCGCGGGCTTTGCTCATCAGCATACGAGCTGGGGATCCTTCGAACGGCAGCCGACCCGCCAGCGTCTCGTAGAACACCACGCCGACGCTATACCAATCGGCGGCCGGATGGGGCGGCTTACCCCACGCTTGCTCCGGCGCCATGTAAGCCAGCGTGCCGTTGAAGCCGCTTACATCCGCATCGGCAGGCCCCCTGCGGTGCAACGCCGTCGCCAGCCCGAAGTCGAGCAGCACGACCCGACCCTCTCGCGTGATCAAGATGTTAGGTGGCTTCACATCTCGGTGCAGCTTATCGGCGCTATGCACCGCCGCAAGCCCTTGTACGAGCTGGCGCGCCGCATCGACAAAGGGGCGGAGTCCATCCCCGTTGAGCGGGCTGCCGGACAGCCGCCCGGCTTCTCTACGCACATGCGCGACGAACTCCAAACCCTCCACCGGCTCCATGGTGAAAAAGCATTCGTGATCCGTCACCACGAGTTCGTACAACTCGACGAGGTTCGGATGCACGATACCGGCGAGCGCCCGGAATTCCTGTTTCAGGTGATAGAGTTGCTCCGGCGCAGGCGCGCCCAGGGTTTTCAGCGCAACTTCGGAGTCCGTTTCCCTGTCGTAGACCCGGTACACCGCACCGATGCTGCCACGGCCCAGACATGCCACGCTCCGGAAGCGCTCCGTTCCACTGAAGGTGATGGCGTCCGCAGCCGCTCCGAATCGCTGATCAGGACCGGTCATTCGTGCGCCTTTGCAGCTACGCCGCTGTTCCCCCCCTCCACAGCCACCTCAGCCACGCTGGCGTTCGAGTCCAACCCCACGAATTAGTTTGTACATATACGAGCGCGTGACATCGAGCCGGCGCGCGGCTTCGGCGACGTTCCAATCCGTCTCCGCCAGCGTCTGTTCGAGCAGCTGCATGTGGAAACGCCGCGTCGCCTGCTGGAAGGTCAGCACCCCGTTCGGTTCGCCGTCGAAGTTGTCGCCGTCGGCGAACAGGTGATGCCGCTCGACCTGGGTGGCCTCCTCGCCCGCGCCGCGGATGGCAGCGGCCTCCACTGCGTGTGCGAGCTGCCGCACGTTGCCGGGCCAGTCGGCCGACTCCGCGGCGCGCAGCGCGTTACGGGAGAATTCCAGGTGCGGCAGTCCGTGCCGCTCAACCGCGCGCGCAAAAGTAAGCAACCAGGTCCGCAATATCCTCGCGCCGCTCGGCCAGCGATGGGAGGCGGATGCTGATGACCTGCAAGCGGTAGAAGAGATCATCGCGGAAGCGCCGCTGCGCCATGGCGCGCTTGAGGTCGGTGTTGGTGGCGGCGATCACGCGTACGTCGGCCGTCACCGGTTGTGCGCTGCCGAGCGGATAGTACTCCTTCGACTGCAACAGCTGCAGGAGCTTCGCCTGCGCCGCCAGCGAGAGGTCGCTGATCTCGTCGAACAACAACGTGCCGCGCTCCGCCGCCGCCACCTTGCCCTCGACCCGCCGCACGGCGGTCGAGTGCGCGCCCGGCAAGGCGCCGAACAGCTCGCTTTCGATGAGCGTATCGGGCATGGCGCCGCAGTTCACCACGACAAACGGCCCTCCCGCCCGCGGACTGTTGTCGTGCAGCACGCGGGCCACATGCGTCTTGCCCGTGCCGGAATCACCGGTGAGCAACACGCTGATCTCGAGGGGCGCCACCTGCGCCGTCTGCTTGAGCACCGCCGCCAGTGCGGGGCTGTGCCCGATGACGGTCTCAGCACGCAGCGCGCGCCGCATCGGCTGGGTCGCATCAGCAGCAAGGTCCCGCCGCTCCTGATCGAGCAGGCGGTCGACCAGTGGCGCCAAGTGCCGTGTCACCAGCTCGGCGCGTGCCCGGCCCTCATCCGAAAACACGCTCGAGCACGGCGCCCCCTGCAAGTACAGCACTCCACGCGGGGGATCATCGCCGATGGGCGCGCACAAGACGGCCTCAATGCGGTTCCCCTGAACGCTGGCCCGCGCGCTGAAGCGCGGGTCGAGCACAGCGGACGGCGTCACGATGGTCTGGCCGGTGGCGAGCGCCTCGGCGATGATGCCGCGTGAAATCACCGCCCTGACGTCGTCGACCTCTTCTTCTGACAGCGCGTGTGCCACCCACCAGCGCGCCTCTCCACCTGGCGCCTCGTTGTCGTAAACCTCGATGTAGCCCTGATGCGCCGCGCTCAGCTCGACGAGCACTGCCAACGCCTCTTTCAGAAGCGGCGCAATCGCCTGCTGCGGACTGAGATGTAGCAGACGCAGGTACAGGTGACGTTCTCGGGCTAGGACATCAAGCGTCGGCGCGTCCATACAGGCGACCTTCTTTAACCCTAATCTGACTAAAAATGAAACCCTCGGCTGCGACACGCTGCCTCCAGGACACAGCGCGTCCACCGTGGCAGCCACCGTCCGCCGCCGCTGTCGGCGGAACGCGGCACCCAGGCAGCAGCCGCCCGGTGGCACCGGTCATGCACTGACCCCGCAGTGCCAGGGGGGCGGTATGCCCGTCGATCACGGCGAGCTATTCTCTGGCCGCGGGGGGACGGTTTTGCTCGGCGAGGTCGGCGGCATGCCGTTGGCGTTGCAGCCGCCCGTCCTGAGCATGCTACCCCCTGTTGGCAGGAAGCTGAAACGTTACCGGCATCCGCGAGCGACCGTGCAAAAGGCGTGTGGGCCAACCGAAACACCGGCAGAAGTCCCCGCCCCTGCCAAGGGCAAAACGGCTCGCATACTAGTCACCATGCAAACTATCAGCTATGATATTGACATAGGTCATCCCGTATTTTTCGGAGCTGCGGCAGTGGCGGCGGCGGAAGTAAGGTGGAGTTTCGAGAAGCTAGAGACGTAGATCCGACTGTTCCGACTTCACTATAAGTCAACGCGCACGCCAGGAGTACTTTCACCCGCCTCAATCCTCTTGAGGCGCGTGTTCCTCCAGCCACGCGCCGCGGCAGCCGCGATTGCGGCAAAACCAATGCCCGTCGGCGCTGAAGGCGGTGACGCAGCGCACGCTGCCGCCAGCGAGCTTGATGATGGGGTGGCGCTCGCCGCAGTGCTCACAGCTGATGAAACGTCCCGGCGCCCGGCGGACCGCGCGAAGGTCGGTAATCGTGCCCATGGCTCCGCTTCCACAACTATCTAGTGCCACCGAAGGGGATATTACAATAGTTGGAGTGGCAGTGGGTGTTCCCCGCCTCGATCTATGCGTGCATCCGCGCAGCGGAGTGGAGCACTCGATATTCCGTACCCAGTCAGACGGCGAAGAAAAGGCTCTGCGCGAACGCCCATTCCGAATCGATCCACTGGCCGGCGCCGCGGTACCCGGTCCGCTCGCCCATGGCGATGACTTCCTGCGGATTGTACTTGTGCGAGCTCTCGGTCCAGGTGGTTTCGCCCTCGCGCAGGTGACACCGGATTCCGGCTTTGCGAATGAGAATGTCCTGCGGGGATTTCGCACGCAGGTGCATCTCGACGCGGCGCTCCCGTTCGTCATAGCGCGCCACGTGATCGAATTGCGCCAGATCGAAATCGGCGTCCAGCTCTCGGTTGATGCGCGCAAGCAGATTCTTGTTGAACGCGGCGGTGACGCCTGCGGGATCGTCGTAAGCGAGGAGAAGCTCCGAGATGGGCTTTTCGAGATCGGTAGCGAGCAGGAGCGCATCGCCTGGTTGCAGGGCCTTCCGCACGTCACGGAGGAATTGGTCGCCCGCCGGACGGTCGAAATTCCCAATCGTGCTGCCGAGGAAGAGCACCAACACATGCACGCCGTCACGCCTGCGCGCCGCCACTGCGCGCAGGCCGTCAAGATAAGCGCTCTCGAACCCGAGGACGCTCACCCTGTCGATCTGCCCGATCTCCTGCTGGCAGCGCCACAGCGCGCTCCTTGAAATATCGATCGGATAGTAGTTCACGCGCTGCCGCCGCGCCATCGCCTTGAGCAGCCAGCGAGTCTTCTGGCCGCTGCCGCTGCCGAGCTCCACGACGACCACCGGATTCGGCAAGCAGGCAACGATCTCCGCCGAGTGACGTTGGAGCAGTCGCATTCCCGCGCGGCTCAGGCCGTACTCGGGAAGCAGGCAGATGGCATCGAACAGCGCCGAGCCGACATCGTCGTAGAGATACTTCGAAGGCAACTCCTTCTGCCCCGGCCGGCTGAGGCCCGCGACCACATCCGACGCGAATTCGCTCAGCGCCGGGGTGGCGGCGGCCGCGGTAACGAGCATCGGCGCGGGTGCCATCGCTACTCCTCCACACAGCGGAATTTCGCGTAGACGTACGGATAACGCGGCTGGAACCAGTTGCGGAACGACCGGCGCAGCATGCACGCGTCCGTGCGGGACGAGCCGCCTTTCAGCACGAAATGTTTCCCGTCGAAAAAAGCGGCCGAATAACCCCGGTAATACGGGAGCGGCTCGAATCCCGGCAGAGGAGCGAACGGCGTCGAGGTCCACTCCCAGCCGTTGCCTACAAGATCGCACACGCCGAAGGCGCTCGACCCGGCCAGATGCGCGTCCACCGGTGTCGGGTCCCAGTGACCGTGATGGAAGTTCCCGCGCGCGCGCTCCGGTTCCGCATCGCCCCAGGGGGCATCGCCCCAAGGATACATGCGTTCGCCTCCGATCGGCGTGCCGTACGCGGCGCGGTGCCACTGCGCTTCCGAAGGGAGTTTCTTGCCGGCCCAGCACGCAAACGCAGACGCTTCCGCGTGGCTGACGTACACGGGCCACGCCGCCGGCAACGGAATCGTTCCGAACATCGCTCGGTGTCCCCACCGCGTATCGCGATCGGTCGCGCGCGAGCCCGAGCGCAAGATCCAGAAGTGCGGATGCTCCAGACGCTCGCGGCTCCGCCAGTCCCAATCTTCCGGTTTCCAGTAGCGCGCGTCCTCATAGCCGCCCGCCTGCACGAATTTCAAATACTGCGCGTTGGTGACGGGAAATACGTCGATCGAGAATTCCGGCACGATGATTTGCTGCCTCTCGAATTCGTTGTCCCAGCCCAGCCAGCCGGCGCCACGTGATCGGCCGAGCGTTGCCGTGCCCACGGAAATCGTGGCTTGTCGTTGCTTCGGTGCCGGCCTGAAATCGGCGGTCGGGCCGGGCAGCCCCCTTCTCTTTTCAAGCGCCAGATTGTGAATAAGGTACGCGAGCGTTTCGGCGTGCATCAAGCGGTGCTCGATGGCCACCTGCAGCAGCGTTCCGTCAGCCAGCAAGGGATCGGAGACATCGGTGCTGCGCGGAAACTGTTCGTCTAACAGCGCCCGCACCTGCCGGCCGTATTGTTCTACCTGCCCAAGGCTAGGCCAGTCGCCGGGCGTGTCCACAGGAAGTCCGCCGCCCACGGGATCGATGCCGAATGCGAAGAGCTGGTCGAAGGTTGGTTCCCGCGACTCCAGGCCGAGTGCCGCGTGGAGCAAATTCCAATCAAACGCTTCGAGGTGCCCAAGATAGAAGATCGGCCGGTGGCGTTCCGGGATCGGGCGCTCGTAGAAAGACGCCGGCGGCAGCAAATCGAACAGCGCATCGGTCCGCGCCCGCGCCTCCGCCATGCGGGTAAACGGAGACGGCGGGCGCCTCAGCGCCAGTTGGGGAGTTGCCATGGTTCGCCTCGATGTAAACTTTCCCTTTTACGATTACGCCGCGTGAGGCCGAGGCGCAAGGCACCCCTCCGGAATTCTCAGTCCGGAAGTCTCAGTCCGGAAGTCTCGATTAATGCCAACCCGTGGCCAGGCAGGAGACTCTGTGGCAAGCCGTTCCCAGGATATGCGCAGTTTCAATTCCGGACGAATTTTGCGTACATGCAATGTACACCGAAGGAGCATGGCTACGTGCGGGAAGACGGCTTTCGTTGACCCCGCGGATTGCCTGCTCTACGCTCACCGCCATGGGCGCTACGTACGTGCATGCGCGACTGCGAGGGGCACGACGCACATCGCTGGAGCCGTAACTCTCGGCTTAGCGTACTGCTAATGCACATCAGACAAGCAACACACCAAGACCTGGCAACCCTTGCCAGGCTCGTCAGCGAATCGAACAAGGACGTAGCTTACAAGTTCGGACTGAACGCCGAGAACTGCCCGAAGCACCCCTCGTTCTGCACCGAAGACTGGATCAAGGCAGATCTCGAACGGGGTGAGATCTACTTTGTCATTGAGAATGGCGTCGAACCGGTTGGCTGCGTCGCCTACGAGAATCCAAGCGCCGGGCTGGCGTACCTGAATCGCTTGTCGGTCCTTCCAGCGCATCGCAGACGGGGCGTCGGAGCCCTCCTTGTAAAGCATGTCATTGAGCATGCACGTGCCGCATCGATTCGTACTGTGAGCATCGGGGTAATTGCCGAGCACGCCGATCTGCAACGCTGGTACAAGAAGCTCGGCTTCCAGGAAGGAGAGACCAAGCGGTTTCCTCATCTCCCGTTCTCGGTAAAGTACATGGCTTATGCGCTTGAAGGCGCGTAGCCCTTCAATTAACCGGACCCGCAAGACTTCGCCAGGGCGCTACGCGCCGCAAATGCCGCGCTCGACCCCACCGGTACTCTCAATGCGGGCGTGCTGATCGACGTCGAGGCGTAACCGGGCAGGAGACTCTTCGCAAGCGTTTCTCAGGAGCTGCGTCACGCGGCACGGCCCGGCGCAGAAGCTGGCGCCCGGCGTATTGTGAATGGACAAGTCTGTAACACAGGCCGGATGGTTGGAGGGATACACGGTAGATAAATGACGGGTGCATGTAGACATTGTGGGCTCTTCCAGGTTCTGCGCCATGTTCTCCCAATTGACGGGTGTTATTGTGCATTCTTGGGGTGCTTCTCTGTTCGGAGGAGCTTTCCTTATTAACAAGTCTGGCACGAAGCGGGCACCCTCCTTCGACAAAGCTGAGGACACTTCGGTACGGCCCCTGAACACACGGGGCCTACTCGGCGCGGGTTTTTCCCGTAACCCAACTTTCGACGCAAAGATTCCGCCTTCTCCCGCGCGTCTTCTCCGCGTGGGAGGGTTGGGGTGAGGGCGATCTGCCGCGCCCCGCTTGTACGACTCCGTCTCATGCTTGCACCCTCGCCCTGCCCTTCTCCCGCGCGTTTTCTCCGCGTGGGAGAGGGTTGGGGTGAGGGTGATTTGCCCGGGCGCTTGCACGACCCCGTCTCATACTTCCATGTCACAGACTGGGCTAATTGACCATTTGCAGTTCAGCAGGGGTCGCCGCGCCGATGGAGAGCCGCGATCCGCGCATCGATGATTATTTCTCAGCGCGAGCTTCGCTTGCCGCCCAAAGTCGAAGGTCCAAAGTCCGAAGTGGCTGGCCAGAATCTTAGCGCGGCTCGACGATGTGCGGAAACAGTAGCACAGAGGGGTTGCTCAGCGCGGGCTTTGCCCGTAACCCAACTGTGAAGAGACCGAAGCATAACCCTTTGGAACAGTGGCGCTACTGTTCTATGAATACCCACGAGCGTGGGGTGCGTTACATGACGGAGCAGGCAGATTCGAGCGCACCGCTGGCTCGCGTTCGCTCGCCGCAGGCGCAAGATAGCGGCTTCTATCTTGAATACGATGGATCCCTGGAGAGCCCCGCGAGGCCCCCGGCACGCGGGTCAGCAAATCTGAGGATGGCGGCGCCGATCACGGTCGGCCGGGCACCGGGTATCGGGATTGTGGGTGGAAAGCTACAGGTGCGGCGGCGCTCTTACAGGCGTTATCATACGCAGTTCAAGCCAGGGTACCCCATCACCCCATCGCGAAGACCCGACAGCCTCCGGTGCCGTCTACTTAACGATACCAAGCACGGCCCTCCGGCCAGGTGCAAAAGCGTCGGGGTACCGGCGATCAACTGGTGTTTTTTGGGCTCAGACAGACCGAACGGTGCTGCGCCGTAACCGACGGATGCCGACCAACAACAGCACGGCGGCAGCCATGGTCAACCCGGATACAGACAGCGTCGGGGCGGCGTTCGTAGGCCGCCCCGTAAACCCTGATATCACGTACACCACCGAGTCGCTGAAATCCGAAATGATCAGGTCGTTCGTGACAGGGTCGACGGCAGCCCCTTCCGGACCGGAGAACCCCGAAGCGAACACGGCGGCTGTCGACGGCACCGGATCACCGTTGCTGTCCACCTGGTAGGCATCGATCTCGTCGTTGGAATACGCGTTCACCAAAATGCTCGGGAGCGCGAAATCCGGCGCACCCATTGGCGCATACACAAAACCCTGCGGACTACCCGCCAGCGTGGTTTCCAAGGTGGCCGACGTGATGTCGAAGGTACCCGACCCGTCGGAGGCGAACGCCAGCGTGTACCAATTGCCGCTAGAGTAGACGTCAATCTTGAACTCTCCAGCGCCGGGGAAGCCGGACGGCACGAACTCCAGCGCGCCAACCGACGGGGTGACGCTCAACGGGGTCAACAGCACAGACTTGTTGGTCACTGCGCTGCCCGACTTGATCTCGCCGATTACATTGTCACTGTACTCCGTGAAGAACAGGACCTGACTCGGGCCATACGCCAAGCCGCCGTCGATGTCGTTAGCCGTGGCAAGCAAGCTCGCGGTGCCAGAAAAGCCGGTGATGTGACCGCTCCCGTTGCGCACCACCGCGATCGCGTAGACCCCGCCACTCGAATTGTTTGCATTACCGCCAATGAGCAGCGTGTTCGGATCGGTGGCGAGAAACGTCACGCCGCCGTAGCTTCCGGGCACCCCGGGAACGCTGCCCAAGCCGGTGATAGCGTAATGCGCGCTAAAGGGTGACGCGATCGTCTGCGCCCGAGACGCTGCTGCGTGCGCACAGAGGATCGTCGCGAATATGAATAATGCCTTCAGCCGGACACACACGGATCGATTCATCTCAACCATGGCGCACATCTATCTGAGCCGCGCTGTTTGTCAAGGCAACGAGTAACTTACCACTCCCCTCCGCTGTCAGCGATGCGCGGACAAACCCCAGCCGGACATGCCGGACATTCGCTGCAATATACGCGAACCGCCCCCCGTAGATAAGAGGTTCGCTGCCCGTCGCGCTTGACAGGCAGCGCTGGGGGAAACGGTGTCTGTCGGCTTCTGCGATAGAGAACAAAGCCGCTGACGCGGGGGCGCAAGGCAAGCGTTTCTGCCAGGGCGCGAGACGTCGGCGGGAACCCGCGGCCTGCAGTGATCGCGGATCGGGTTGACACAGCGGTGCGTGTGGAGGCCAACACTGCCCTCCAAAAGCGGCTCGCCGGCGTGGCGATTCCCGTCATCCCGCGAGTTGCACTCGGAGGGTACGATGGGACACCTACGCACCAAGATGGAGCAGGACATGCTGATCCCAACGACGAGATCACCCTCGACGAGATCGAGCGGATTGCGATCTAACAACGCATTCCCAGCTACCCGTAGGAAATCCTGGCTCTAGATCGTCTCCTTGACGTGGGTTCAATTTTCTCCGACTATCACCGTTGTTTCTAGCCTTCTTGTGCGACGGAGGACCACACGGCAACACAGTTCGAGCGTCTTGATTCTCTTATGGGCAGCCGCTTGTCACTGCGCACCGACGCGGCCCGCGATCACCGTCCAGCTACTGCAACCCTTCAGACGCCTCATGCCTGAAACCCCGGAGCAACGCGCCCGCCAACAGATCGATGCGCAACTCGTTGCGTGCGGCTGGGTCGTTCAGGATTACAAGCAGTTCAACCCAGCCGCCGGGCGCGGCATTGCGCTGCGTGAAACGCCGCTCAAGACCTGTCCCTGCGATTACCTGCTCCTCGTGGACCGCAAAGCTCTCGGCGTAATTGAAGCCAAGAAGGTAGGCAGCACGCTCTCCACCGTCGCCGATCAGTCCGCTCACTACGCGTCCAGTCTCCCCGACCTCCTTGCCGCCGGAGCAACCAGGACACTGCCCTTTCTTTACGAATCCACAAGCGTCGAGACCTACTTCCGCGACTCGCGCGACCCCGACCCGCGCTCCCGGCGCGTCTTCGCTTTTCATCGCCCGGAGACGCTCGCCGAGTGGGCGGCCGAGCCAGACACCCTTCGGTATCGGCTCGCGCAAATGCCCTTCGCGCACCCGCTCGCGACCAACGGCATGCGCGACTGCCAGGTCGAAGCCATCACCGGCCTCGACAAATCCTTCGCCGAAGACCGTCCGCGTTCCCTCATTCACATGGCCACGGGCGCGGGAAAAACCTTCACCGCCTGCGCCTTCAGTTATCGCCTGATCAAATTCGCCAAAGCGCGCCGCATCCTGTTTCTCGTGGACCGCGCGCATCTCGGCGAACAGGCGCGCGATGAGTTCCACAGCTTCCGCACGCCCGACACCGGCCGCCTGTTCACCGAGCTGTACAACGTCCAGCACCTGACCTCGCCGAACATCGACGACGCGTGTCGCGTCACTATCTGCACGATCCAGCGCCTATACTCGATCCTGCGCGGTGAAGAGCTCGCGGAGGGCGCGGATGATCTCTCCGGCGCGGAGCTCGCCGCCGCTCTCGGCAGTACACGCGCGCGCGACGTTGCCTACAACCCCGCCGTGCCGATCGAGAAATTCGATTTCATCGTCACCGACGAGTGCCACCGCTCTATCTACAACCTGTGGCGGCAGGTGCTTGAATACTTCGACGGCTTTCTCATCGGCCTCACCGCCACGCCCGCGCCGCAGACCATCGCCTACTTCCACCAGAACCGCGTTGCCGAATACAACCACGAGCGCGCCGTCGCCGATGGCGTCAATGTCGGCTACGACGTCTATCGGATCAAAACCCGCGTTACCGAGCAGGGCGGCAAAGTCGAGAAGGGCTTCTTGATTGACCACCGCAGCAAGGCCTCGCGCGCCGCACGTCAGGCGGTGCTCGAAGACGATCTCGACTACACGCCCGCCGACCTCGACCGGTCCGTCGTCGTCCCCAATCAGATTCGCACCGTCCTGAGCGCGTACCGCGACGTCGTCTTCACCGAGCTGTTCCCCGGCCGCACGCTCGTGCCCAAGACCTTGATCTTCGCCAAGGACGATTCGCACGCCGAAGACACCGTCCACATCTGCCGCGAGGTGTTCGGCAAGGGCAACGACTTCTGCAAGAAGATCACCTACCAGGCCAAGCACCCGGTTACCGGGAAACCCGCGAAGTCCAGGGAACTCATCAAGGAATTCTGCCTCTCCCCCACGCTCCGCATCGCCGTGACCGTGGACATGGTTGCCACCGGCACAGACATCAGGCCGCTGGAGGTTCTCATCTTCCTCCGCGACGTTCGCAGCCGCGTCTATTTTGAACAGATGAAAGGCCGCGGCACGCGCGTGCTGACCGCCACGGACTTGCAGTCCGTCTCCGGCGAAGACGCCCGCGCCAAGACCCGCTTCATCATCGTGGACGCCGTGGGCGTATGCGAGAGCGACAAGACCGAATCCCGTCCGCTCGACCGCCAGCCCACCGTACCGCTCAAGACCTGCTCCAGCGCGTCCTCTTTCCCGGTGGTCGAGATGAAGACTCACTGACGACCCTGGCCGCACGCCTTGCCCGGCTCGACCGCGAGCTCGAACCCGCGCAGCGCCAGCAGATCGCCACTGCCTCGGGTGGGCAGACGCCCGCCACACTCGCGGGCGCGCTGCTGCGCGCCTATGATCCCGACGCCATTGCGGAACGCGCCACCGGCCGGCCTGGCGCCGAGGCGCAGGAAATCGCGCCGGAAGAATACGAAGCGGCT
>Ga0116136_1001309_pt1 | contig 12705 bp, 13 predicted proteins | sample June2015DPH_20_5_FD_88972 | JGI IMG/M metagenome (GOLD analysis project Ga0116136, IMG submission 88972) | Peatland microbial communities from SPRUCE experiment site at the Marcell Experimental Forest, Minnesota, USA - June2015DPH_20_40 | ecosystem: Environmental > Terrestrial > Soil > Wetlands... | reverse complement strand
GCGGTTGGTCGGTTACAATGATGATCACGAAAAGATTTGCAATACCAGTATCGGGCTGATCACGGGTGCAGGAAGCGTAGAACTTCTCAGGCTCGTGAACAACAGGTTGGCACATATACGTGAAATTAGCAGCACCGATCTATTACTCGATATCGTAAGCGAAGCGCGTGCACGATTTAGGGCGCGTTATTCTCATATGTCGAGGAAATACGTTGATGAGGCAATTGAAAAAACCGGCTGGATTTTTAGCTATGTAACGTTCGCGGAAGGGACATTTGATGCGGGAACGCCTGTGCTGAGGCTTGGCGTAATTCATCCTTCTGGAAATATCGTGGGCCAACGCCACCTTAGGGATAATTGCCCCTACGTCATCTATCCAGCAGAAGCACGCGACGAAGATGCAGAAGCCATTGGCAAGGCACTTGGAGCACAGATAAAACCGAGTGAGCAGTTTAAGACGATACGAGAGAGCATACAGTGTAACGGTTTAGAAATCGCTGCCCTCATACAAGATATATCGCCAAACTTTCCGAGCATTAGCCCGTACTGCCAGATAGGCGCACACACGCTCGATGGACGCAGGGGAATATCGAAGGTTGTAAACCCAGGGGCTACGAAGATATCGATCCGTTTGGTGCGAAAGCGGTAACAACAGCCCCTATTATCTCGACGGCCGGCACTGAAAAACTCGCGACATCTTAAAGGAATTCTTTCCGATCGGGTTGGCGTGAGAAGACAGTACGCAGAATTCGGCCGACGCGCAAAACTGATGAATGTCCTCAACGCAAGGATTTAGACCTCGAGGTTGCACTATACGGCTAACGATTACCAAAAAAGTAGAAAGAATACGGCCCTGGCGCGCTCGGATCGGGACCGACCGGCCGTCGCAATTATACAAAAAGGACACTTCGACCTGCCGGCGGCACGAACAAGGGACGGCCAGATAGCGCTGACATGGAGCAGGCACGGACATTCGCACGGGGATTGAATGAACGGTGGGCGAGACAGTGAACGTATTTACGTCAGCCTCGCAGGGGGCTGTAATCCTAAGCTCAATAATATTGCTGCTATTTGTGCCCCCAGTGTTTATTGAACAGTTATAGTAGCCGTCATTAAGGTTGGGTGTATGCTACAATGATACGAGTAATTCCCCGATTGGTTAAACTGGTGCGAGTATGTCGCTCCCGGACTTAGCGTGCCTGAGCCAAAGGCCCCGGTATCGGACGTGACGGTATGAGCAATTGGCGCGTTGTTAGTCCACGTTACGGTTGCTCCTCGCGGAATGGTTAACGTCGAGGGCTGGAACGCATAACTGATTATCGAGACGGAATAGGTCTGCTGATTTGTTGCGGCAGTCGGTGAAATAGTTGGACTGACTGAAGCGGTTACGCTTGGCGAAGCTGCCGCCGTGTTTGCTGCTGCCGGTGCGGAACTCGCCAACGTCGAAGTTGCGGTGCTTGGACTTGGACTCGCAGGTGACGTGCATCCTGCTATTACGGGGGGGGCTGCAATGAGCGCCAGTGTGATGAGCAAGACATATTTCTTCATGGTATAACCCCTACAAATGTTTCAAATGAAAGAGGACAGGGCGCGCGTCGTGTTAAGGGTTGTCCGCTCGAAAAGAAGAAAGAGCGCGCATATCAGCTCGAAAAAGTGCTGGCATAGCCCGCCATATCTGCTCTCATTGGGCAAGAAATTCGATTTTTTTGGGAGTACCTGACTAAGTCCATAGCTGCACACAGTTTAGCAAATCCGTTCGCGCAACTCACATGAGCTGTATCGTATATTGCATGTTCTTTTTGCGCTAACGCCATTTTCAGCGTCTAATGCCTTTTTATCCACAGAAGCGAGCCCCCATATCAAACGCCTTTTGACAACCCTTGGAATCCCTCTTTTTTCTCCTCTTTGCCATCGCTTCGACATCAAACAACGTTGATTCGTATTTTGAGTAGTAATCATTCTCCATCGTCTTGTAACCGCTTGTTGAGCTCCTCAATTTTGAGTAGCAAAATATGAGCTGGGCGACCCAAGGAAAAGATTCGGGAATTATGTACAATATAAATATAAAGATTCTTAATCCGTTGATTTCCTAATGCAGATGTAGAGGTTCGTTGAATATGCAGAATACATCGCCTGAGATTCATCAGCCCCTGACTGGAGAGCAACGCCTGCTATACCGTGCGCCATTTTGCAACATAATAATGATGGGAAGGTTCAGTTGCGACATACTTGAAAAGCCGGTAAAGCGAGCTATAGCTAATGCGCGACTGAAGTATCCTCTCCTTGGGGCGCGCATAGAGCAGGATAGAGAAGGCAATGCTCGGTTCGCCTTCGATAACGTTCCCGATTTTCAGATTAAAATAGTCGGCAAGAAAACAGAGAATCAGTGGTTTGAACTGGCCTGGCGAGAACAGCAGGAACCGTTCGACATGGGCAAGGGGCCGCTGGTTAAATTCCTCCTTTTTCGTTCAGCTGAAAGCGCAGACTTGGTTGTGATCTGCCATCACATCATATGCGATGGGTTGTCGCTGGCCTACCTAATCAAGGATATTGCATCTTTCCTGCAGGAACTTGATGTAAAGGTGGAACCTATGCCCCTGCCACCTAGCGTCATCAATGATGATCTCAAGGTCAAAATTTCACCAAGCTGGATCTATAGGATAGCTATAGCGTGGACAAATCGCGCATGGAAGAAAAGCAAAACAGTTTTTGGTGAGAACGACTACGCGCAAATCTACAGAGATTATTGGAAATCAAAAGATATCGGGATGGCCGTGATTAGCCTGCCAGAGGACATTACATCTACCTTCATACATCGCTGCCAAGAAGAGCACGTCACCGTCAACAGCGCGTTGACAACAGCTTTCGCCTTTGCCCAGTACGACATGGAAGGGCGGAACAAACCGTATCTGAGAAAAGCCCTTGTAGCCGTAAATATCCGAGACTTATTCAAGAATCGGCTAGGTGAAAACTTTGGCTTTCTCGCCGGAGGTGCCGAAGTTATTCTTCCAGATAAAACAAAGGAGCTGTGGGATGCCGCTCGCAGATTCAATATCCAGATGACGCAATTGCGGTCCTCACCTAAAAAACTTATGGAAGGCGTCGCTGCTCTAAACTCAGTGGAACCCACGTTGATGGATGCAGTGTATTTTGCCGCGTACGGTGATTTCAGAAACAAAACGGCGCTCAGCCTTAAAGGATTGGTCCTGACGAAAACAGGAGAACCCAGAAGGAGCCTTGATATAACAAATATCGGGCTGGTCAGCCTGGGCAAAAATGCCAATCTGGAGACTATGTTCTTCGTGCCTATACTCTCCTCTAATTATGAAAAGGCCATAGCAATTGTAACCGCGGGAGGCGAAATGAACATCATCATGCTGCATGATGTTTCTCAATTCAGTCCGGCTTCAATGGAGGATTTCAAGCAAAAGATTATCGGTTACATAAGGGAGGTTTCAGCCGCCACAAAACCCCAAAAGTGAGTGCGTTAAAAACACCGTGCACGCGGGGCCTCTGAATTAGACATACTTCCGCTCCACATTTAGCTAACAATTTCCAGCCGGACCCCCTCATTTTGCCCCATGAACGACGATCGGGCAGAGATCGATGAGCTCATCCTTGAAATCGCGGATTACAAAAACGACCTTGCTGATATGGCCGCCGAAAAACTTTTACGGAAGTGCTCAACCAGTTGGGAAGCTTACCAATACCTGCAGGACCGCGTGCACGACGGCTGGCTACCAGACAGCGGCGCGATAGTGCGATCAAGAATTTGTCGTGTCAAAAAAAATAATAGCTGACGAATACCGCGGTTTGAGGTGTGTATTGTATTACCAGCGAAAAAGAAGCGAACACGCCAAGGGCCCAAAATCCTGCAAGACCGATTAAATGGGGTAAGAATAAATCATAAAAGCCGTCTCATACAATAGGCGGTAGGTGAACCTTGGTCGATGCCGGACGAAAGCGCGCGGACCGTATTGGTAGGCCTTGTGACGGGCATCGGGGTCTCGCTTGCCAAGGTCGGTGCAACGGCGCTCACTGGTTCTTCTGCGATGGCCGCCGAGGCTTCGCATTCACTCGCCGATAACGTCAACGACCTGTTGGTCTTCGTGGCTCAGCGTCGCGGCAGCCGCCCTCCCGACGCCCGGTATCCCTTGGGGTACGGGCGGGAGACCTACTTCTGGACGCTGATCGCGTCCCTCGGCGTGTTAGTGGCCGCTGCGATATTCTCCTTGGTTGACGGCATCGATGAGCTGATCCACCCCAGCGTCACCTCGTCGTTCGCCGTGGCCTATGTCGTGCTTGTGATCGCTACTGTCTTTACTCTGGCGTCATTTCGCCAATCAGCGGGCCAGATGAGCCGCAGGGCACGCCATTACCATCGGGAGCTCCTGGAGGAGTCCAGGGTCACGTCTGAACCCTCGCTGCGGGCTGTGTTCCTCAACGACGCAGCGTCGATCTTCGGAAACGTGATCGCGTTTGCCGGCTTGGCACTTAATCAGATCACCGGGTCGTCGATACCGCAGGGAGTGGCCGCGGTGCTCATCGCGCTGATGATGATCTTCATCAGCCTTCGGCTTATCCGGCGCAGCCACGACTTCCTGGTCGGCGCCTGGGTGTGGGCCGAGGACAGGAGCCGCGATCCTGGTGGCTTCACCCAGCCGTTGCGGCCAGCTGAGGAGGAGAGAATACGAGCCTTTATCCTCGGTACCCCGGTGTGACCGCCATTCGCGAACTCCTGTTCACCTTCATCGGTCCGGGCCGGCTATGGATTGTCGCCCGGATTGACATCGACGATGGCCTGCGCGGTGCCCAGGTCAAGTCACTGGTACGCGGCATCGAGTCGGGTCTGAAGCATGGGGCGGAAGAGGTCTACCGGGTCGACGTCGTGGCCATCGGCGGAGCACAGGCTGTGAACACTTAGGTTCTTCCTAAGGAGCGTTCACTTACGTTGCATGGCTTAATGGCCGGGGGAGATGTGGCCGCGGATGGCATACCGGTGCCAGGGCCAGCTCAAATCCCGGGATGGCCCGCTCAGTGTATGGGCCCGCCCCTCAAGGCTCAAGCGTGACTGTAGCCGCGCGGCGACGAGGACCGCGTGCCGTTCCATTGCGATTTATATCGGCGTCCTGGGTCGTTTCGACCGACATGGCGTATCGGCAGATAATGACGGCGATTCTCGAGCGATTGAAGTTTAATCAAAGCTCGCCTAGAGGAATAACGGCCTTTTAGGCGCTAAAATCGGCGTCAGAACAAAGCGATCATGCATTATGTGATGCTGTTAATGTAAGAAGCACCGGCCAGGGGGCGAAAAATGATAGAAAATGGGCCAATCTTAACGGGCAGCGATGCGGAGCTATTGAGCCGCGTGCTTGCAGAAGTCAAGACAAAATTCTATGAAGAGCCCAGATTAGCCTAGATGATTTGGAAGCTCTCAACGCTCTTGTTTCACATTTTAGGGAGGCAGAGAAGGCAGAACCAGATAAGGAAGCATGTCGAACAACCATCAGCGTGAGCAAGAAAACCCATGCCGATTTCGAGAAGTACCGCGCCACATTGAGCGCTGAGAGGAAAAAAGTCCAGACCCAAGAGGACGTAGTGAAGGCGCTTCTCGAAATGGCGAACGAGTAGCCAGACCCCCCAGTTACCTTCGCCAGCAGAGCAGGCAACATTTAGCCGACTTGTTAATGCTTATCGGCAGTATTGCTGCTCGCCCAGTTTTAAATCGGAGCCTTTATCGTATCCTCTGACATTTTTTTAGGGCAACGAACGTTTTACGAGGCAATCATGCGCGTATCCGAAATCCTCTCATTTTCTGTAGTCATCTTTCTCATTACCGTTGTATTCGCAGGCGCGGTAACCGTTCCTGCTGCAAAAAAAGACCAGGCCATCTCATCTCCTTTCTGCTCTGTCTTTGTCTAGTTTCTCTAGTAGAAGGCCACAGGGCGATATGGCGCGGTTAAAACATGAAATTAGCTATCGCACTGTCGTTTTGCCGTTTTGATTCGTGACACAAAATGAAGCAAAAACTCATAGGATGGTGCCAGGTTGCGCCTATCATAACCCTCCTCTTTCTCTCACCCGTCATTGCGGAAGTTCTCTTCGGTTCCACATACCTCACGATCATAAGTTCCCTAATTATAGAAATTCCCTTTTATGGTGGTGCGGCGTTACTCACACGATATTTGGCGCGACATCAACATCGGGGATGGGTTTCTATCCTCCTTTTAGGCGTCGCATTTGCCATATTCGTGGAGTTTATAGTCGTCCAGACATCGATCTCTCCCTTCATCGGTTCTGGCTCTTACAACATTTACGGTCGCGTATTAGGAGTAAATTGGGTTTACTTTCTGTGGGCCATCGGCTACGAAAGTGTTTGGGGTGTGGTTCTACCTATATACCTCACAGAACTTATCTTTCCCAGCCGGCGTGAAGATCTATGGTTTGGCAAACGAGGGCTCTCTATCATTGCGATTATCTTCATTCTTGGCTCTGTCCTCTCCTGGTATGTTTGGACTCAAACAGTTGTGCCCTCCACCATTGGATCGGTCTACCAACCCCCGTTGGTCTTGATTATATTTGCTTTGGCCGCGATCGCGGTGTTAGTGATCAGTGCGTTAGGCCCTAGACCAGCGCTGCGTCCAGCTCAGGGCACAACCAGAGTGCCCCCACAGCCGTGGCTAGCCGGGTTGCTTGTTTTTGTGCTAAGTCTACTATGGTTCGGTTTGGTTGCCTTCGCTTATGATGTAATTCCAAAGATACCTGCCACGGTTCCTATCATACTAGGTCTCATCCTGGCTGGCACGGTTCTTTTCTTGATAAAAACGCTCTCTATGTGCACTAATTGGCGAGATGCTCACCGATTTGCGATAATCTTCGGAGGACTTGCAGCTAGCATGCTTGCGGGATTCTGGGCCAGCGGGATAGTTCTGGCGATCGATTTTGTCGGTAAAATAGTCTTCAATGTGATTGCGGTCATCTTGCTCATCCTGCTAGCTTGGAAGCACTTCCGACGTTAGCGGTGCGGTCCAGGTCCGAGCCATCACAACGACGCCTATACCCTCGACGACGTTCACACAGTGCCGCTGGCAGAGCTAATAGAGAGCGTTGAATGTGCCAGGCTAGATGCTAAACTAAAGTATGTAGTAATATACGGAACGACGTGCAGCTACTGCCTCGCAAGGGCTGAACGACTTGACGGATCGTACTTACGAACGTTTGCGCTTGAGTTGAAAGAACAGCCTGCTCAGACCCTTGCTACGTTAGTCGCATCGATTCTAGCCCGGCTGCGCCACCACCACTCTCTCCCCAGTAGGCTTACCTTCCTGGCGTTCTTGCGGAGCAACGCTTGCAGGATCCGCAAAGGCGTGGTCTTTGCGGCCCCGTTCGAACCTATAAAGCCGGACACTTCACCTTGTCCAACCTTGAGATCCACGCTGCCACCCAAGTGCTTGCCATAATACTTGGTTAAGTTTTCAATCTGAATCAAGGAAGAAACCAACGCCCAATCATTTTATTCGTCATGTTTATTTGCAGGGTTCTAGACTTTAATCACTTTCATAGGGCCTATCATGCATCCTATTCCTTACGCCATTCTTTCGGGCCTCGCTGTTCCAGCCCACGCCCCCGGCGACCGACGTCATGAGCTTTGCCAGGACCAGGGGCATAAATGGCCTTGAAATGAGCTCTTCCGCCTCTTTTGGTACCGGAATATCTCCAGCCAGCGCCCCGGCGGCAAGCTGTAAGCCCCTCATCAGGTTCTTGACCATTCCGCCCACGCTATCAAGCGATCTGCCGTCGATGGCCATTCCCCAGCCAACACGGGCCCCACCGACCCACTCTATTCCGGATTCAAGGGCAAAGCGCCTGTAAATGGCTAGCGCCGTCTGGTTATGGGAAGGCTCGGGGAAGCCGCAGTTGACGATGACGAACAGCTTCTGCTCTTTCGGGGATTCAATGGCCCTTCTGTGCTCGTTGATCAGCTCCATAGCATTGATAGTAAACGAGGGAATGCTGTCTACGTATAGTGGGGAAGCCAGGACGAGGATGTCAGCTCCATAGACGGCGTTAAGCAGTTTTTCCCGCCCCTCCGCCGTTCTTGTTAAGCGGTAAGTGTATACCTTATCCCACACCACGCCTTTTTCGCCGAGCCGTTCCATTAAATACGTGCCGATGGCCTCTGAATTACTCTTTTCGCACCTCGGGCTCCCAACTATGAGTAAAGCCCTCTTATTCTGGCTCACGTCGTCACCCCGATGCTTTTTAGCAGTGAGTTCGTCAGCTCGCCGATCTCCCGCGGACCCGAGCCTCTAATTATAATGGATGAGCCGTGGGCGAGACTATGGAAGTTGATCGCATTGCGGTCGACCAGGGTCTTAAATATTTGCGCGCTCTCACGGTCTGGTGACGCCTGCACGCCGATGACGGCCAACCGCTGGCGCCTCCTATATCGCATCGAATGGTGTATCTCACCGTTGACACGCGTAAAATAAGGCAGCAGCACGGGTATACTCCGGTCCAATGCCCTCTTGAGCTCCGAGGAGTAGCCGCGGAACGTTATCGGGGTCAGACAAACAAGCAGGTCAGCTTGAGCTGCTTTTTTAGCTATTTCCCTGCCATCGTCGTCGATGACACAGATGCCCGGAGTCTTGACCCAGCAGCCAAAGCACCCCGTACAGCCGGCGATACGCTTATTTCTGACGTCGATGGCCTCTTCGTCCCAGCCGGCGCGACCCAGCTGCTCTACAATGGCTTGGCGGATTGTACCAATCGTAGTATCATCGTCTTTTGACCCGTCAAATAAAACAGCTTTCATTTTCTTCTCCCATTATCGCGGCGCTATCACCTACTTGGGGGTGTTCTCTATGGAACGCTTAAGCCGCTCGAGGGTAAAGCGCATAACTTCGTCCGTGTCCTTGCCGTTCTGATAGAGGGTCTCATGGAACCCTGGGATCGGGATCATCGCGTTTGTGGATTCCATGAGAAAGATCGCCGTCATCAGCGGATCCAGGCCGGGCAGGATCGAGCCGTCCTCCTGGCCGATGCGTATCGATTCCAGCATTATGTTCAAGTTATCCTGGTTTACTTTCGTGAGCTTGAGAGCGTTTTCATCGTTCCGGCAGACGAACCTTTCCGACTCGGCATAGGAGAACAGCTTAAAATACTCGGGGTACCTTTTTGAGAACTCATAGTAAGCGACGCCGGTTGAGTAGATCTTATCAACTCCTACTTTTTCCATTTTAACTGCCCCCGCGAACAACGTGTTCAAGAGCCTCACGCCCCGAAGGGCGACGGCGTAGAACAGGGATTCCTTACTTTTGAAATATGTGTACAAAGTGCCCTTGGCGAGACCGGCATCAGCGGCGATGTCGTCCATGGTAATGACGTCATACCCTTTTGAGAAGAATAGTCTCTCCGCCGCATCGATTATCTCGTTCCGCCGGCGCTCTCTATCTCGCTTCCTTCTTTTTTCGTTTGGCATGCTTAAGCTAAAATTGGCTAACGGTCACTAATTAAACGGATTTACGCTTTCGTCCTCTCATCCAGCACATCCTCGAGCCATCCGAAGATGCGCTCCTGCGATATCATGGCTGCGCCAATCTGGCAGTGCTCTTCTGCGCCTTCTTCAGCCGTGAAGAGCATAAATTCTTTAGGACACCTGAGCGCGTCGTAGAGCTTCTTAGCTTCGCCAGCGAAGGAATGCTCGGCTTCGGCATCAACGACGAGTGTTGGACACGTGATCTGTTCTGCCACACCGGTGAGCTCGAATTCAGATGCCTTCAACAAGTATTCGCTGGGGGTCGCGGCTTTGAATGTGAACATGCCGTTTTGAATGCCCCACCGGACCTCGGTGTTGGCCTCTGCCGCTTTCCATATCTCCTTGTCAGCAGCGGCTGCGTCCTGGCGAATAAACCCAAGGAGTTCCGCGCTCGACATCCCGGGAGGAACCTGGTTTGCCGAAAAATCAAAAATACCGCCGTTGGCGACACACGCGACCAGCCGGTGTTCGAACGCCGCCGCGCGCGGTGCGAGGTAACCGCCCATGCTGAGCCCCATGAGCGCTATTTTGGTCGGGTCGACGCCCGGCAGCGTCTGCACGTGGTCCACCACCGACGTTACTACGTGCTCCCAGTCAGGCCTGAATGGCAGTCCCTGTTCACGGATGACTCTGCCCTGCCCGGGCCCTTCGAACGTGAGACAGTTGATGCCTCGTCTCGCTGCGGCCATCGCCGTGCCGTGGAGCTCTTCAATAGTGCCGTCGAATCCCGAGTGCAGGATAAGCGTCGGTCGGGGCGCCTCTGATTCGTCGACCCTATAAAAGTGCGCGGGGAGCGTTGTGCCGTCGTATGGCACCTCCACCATCTCGACGGGCGGCACCTGGAGTTGTATGCCCCGACGAAAGCATTCAGCGCTCGCGCCCGAGAGTTTCGTGATGCGCGGATCGGTCGGATCACCGTGCAGGTAGAACTCTGCCGCGCGATAGTAGTTCGACGCGCGGCGGTACGCTTCACACGCACTCACGCGGTGGCCGGCGGCGAGGTTCGCATCAGCGACTGCGTGGATACGCCTCGCAGTTTTTAACCATTCGTCATGCCAGCTTTCGAAATCTCCCTCCTTTATCCGATTCGCCGTGGATAGGCATTCGCCGATATCCGCGGCACCGTTCACCGCGTCTCCAAGGACCCTGAGCAATTGAAACGAGAATTGCTCGTCGTCAAAAATAATTTTCATAAGAACTTCCTCTTGCTGACTAATAGTCACTAATTAAACTAATAGTCATTAGATGTATATAAGATATCGTACGCTCCGCAGAAAAGCGCAGATACCATGACGCAGAAAGTGCAAGCCCAACGGCTCAGTTCTGGAAGTCGCTTGTTCTACCGAGCTTGCTTACTCTGATCGACATAGCTCCAAGCGGGGGTCCATTTCTCCGGCCGACATAACCAGTCAAGCGGGAACACAGATCCGCCCGTTAAGGACGAAAGAATACTGAGAACAGCTTAGGCTGCTGAACCACCTCTCCACCAAATCATTGACGTGCTGCAGCCGTCTTATGTCCCACCCGTTTCGCACGCAGTGGATCGCATATGAGTGTCGGAAGGTATGGGGATGGACGTCTTTTCCGATGACCGAACCGTAGCGGTTGACGATGTTGCGCACCTGTCGTTGTTTGAGGGCAAATACAGGCCGTTCCAGGCATCGGGGCTATTGCCTACTGCACGGACACGGAAGGAAACCTTTTTGGCATTATCCAGCCGGACATGTCTGTGAGATAGCAACATGGCTTGGCGTGCGTGCAAGCAGATTTAATCGGCAAATGCCGCGCATATTTGGTGAAAGAATGTCTGATTTAAAGCCTCCCGAGAGTTCAGAAAAAGCGGATACGCGAAAAGACATCGCAGTCAAATTCCTAAATTTGATTGGCGCAGGCAGACCAAAAGAGGGACTGAGATTCTGTGCCTCAGAGTGTAAGACTCATAATCCGTATGTTACCGGCGGAATGAATGAGTTGATCGATGCAATGATAGAGGTGCAGAAGAAAGGAGCAGAAGGTATAATTAAAGGATCGAATGCCGATTTTAAGCTTATCGTGAGGAATGTGCTAGCTGAGGGAGACCTTGTTGCAGTGCACACCCAGCTCTCCAGCCCTGACCCTCGCGAGGGAGGGTTAAGGCAAGTTCATCTTTTCTGCTTTAGCGCGGACAAGATTGTAGAATATTGGGATATTACTCAGCAGGTGCCAGAAAAGGCTCCTAACGCGGCTGCAGCATTCTCTTGAAGAACTGGTACACTGAAGGAAACATGTGCAAACGTGCTGTTGTTGCGTCTGCCAAACTGAATTAATAGTCGATCAGTTTCGGACAGCAATATGGTAAGTGAGAGGTCAAGAAGTCAGTCAAAAAATATCGACGATTATATCGCGACGTTTCCTCAGAATGTTCAGCATAGACTCAGGGAGCTGAGAAGTGCTATCAGAGAAGCAGCGCCTCAAGCTGAAGAGAGTATTAGTTATGGAATGCCTACCTTCAAGCTCAACGGCAACTTGGTGCATTTCGCCGCCTATAATAAACATATCGGGTTCTATGTACCCTCTTCCGTCATCCTGGCTTTCAAGGAGAAGTTGTCCAGTTACAAGCAATCAAAAGGCACGGTTCAATTTCCAATAGATTGGCCTATTCCGTTAGACACTGTAAAAGAGATCGTCAGGTTCAGAGTCAAAGAAAATCTGGCGCAAGGTGAAAAGTGAGCTGAGGACACGACGCCTGAATACAACACCCCTTAGTGAACAGTTTGAGATCGAGTCGCATACGCGCTGGTGACTGAGCTGATCCGAGAGGTTGTAGGCGCAGTCGATCGCGTATTCGCCGGGAAGACGTGATGTGCCCTACTGTAACAGCCGCTCAAACACGAAAGGACTACCACATGCCGGCAGAATTCAACTCGATCAATCTGTCGCTCCCCCTCAAACTGGGCAGCGTCAACTGTTATCTCATCAAAACCCACGATGATTATGTCCTGATCGACACCGGGGGTCCCAACAAGCGCGCTGACCTTGAAAAAGAACTTATCAGCGCAGGCTGACAGCCAGGACATCTCACGTTGATCGTTATCACCCACGGCGATTTTGACCACATCGGAAATGCCGCCTATCTGCGCCAAAAGTTCGGAGCAAAGATAGCTATGCATGCTGACGATGTCGGTATG
>Ga0116136_1001301_pt1 | contig 12750 bp, 6 predicted proteins | sample June2015DPH_20_5_FD_88972 | JGI IMG/M metagenome (GOLD analysis project Ga0116136, IMG submission 88972) | Peatland microbial communities from SPRUCE experiment site at the Marcell Experimental Forest, Minnesota, USA - June2015DPH_20_40 | ecosystem: Environmental > Terrestrial > Soil > Wetlands >... | reverse complement strand
TGCTGGCAGCCCACCGGGCGGTGAACAAGGTCCTCATCGCCGCCTTCATCGGCCTGGATAACTCGAACTTCTGGCGCATCGGCCAGGACACCACCGCCATCAACCGCTTCCATTGGACGGGCGATACCTGGCAGATCATGGCGCTCAACGACACCTGCCACCTGCGAGGCCTGAGTCGCGGCGAATACGTGGATTTTTAGAGAGAAAGGGAGGATTCCGGGGGGAGGCTCGGGGGACAATGGTTCATCCCCGCCCCGGGACCAGGGGCGCCACCCAGAGAGGCGAGCTCTGATGGAAAGATACAAAGAACACAAATGGAGTGGGGAAAAAGGCAAGAAGTTCGGTCATGCCGGCCGGGTCAACGACCCCTACGAGCTGGCGGCTGGCCAGGAGGCGGCGGTGTGCCAGGACTGCCACGCCGTCTACCAGAGCAAGCGCTGGTTCTTTGATGGGAACCTTTACGACAAACTGGCGGGCGCCGGCAAGGTGCGGCAGGTGGTCTGTCCCACCTGCCGCAAGATCAAGGATCATTACGTGGAAGGCTACCTCACCCTGAGCGGTGAGTTTTGGGTCCAGCACCAGGAGGAGATCATCAAGCTGCTGGAAAAGGAAGCCGGCAAGGTGGGGAAGCGCAACTGCGCTGACCGCATTGTCCGGATGATTCCGGAGGCGGACAGTAAGCTGGTAGTGGAGACCACCACCGAGAAGCTGGCCCAACACCTGGGCCGCACCATCTTCAAGGCCTACAAAGGCGACCTGAGCTTCCGCTGGGGTGAACCCAACCGGTTCGTGCGGGTTTACTGGACCCGGTAAGGGAAGAAAGTTTACTACACGGTGGGCGCCCCTGTCAGCCTGGGTCTCCCGGGCCCCGTCGCGGCTGCTGACCGCGGCCAGGCCGGTGGACTAATTTCCGCTACGAGCCTCCCTGGCCGTTTTTGATGCGCTGGATGAGGTTCGAGACCGATACGGGTTCGGTGACCGGGAGGAGCCGGACCTCCCCGCCGTAGGCCTGGACGATCTCCCGCCCGGCGACCTGGGCCTCCGGGTAATTGCTCCCCTTGGTAAGGATGTCCGGTTTGAGGCCGGCCAGGATCTCCGGCAGCCGGGAGCTTTCAAACAGGGTGACGTAGTCCACGGCTTCCAGGGCCGCCAGGATGCGCAAGCGTTGAGCTTCGCCGATGACCGGGCGGCCCTCCCCTTTCACCAGACGCACCGAGGCGTCGCTGTCCAGGGCCACCACCAGGAGGTCTCCCAGGCGCCGGGAATCCTCCAGGAACTTGATGTGGCCGGCGTGGAGCAGGTCGAAGCAGCCGTTGGTGAAGACCACCTTCCGACCCTGGGCCTGGAGATGGGAGACCTTGAGGCCCAATTCGGCCAACCCCAGGATCTTATCCTCCGGGCCGGCGGACCGGCGTCCCAGCTCCCGCTCCAGCTCCGCCCGGAAGATGGGGGAGGTGCCCACCTTGCCCACCACCACGCCGGCGGCGATGTTGGCCACCGTGGCGGCCAGCACAGGACTACCCCAGCAGGCCAGCCCCAGGGCTACGACCGCGGCCACCGTGTCCCCGGCCCCGGAGACGTCGAAGACCTCCTGGGCCCGGGTGGGGATGTGCAGCTCCGGGCCTTGCCGGGGGAAGAGGAGCATGCCCTCGGCCCCCAGGGTAATCAGCAGATGGTCCAGGCCCAGGTCCTCCCGGAGTCCGGCCCCGGTCCGGACCAGTTCCTCCCAGCGGGACAGGGAGTGGCCGGCGGCCAGTTCCGCTTCCTTGCGGTTAGGGGTGATGACCGTGGCCCCGGCGTAACTGGAGAAATCCGGCCCCTTGGGGTCCACCACCACCGGCGCCCCCTGACTGCGCCCCCGTCTGATGACCTCCTGCAGCAATGGGGCGGTGAGGGCCCCCTTGGCGTAATCGGACAGGACGATGGCGGAGAGCCGGGGCAGGCGGTCCTGGAGAAAGCTGGCGGCCGCCGCCAGGAAATCCGGGCCGGCCGGGCTGCGGGATTCCCGGTCGATGCGCACCACCTGCTGGGTGTTGCCCATGACCCGGGTCTTGCGGGAGGTACGCCGCTGCGGGTCGGCGAAGAGGCCGGCGTCGTCCACTCCCAGCCGGCTAAGCTCCCGGCGCAACAGGCTGCCGGGATGGTCGTCGCCCACCAATCCCAGGACTTCCACCTGTGCCCCCAGAGCCACCAGGTTGTTGACCACGTTGCCGGCGCCCCCCAGGGTGCGGGTTTCCCGCTCCACGTCCACCACCGCCACCGGCGCCTCCGGGGAGATGCGCGAAACCCGTCCCCAAAGGTACTCGTCCAGCATGAAATCCCCGGCCACCAGGACCCGCAGGGCGGGGAAGCCGGAGAGGTCCAGGCGCCGCAACTCCTCCCCGATACCCAAATCTTCGCTACTGCCGCCTGACTTGCTCCGGAACACTGCCGGCTCCACTCCTTGCTTCGTAATATATCACCCAACCAGGGCGTAGGCTCAAGATGCGTTCCCAAGCGGGAGTTTGGGAACGAGAAACCGAAATGCCCAAACCTGGCCGGACACTACTGCGGGTATTCCCCCGGGAACGCCTGGCTTATTAGCCGTTCACCGGCTGGCCGATGTAAAAGTACCTGAACCCCAGCTTGGCCATCTTATCGGCCTGGTAAAGGTTACGGCCGTCGAAAATCACCGGGGCCTTCAGCAGGGATTTGATCCGGTCGAAGTCCGGCTCCCGGAACCTGGCCCATTCGGTACAGATGATGAGGGCATCGGCCCCCTCCAGGACCTCGTAGCTGGAGGAGGCAAAACTGACGGCCGGCTGGTTCCCCAGGTATTGGCGGGTGGCCGCGATGGCCTCGGGGTCGTGGGCCTGAAGGCGCGCCCCGGCTGCCGCCAGGCTGGCAATGAGGGCGAGGGCCGGGGCCTCCCGAATGTCGTCGGTCTGAGGTTTGAAGGAGAGGCCCCACAGAGCAAAGACCCGCCCCTTCAGGTCGCCGTGGTAATAATCTGCGATGCGTTCAACAAAGATCCGCCGCTGATCCTGGTTGATGGCCTCCGCGGCTTCCAGAATGCGGGGGGCGTAGCCCCGGGACCTGGCGGTGTGGATCAGGGCCTGCATGTCCTTGGGAAAACAGGAACCGCCATAGCCCAGGCCCGGGAACAGGAAGAGGGGGCCGATGCGGCGGTCGGAGCCGATGCCCTGGCGGATCATTTTGATATCGGCCCCGGTGCGGCTGCAGATGTTGGCCATTTCGTTGATGAAGGAGATCTTGGTGGCCAAAAAGGCGTTGGCGGCATACTTGGTGAGTTCGGCGGAAACCACGTCCATGATGATGATGGGGGCGTTGGTGCGCACGAAGGGTCCATAAAGCTCCTTCATCAACTCCCCCACCCGGACGTCGTCGCAGCCCACCACCACCCGGTCCGGCTTCATGAAGTCGTCCAGGGCGGTGCCTTCCTTGAGGAATTCCGGGTTGGAGACCACGTCAAATTCCAGGACCTCGCCCCGGGCAGCCAGCTCCTCCTGGATGACCTGGCGCACCTGGACCGCGGTGCCCACCGGCACCGTGGATTTCTCCACGATCACCTTGTAGCCGTTCATGTGGCGGCCGATCTCCCGGGCCACCTGCAGGACCATGGACAGGTCGGCCGAGCCGTCCCGGTCCTGGGGGGTGCCCACCGCGATGAAGCAGACCAGGCTCTGCTGCACCGCAGTGGCCAGGTCGGTAGTGAACCTCAGGCGGTTGTCCCGGACATTGCGCTTGACATAGTCCTCCAGCCCCGGCTCGTAAATGGGGATACCCCCCTGCTCCAGGGCCTCCACCTTGGTGACCTCGGCGTCCACCAAAATGACGTCGTTACCCATTTCGGCAAAGCAGGCCCCGGTCACCAGACCGACATAGCCTGCCCCGATGATGGCCAATTTCATTAGGGTCTACCTCCTTGGGAATTCTCAGGCGGTCGGTGGCGGAACCGATTTAATCCGGGATGAGCCGAAAAAAACTCCCTTTACCAAAAATATAAAAAATACGAAAAATACGAAAAACCTCGGAATCAGGGGGTGCGGCCCCCTGGCCCCCCGCCTGGCCCTCTGAGGGGTGGAAGAATTGCATATTTCCGAACAGTCGCTCCTGAGCCCTTGGCTCACCCGTAAATCATGAAAATGTAGCGCCGCCGCCCCCGGCGGCGCGGGAACCGGCTGCCAGAGGGTGCGTATCCCACATACTCAGGAACTTTTCCAAGCAGATGCCGGTTAAAAATTTGTAATTTATCAGTTTGAATAAAAAAAGCTATCGGCCGACCCCGGGGCCGCAGACCTCTCCTTAAAAGTAATCGGGGGCCTCCTCTTTGCTTTTGGTTCCCGAGAAGTGCACCGGGGAGTGATTCATCTTCTCTCCCAGGCCGGGAATGAATACGACTGCCGACACCCGCTTGTCGTCCGGGCGGTCGGTAAAGGAGATGGCCACCCCCCAACACTGGCGCTGAAAAATCAGCCCGTAATTGTTTTCCAATTGTTTATTGGTCTCAAAGGTATGCCCATAGGTGACCCAGGTCTTTACGGATTGCATCAGATTCAAATAGGTTTGGACGTTTATCTGTTTGGCGAAGTCTTCGAGGAAAACATAATTCACACTAAAGAAGTTCTGCCGGTTGGCGTCCAGGAGGGTCAGTTTAGCATTGGCTTGCTCGAAACCCCCCTGGTAGGGTGAGGCTGCCAGGTCTAGACCCAGGGTGACCTGCCGGCTGGGATAAATCTCCGTCTCCCCCAGAAAGTCGGAAAAGAGATGATGGCGCTGGGGGGTGCCGTCCAGGCCCATGAAATCCCTGTTAAAAAAGCTGCTCTGGCTCAGGCGAAACCAGACCAGGTCTTTGACGTTGGCCTGTCCCTCCTTGTTGAGGCTCCGCCAGAGGATGCTGTTGGAGAGGTCGTAGGTCAAGGCATTGACGCCGCCGATGGGTTCGTCCCCATCCCGTACCGGCAGGTTGCGGTTGGTGCGGACCGTCCAGCCCACGTCGTTGAGGTAAAAGTCGGGGTAGCGCTGCGGGTTATAGTTGCTGATATTCCAGTAGGTCACTTCCGGCCGGATAACGTGCCGGAAGTAATTGCTGGCCTCATCATCCCGGCCATAATCCCGGTCCCAGGCGCTGGACAGGCCCACCCGGGAATCGAATACCTGCCGGTTCAGGTACCCATCCGGTGGGCTACCCGGGACACTTTGGTCGACGCGGAAAATGGTCTCCCGGAATCCTGCCTTGGAACTGAAGGCCAATGCCGGCAACGGCTGCCCCTGGAGCGAGAACTGTGGATGGAGATCCAGGCGGTCGCCGTTCAGGCCCTGGTGCTGTAAAAAATAGTCATAGCTGCCATTCATCCCGAAATATAAGGGCAAATCGGCCACTAAGGGCAAATTGGCCACCGGCAAGGGCAGGGAAGTCAGGGACATCCCGGGGAGCCGCTGCCAGACGTTGGGGTCGGTCGGGTTAAGCCTATCGTAATAGCTGCCGTAGGCGGTGAAGTTGGCCCAGGAGAAATTGCGGCTCAGTTGGAAGGTGGAGACCCGGGTGCTAACCTCCTGCTCCTCCAGATTCCGGCCGAAAGTGTTCAGCAGGTCCCGGGAATAGCGGTTCAGGCCCATGTAGCCGAAGTTGAAGTCACTGAGGTAGTTGAAGTCGCTCACCCGGTCCACCGTGGCGCGCAGCTTCCAGTCCTCGGGCAGCGGTTGGTTTACCATCCCCGATACCCAATAGCGGTGGTCGGTGGGCTCCTGGGATTTGCCGTCATCTATATAGAAAAAGCGGAAATTGGCGGCCGCGTCGTCGTGCCCCTGGCGGCGGAACTCGACCCCCTGCATGTAGCCCCGGTTGGAAAGAAAGGTCTGATACAGAGTGGCGTCAGCGTTGTTGCTTATGGCCCAATAAAAGGGGAGTTCTATTACGGTGCCGCCGGCCTTGTGCTGCCCGAAGAAGGGCAGCAGAAAGCCGCTCTGCCGCTCATTCATCACCGGCAGCACCGCAAAAGGCAGATAGAGGACCGGCGCCCCCCCCAGGTTAAATGTGGAGCCCTTGCCGGTGGCATAACCTTCCACCAACACCGACAACTGCCGAACCGAGAAGCTCCATACCGGACGGTCGGCGTCGCAGGTGGTCACCGTGGCCTCTTCGGCAAAATAGGTGCTGTCCCCGGTGCGGCGGATGAGTTTGCCAGCCACCCGGAAATGGTTCCTCTTCAAGAAGAGGCGGGCGTCCTGCAACTCGCCGTTGCGGGTGGCCAGGTTGAAGCGGCCCTTCCGGCCGGTGAAGACGTCTTCCTCCATAACCATGACCACGTTGCCGGTGAGGGTCGCCACCTTGGTGACCTCGTCCACCTGCGCCTGGTCCGCGGTGATGCGCCGGTCGGCCTGGATGATCTCCACCCGCCCCCGGGCGACATAGAGGTGGTTGGCGGCATCATAGGTGAGGGTCTCGGCCCGGATACGCCAGGGGCCCCCCTGGAAGCGCTCGGCCTTGAACAGATCCATTTCTGCGGCGCCGGCCAGCCCGGCCCAAAGCAAGATAGGGAGAACCCCGCAGATTTTGACCCAGCGCCTGGCCATACCCATCCGTTGCCTCACCCGCTCCCCGGAGTCGGTGCATCATACCATGCCCCCCGGCATCTTTCAACAACCGGAGGCCTGAGGACTTCGGCTGGGATTGGCGGGCTTTCCGGTTAATTTTTGATCTTTTTGGGGTACCGCCCGGGATTATTTTTTTCCCCCAGGGTGCGTCTCACGCACCTCGAAATGGCGCGTAAGACGCGCCCTACGCCTTGCTGAGGATTAAAGTTTTTTCTCCCTCCCCTTGAGAGGGGGGAGGATTGGGGTGGGGGTGATTGAAGCGGTTTTCGGTTTTCAGTTTTCAGTTTTCAGTGAAAGGCAAAATCGAAGTCAAAGGCCCCCTGGCAGAGGCAAAAAACAGAAAACCGGAAACAGAAAACTGCCTTCTCGCTCCCCCTTGCGCCCCGGGCGAACCTGGCATATTATTCTCACCAGTGGGACTTTGCCCTTGATGAGGGCGGGTTTCAGGCGCCGGCCGCATCAAGTGGGCGCGTCTCAGGCGCCAACTGCAAACGCACCTTATTCTAGAGGCAACCTCGTGGCCCTGCGCCCCCGTAGCTCAGAAATGGACAGAGCAAAGGATTCCTAATCCTTGTGTCCCGAGTTCGAGTCTCGGCGGGGGCGCCAATAATTACCAGGAGTTATGTCTTTTAACACACCCCTCAATTTTTCTCCTGTGCATGTCCTGTGCACGACTTCAGAATAAAGTGGCTTGAAGGGGTAAAAGAAGACCTTGATAGAGAGCGCCCTTTTTTTTACCCCAACCACCTTCCTCCCCCCCCCCCACGCAATATCATACTCTTCACACCCTTCGGATTCCTGCCTCGCCTGGCCTGCTTCTGGATCACTGAAAATTTTCCAAAGCCGGAAATGGGGAGAGATTCTGAATTGGGAAAGGTGGATTTGATTATCTCCATGCTCACAAAAGCCACACCAAGAATCCCTTGGCGACTATCAAGCCAAGACCGGCTTTTTTTACCTTTCACCTCCAGCCCCATTTGACAGCGAATTATTAAGGGAGTAAAAGGCTTATATAGGGTAACTTTTGCAGAATTCAGAATCGGAAGGGTAGTACGAAAACTTCTGGAGATTGTATTACCTAACAAAATGGCCAACGAAGCCGACACCTGTCGCAAATACGTCCTCCCGAAGCTCATCGAATCCGAGTGGGATAATGATCCCCATTCCTTTACTGAGCAGAAAACCTTTACCGACGGCAGGATCGTGGTTTCAGGTGGCAAGATCCACCGCCGACCCCAAAAGCGGGCCGACTATCTGCTACGCTACACCCGAGACTTCCCCATCGCCGTCATCGAAGCCAAGGCGGAATACCTGTCGCCGGGGACCGGGCTGCAACAAGCCAAGGATTATGCCGAAATCCTAGGGTTAAAGTTTGCTTACGCCACCAATGGGCACGGCATCATCGAGTTCGATTATCTGACCGGAGTGGAGCAGGAGATCACCGGGTTTCCCGCCCCCTCTGATCTTTGGGAACGCCTCGCCACTTCCCAAGGTCTGGATGAAGGCAAGAAGAGCCGCCTGCTCACTCCCTTCAATCACCTGTCCGGCAAAAGTCCCCGCTACTACCAGGAGATCGCTATCAACCGGGCGGTCCAGGCTATCCTGCAAGGTAAGAAGCGTGTCTTGCTCACCATGGCGACCGGAACCGGCAAGACCGTGGTGGCTTTTCAAATATGCTGGAAGCTCTGGTCGGCCCGGTGGAACCGCTCCGGTGAATACCGCCGGCCCAAAATTCTCTATCTCGCCGACCGCAACATACTTATCGACGACCCCAAGGACAAGATATTCGCCCCCTTCGGAGAGGCCCGCCACAAGATCGAAAACGGCATCGCCGTAAAGAGCCGGGAGATGTATTTCGCCATCTACCAGGCCATCGCCAAGGATGAACACCGCCCCGGACTCTACCGGGAATATGCTCCGGATTTCTTCGATCTGATTATCGTGGATGAATGTCACCGGGGGAGCGCCAAGGATGAGAGCAACTGGCGGGAGATTCTTGAATATTTCCAGCCGGCCTATCAGTTGGGCATGACCGCCACGCCCCTCAGGAACGACAACATCGACACCTATCTATACTTTGGCAATCCCATTTATATGTACAGCCTGCGCCAGGGCATTGAGGACGGCTTTCTGGCCCCCTACCGGGTGCATCGGGTCATCACCACCGTGGACGCCGCCGGCTGGCGCCCCGACGCCGGGGAACTGGACCGCTATGGCCGGGAGATACCCGATGGTGAATATACCACCAAAGACTTTGAGCGCATCATCGCCTTGAGAGCCCGCACCCAGGCCATCGCCCGACATCTCACCGACTTCCTCAAGAAGAACGACCGCTTTGCCAAGACCATCGTCTTCAGCGTGGATCAGGAGCACGCCGACGAGATGCGCCGCGCCCTGAACAACCTGAATGCCGACCTGGTGAAGCAATATCCGGATTATGTCTGCCGGGTGACCTCCGATGAAGGGTTCATTGGCCGGGGCCATCTCAGCCGGTTCCAGGAGCTTGAAACCTTAACCCCGACAATCCTGACCACTTCGCAACTTTTAACCACCGGCGTCGATATGCAGACCTGCAAGAACATCGTCATCGCCCGGGTGGTCAACTCCATGACCGAGTTCAAGCAGATCATCGGGCGAGGCACCCGGGTCCGGGATGATTACGGCAAATATTTCTTTTCCATCCTGGACTACACCGGCTCAGCTACCCGCCACTTCGCCGACTCTGAATTTGACGGCGATCCCGCCCTCATCACCGAAGAGGAGATCGACGAGAACGGCCAGATCACCGGGGAGGAGATCGTTCAGCCCGAAGAGCCGGTTGAATACGGCGAGATTGTCGAACCCGAGCCGCCCGTTCTTGAGGAACCGCCGGCCCATGAACCCCGCAAGTTATACGTGGACGGCGGGTTTTTCGAGATCGTTGCCCACCTGGTCTATGAACTGGACGCCGACGGCAAGAAACTAAAGGTGGTGAAATACACCGATTACACCGCTGACAAGGTGCGGACCATTTACCCCAATGCGGCGGCCTTGCGGGAGCAGTGGGCCGATCCCAAGCAGCGTGCCCTCATCATTGAGTCCCTGGCGGAACGGGGCATTGACTTCCAGGAGTTGGCCGAAGCCACCGGTCAACCGGAGGTAGATCCCTTCGACCTCCTCTGCCATGTGGCCTTCAATGCCCCTTTGCGCACCCGCCGGGAGCGGGCCGACCGCCTGCGCCGGGATCAGAAAGACTTCTTCGACCAATACGGCCCCGAGGCCAAGACCATCTTACAGGAACTCTTGGAAATTTATGCCGACTATGGACCGGCGCAGTTTTCCATCCCCGAGGTCTTAAAGCTGCCGCCTATTTCCAACCATGGCAACGTCATCGAGATTGCCGCCTTCTTCGGTGGGCCGGACCCGCTCCGAGAAGCGGTCCAGCAACTACAAACCCTGCTCTACGCCGCATAAACTCTCCCCCCTTTACTAAAGGGGGGCATGGGGGGATTTATGGCTCGCAGTTCCAAAGTCGTTAAGCCGGTTTCCAGCGCCCAATCCCTTGCCAGCATAATCAAATCGGCTCGGGACATTATGCGCAAGGACAAGGGCCTCAACGGTGACCTGGACCGGTTGCCCATGCTCACCTGGGTCATGTTCCTCAAATTCCTGGACGACATGGAGAAGGAGCGGGAGATCGAAGCAGCTATGGCCGGGAAGCGGTTTCGGCCCGCCGTTGAGGCCCCCTATCGCTGGCGGGATTGGGCTGCCAAGGAAGATGGTATCACCGGGGATGAACTCATTGCCTTCATCAATCAGGATGAAGCCGTGCGCCCGGATGGAACCAAAGGTCCGGGCCTGTTCGCCTATCTGCGCAACCTCCAGAGCGCCAATGGCGGGGATCGCCGAGACGTCATCGCCACGGTCTTTAAGGGCGTCTTGAACCGCATGATCAGCGGTTACCTTCTCCGCGATGTAATCAACAAGATCAACAGCATTCACTTCACCTCCAGCGACGAAATCCATACCTTGGGACACCTCTATGAGTCCATGCTCCGGGAAATGCGGGACGCCGCCGGCGACTCCGGCGAGTTTTACACCCCCCGGCCGGTGGTGAAGTTCATGGTGGCGGTGACCGATCCCCACCTGGGGGAGGCCGTCCTGGACCCAGCCTGCGGCACCGGGGGATTTCTGGTGGAGGCGTTCTCCCATCTCCAAAAACAGTGCCGGAGCGTGGAACAACGGCGTATCCTACAACAACAAAGCATTTGGGGCGGCGAAGCAAAGCCTCTGCCTTACCTTTTGGCTCAGATGAACCTTTTACTGCATGGGCTTGAATATCCTCAAATCGATCCTGAAAATAGCCTACGTTTTCCTTTGAGAGAAATCGGCGACAATGACCGAGTGGACCTGATCCTCACCAATCCGCCCTTCGGCGGCGAAGAAGAGCGGGGCATCCTGGGGAACTTTCCCGACGACAAGCAGACGGCCGAGACGGCCCTGCTTTTTTTGCAGCTCATCATGCGCAAACTGCGGCGGCGTCCCAAGCCAGGGCGGGCCGGGGTGGTGGTGCCCAACGGCACCCTCTTCGGGGATGGGGTCTGTGCCCGCATCAAAGAGGAATTACTCAAGAGCTTCAACCTCCATACCATCGTGCGCCTCCCTGAGGGAGTCTTCGCACCCTATGCAGGTATTCCCACAAATCTGTTGTTCTTTGATCGGTCGGGGCCAACAAAGGAAATCTGGTATTACGAAATCCCGAAAAGGGCAGGTAAAAGCAGATACAGCAAGTCTAAGCCAATGCAGTTTGAAGAATTTGCAGGTTGTCTTTCATGGTGGAAGCCCCGCGAGGAAAACCACTATGCATGGAAGGTGTTTGCGGATGAGATTGTAGCAAATAATTATAATCTTGATCGACGCAACCCCAACGTGAATAATGAATTAGAACATATCCCACCGATAAAACTGGTTGAGAACATTCTTTCTAAAGAAAGTATGATACTCAATATAATCTCTGAGATACGTGCTCTGTTGGAACGTTCACAATGATTTGGCCTGAGATACCTTTCAAGAAAGTACTTACATATCTTGATGAACGGATTGAACTACAAGATATGGCTGAATACATAACTATCACTGTTAAACGAGCACATGGAGGACTTGAAGGGCGGGAAAAACTGTTTGGTCATCAAATAAAAACAAAGAAACAGTTTCGTCTTGTCCCCGGGTCATTTATCATCTCACGGGTTCAATGTTGGCATCAAGCCTATGCGATGGTCCCTGATAACTTACCATTCAATATGATTGCAAGCACAAATTATGACCAATTCGCAATATCGCCCGATGTCAACCCTCGTTTTTTTTGGTGGCTGTCTCACTCACCGACATTCACAGAAAGCGTGAGAAGCAGTGCTTCTGGAGTTGTAATCGAGAAAATGGTTTTTAATCGAGAAGCATGGTTGGAAAAAACCATCCCCCTCCCGCCGCTTCCCGAGCAACGGCGGATAGTGGGAAAGATCGAGGCACTGGCCACCAAGATTGATGAAATCTACGACCTACGAAGGAGTGCCTTGGAATGGGTAAATACAATAATGGATGCGGCCTCAACCACTATTTTTCAAAGTCCAGAATATTCGAATTTTGTCATAAAAATCACACACGCTGATTTGACACTTAATGAAGAATCTCGAGACCCATCAAAATCAGGTCTAAGTGATTTTATTTACGTTGATATTTCATCAGTACCAAAAGGCCCATCAATAATAAATGAAGGGAAAGCAATTAGTTCAAGTGCAGCCCCTTCTCGCGCCCGACGTGTTATCAAAAAGGACGACGTTATAATATCTACCGTAAGGCCAAATCTGCGGGCCTTTGCAAAGGTGGGAGAAAAACTACACAATCAAATCTGTTCTACGGGTTTTGCTGTATTTTCTTGTGGGCCAACGATTGACCCTGATTTTCTTTTACATCAGTTTTGTTCACCTTTTTTTATTGATCAATGCGTTGCAAAAACAACAGGTGGGCATTATCCGGCAATCAATGACACCAATCTTAACCGAGATTATGCCGCATCCATAGCTATTTCTGTCCCTACGAAGTTTTGGAGCCTCTTTGGGCGAGCAAAATCTCCCAAACGATCCTCTTCTCGAAGCCAATTCTTCTCGCAGATGCCGA
>Ga0116136_1001299_pt1 | contig 12782 bp, 21 predicted proteins | sample June2015DPH_20_5_FD_88972 | JGI IMG/M metagenome (GOLD analysis project Ga0116136, IMG submission 88972) | Peatland microbial communities from SPRUCE experiment site at the Marcell Experimental Forest, Minnesota, USA - June2015DPH_20_40 | ecosystem: Environmental > Terrestrial > Soil > Wetlands... | reverse complement strand
TACCAACATATCTATAAAATGTTAGCCCAGAGACTAATTACCAACGGTACCGTTGTGACAACAATAGCTCCGACGACGAACAGTGGAGTTATTTTTCTTCTTCCGCTCCAGATTATGTAAAACGCAAGCGTGTCTATGACAGCGATGATGATAGCACTGATGACAAGCGCTCTCAAAAAGAGAATGTTTGGATAAGTATGAACCCAGAGATTAATTGCCAACGGTACCATGGTGATAAAAATAGCTCCGACGACGAACAGCGCGTTTAAGTGTCTTCTTCCGCTCCAGATTACGTAAAACATAACCGCGTCTGTCACAGCGACGATTATAGTAGTGAAGACAAGCGCGTTTAAAAAGAGAATGTTTGGAAAAATGACATCATACACGGTTTACTCCTCCAACTTCAGTGTTCATTCGATTCCCCGCACCATTTTAGTTGTCCAGTTGGAATAGCGCTAAAACCTGATAAAGAATAACTTAACAGCGTGCAACTAACCTGACATCAGCATAGGAAAACCATCTCACATGACAAACCAATTGACACACGTCGCCGATGTTAAAGTTGGCAAGGTGAAAGGTAAAAGCAGAACTTATCCGCAGTTACGCTTGCCTAGTGAGTACATTGAACTAGTTGGCAAAAAGGCGAGTATTTACGAAACAAGCGAACATCAAGGAGAAACAACTTTTGTTATTCGCCTTAATGATGAGAACCGTGTAGCGGCCTATAATGAGCGAGCGGAGCGAGCTGAAGCAAGCTTTGCTTGCTCCAAGCCCTGTCGAGGCTCCTCGCAAATTCGTTTTCTTTGAAGCAAGCGGGATCACCGTCGTATTTTTTGAACAGACCGCCCCAGGACAGCATAGCACGTTTCGTTTGCTCTCTCGTTAGCCCCTTATTTTTTTCAACTTCCGAACGCGCAGTGGCCTCCGTTCACGAGCTGACCCAAGAAGGCGGTCGTGATGAGGCTTTGAGCAACAAAACGACAACTTTAACTTGTGTTAGCATCACGTGACGTGTTTAGTTTGTTCGTTAGTAACGGGACGACTGTAGAGAATGCGGATTATGAAATTGAAGATTAAAGGAGCTTTTGCACGTTGTAGCTGAGTGCAAAACGGAATCAGGTAATTATTGGTAACTGGATCTCAGGTGAAACCAGCCTTCTTCTTTCTAGCGATTCGCATAAAGCATATTTAGTCGAGCAACCACAGCTAATGCGAATGGCATATTTGCAGGAACTGCTGCAGTACGGCGAGGTGACTAAAAATGACTGACGACAACTGTATGAAAAAACTATTGGATATCAGCGTGCTTATCGAAGAATTTGAGTCCGGTAAGCTAGACACTGCGAAAACGATGCGCCTAATAAAAGATATTGTAGAGGCGCCAGTGTATCCAGCTCTGTGAGTGAGAAATGACCCCAGAAGAATTTTTAGAACGATGCAAAAGAATATACAGCAGAGAAGGAGATCGCGTTTACGAATTTGAAAACGATTGTGAAGCCGCCCACGTAATGTTTGATCGATTATGTTGGGAAGCACTAAAGGACGCCGGGTTCGAAGATGGAATTAATTACGTACTAGAATATGTAAAACCTGCAATGCGGTATGCTTAGGTGATTAAAATGGCATGTGTAGAATGTGAAGACTTCTTTGCCAAAGGAATTATTGCTGCACTTGAATTTTTTGAAGTTAACAAGCTCTATGGTAAAGAAGAGATTAAGTTTGAAAACATGAACGAGTTAGCGACAAGAATCTTTGACGCTACCTGGAACAATATAGACTGGAGTGAGAAGGGAATAACGACGTGCGGGGATCTCGTTAAAGAGATCAAAGAGTTCTGCGAGAAAGGCGCGATCCAAAGCGCTAAAGACAGCCGGGACTCAGTGGACAGTGCTGCTTCGTTTGCCAACGGCAGGGAGGTTGTCTCCTTGAAAGTGCTGGAGATGATCGTTGCATACGAGCGGGGGGCTAAGGTGTGAAGAAACAGCTAATGCTTTAGCGCCTCGAGGTTTCTCTTCTTCTTCCTTTTCGACCTGCATGGGCGCTAGATCACTACTCTCGTGAACTTGAGAGCCGCGGAAAGCCAAATATCGGGATGATTCTTAAGCCCTTCGTAAAGCCCCTTTGCGAAGTCTTGAACTTCATTACCAGTTGGCGCTTGCTGTAAAGCTAGTTCAGACTCATCGTTAGTCTTGAGTTTTATCTTTTCATTTGAGTGTTTGTCTCTTTTTTGTCCATCTTCAACGCGTCCCTGAATAGCGGGGGAACAGCCGTCTCCGGAGAGAGTGTTACCCTCTATCATTACCTCAACAAGGTTCGCTACAGCGACACCACGAACACGACCAACGCCTCCGGCCAAGTCAGCGTCACCCAGAGCTTTGGCTCCGCCGGCACACGCACCTGGTACGCATCGTTAGCTGGCGACGGCTCCTATCAGAACTCGACGAGCAAAGTCGTGACAATCACCGTTCATTAATCCAGACACGCGAAGGGATTGCAGAGGTCGCAAAGGTTACTATACTCTGCTCTCTTTTTCCCCTTTTTTCATATTCAGCTGAGCACTCCTGCTCTATTTGCCATCTCTCTAGCTCCTAGCTAATTATTTCTTTTTTCTATTTCCTTTGATTCTAGGGCTTGATTTACAGAGTACTGCAAAACGTATGGAGTGAGCATGAAAAGTACTTTGCAGGATCTACTCGTCCTATCTTTTTTTCATTTTTACGCTATAAAAAAGAAGAATAGTTAAATCAATACACATCGCACGACGTAATGGAGGTGAAAAACTTGGTAGGACCAGTGGGAAAAGCTGCAGCCGTTCATCATCACAGAGAAAAGAAGGATGATGACAAGAAGGATGATGACGTCATAGAACACAAGGGAGCGGCAGTTGCAGTACATCACAGACGCAAATAGAGGGTGTACAGACAGACCCTCAAAACGGCGGCAGCGACATAAAGCAAAGAGTGTTCCTTTAATCTATTCTTTATCTCTTAGCTTGTAATTTCTTTTTTTTCGATTCGAGCCAGCTGTGCCCTTCTTCTTTCAGCCGCAACAACTCCATGAGGAACTGCCTTAGAAACGCCGTGCGCGATGGGCCTTCGAATTAGCCACACTTTCGCTCCACTTTTAGACTAGTAATTAGCCCAGATAGGCCCACTATCTTGACCCGTGAACAACGACTCTGCAGATGTCGATGAACTCATCCTTGAACTCGCGGACTACAAAAACGACTATGTCGATATGGCTGCCGAAAAACTTTTTAGGAAGTGCTCGACCAGTTGGGAAGCTTACCAATACCTGCAAGGCCGAGTGCACGATGCGTGGCTACCAGACAGTGCGCGTCAGCAGCTGCGACGAATCATCAAAAGGATACGAGTGCACATACATCAGAGTCGCGAATACGGCTTTGCGTATGAGGGGTCGTGAGCGCTGTTGTGCCGAAAGCTCCTGTAGCTCTAGCTTTCACGCTTGCATCTCGTGGAGTTCCCTGCTGTTTCACCGCCGCTCCGAGAGTGGCTTCGAGGCCACCGTCGGCGTAAGCAGTTGGTGAATCGACAGGCCTGTACCAATACGCGTATCCGCTCTTGCCGCATCAACGGATTGCACGCATGCCGATGCCTGAGGGCCAAGCGTGCTGTTCACGGCGTGTGCGAGGCGCTTTGCGCACTTTGTGCAGTTCGGATTGTTTGTGTTCAAGCAGCCGATGTGGACGCCATACCAGCAGGCCCCGTTTTTTATGGTTGTTGCATTCGTTGCCATCACGTTCATCTCCGAGCTACAGTGCTCAGAGTAGTTTCTTAAGGCCGCGTGAGGCAGGGATTGTGTGGAAAAGCGTGACAGGACGTTCGTGTGGGAAAGCGTGACAGCGCGTTTGTGTCACACTTAACGGCGGCTTTCGCTCGAACGGGCAACGACTCGGAACTATTAAGCCGAGCGCTTGGAGAGGTCAAGACAAAATTCTATGAGAAGTCGCACAGTCTACACGTTCTACGGCGCCCTCGAAAGCAAGTTTATTGAGGCTCTGCAGTGAGAGCGCTACGTTCTAATGGCAGTACTAATGCCAGCTATTGCTTAGCCATCACTGCCCGCTTTCCACGAGCGCTCGAATACGCTCTGCCCCATCAACGGCCTGCTTCCACACGAGCTCATAGTGATACATGAGATGTCGCGCGTAGGTAGGACTTTCGCATACGAATATCGTAAGTGACGTGTCTTTGAACAAAGAGCGCGCGGGGTCGAATCTGATAAGTACAAAACTCGTTATGGCATCATAGACAGTAAACTGTACACCACCTGACGGTTCAAGGTGGCGCAGCTCCACGCCGCGCTCAAGGGCATAGCGTGCTTCTTCAAGATTGTCGCGCGAGATGTCTGTTATGAGGCGCGTGCGCACCCCGCGGCGCAGTAGGTCGGGCACCATATCAAGTTGACCGGTCAAGAAGAACACGCCTAAAAAGGGCCCCGGCATAAAGGATGACATGTCAGAGATCGCTTCTGAATTATGCTTTTTCGAGACGGCATCTGCCTGCTTCGGGCCGCTCAGCACTCTATAGCGACACCCCTCCGCCGACGCTGACAGGGTGTCGTCCACCGTTATCGCCTCGGCGAGCTCCACCAGCTCTCGCTTAAGTGTTGCTTTCTTCTGTTGCTCCAGCTTGTGCTCTAAGACGACCGCATCAAGGGCGGTTTCGGGGGGCACTGCAACGTAGACCGTCGGCGTGCTTAACGACTTGGCCACCATGCCCTTCTCTAAGAGGGCGTTAAGCGTCCGGTGCACGTCCTCCCTATACGTATGCATGTGCCGCACTATGACCACCGGCGGCTTCGCGCCGTACTTGAGCAGGTGGTAATAGAGCAGCGCCTCTTTGTCGTTGAGCCCGAAGTCGCTGAGCCGTGTGATAAATTCTAATTCGTCGTCGTCCGACATCGCTTAGCACGTTCAACAAATGAGATATAAAGGTTAGTAACACGTGCGTGTAACGAAGTCAAGCAGAGAGCAGTGCACCGAGCGCTATGCTCAGTTTGACTTTGCCCAGCGTGCACGATACCTGGCTACCCGATAGAGCACGTCAGCTGTTGCGCCGAATTATCAAAAAGATACAAGTGCAGATACATCAGTGTCGCGAATACGGCTGCGCATAGTTTCCCGTATCTTTTGTCGCACCCAGCAAATTCAGTCATTTTTTGCCTCAACTTTGAGAGTAACAAGCTTTTCAAACTTCTGCTGATAAGTGAGGTATGGTAAGATGTGCGATAGTACCTGCTCTGCGGTGCATGTGCGCTCAATGCCTTTCGAGCTTGTCTGAACCCATCCGCTTTTCTCTTTTCTAAAGCTCTGCACACTGCCATTCTTCGTTGTAAAGTAAATTATGCACTCGCTGTTTTTCATTTATTCATCCACTTTTCTTCCGCCGGTCGTCTTTTTTCCAAGAAGACGTCTTGAGATGACTCGACAATAGTTAAGCTCTACAGAAATATTTTCTATTTGTGCGCCTCTACATTAATCGACCGCGCCCAAAGGCTGTCGTGATTTTTGGGCAGGCCCTCTGGGCAATCCGCAACGATACATACATTGATCTTATCATAATTACAAGCATTACCTTATCGCCGAAGCCGGATAAGGAGAATGGTGAAAATGGTGAGCGTGCAAGATAAAACGACAATAACCGTCTCGAGGGATACGAGAGAGTGGCTTACTCTGCTCAAACTCAAGATACAGGAGACCGAAAAGCAGGAACTATCCCAAGATGATATAGTTCGGCTGGCCCTCGCCTGCTTAGATGACCATCAAAATGAGGCTGACATGTCGTGCCTTATCAGAGAGTCATAGGAAAAGCTGGCATAGCATGAAGTTATAGGCTATATTCGCGTCCCGACTGAAGACAATACAAGGAAGGCGTACTTCTCGAGGGCACAAAATGCCATTAGATAGACTATTTTATTAATCCAACAGCGTACAGCATATGTGCTTATTTCGGCCCTAGAAGCTCATCACACCCTTCTTTTTCAAGCTGCGCGACAGTCATAGAGATATAGCATACAAAGTGCGTTGGAGGGACAAAATGAATCAAAAGCGCAAAACGGCGGCGTGATAGCTTAAGTGTTGTTGTTCAGCTGCAGGACGTTTGGTACATCGGACGCGCCCACCCTCTTTTTTTGCGAGTAGGCCTGGGCCATGAAAGCATAATGTTCTGTGGCCCTATCAGTACCGTACTTGTCTTTCGTCTTGAAAGAGTGCACTGGCCTGTTGGCCTCCTTATGCTGGTTGCTTCAGGTGTTTCACGCAATCAGTGAGGGCTGCTTCCGCACATATACAACAGTCCCAAAACTTCGTTTCTGCGACCGCGCGCCGCGCCTCCGCCCCGTCAAACTAAGGGCCAATTTCGACGGTTCTGCACGGCGGGTTGGCTTGGTCGGACAAAGTCGACACGAACCTCGTTATCTCGCGTTCTGCTCTCGAATTCCTGCCACTCGCGTTGCTGTGCTTCGTGTTTTCTGCGTCTTGCGTCTGCTAGCGTCTGTTTCAGTGCTTTACAATTCATGCTGCCGCCAGCTCCAAAAACAAGTTACGTGTCGGTCCCCATCGAATTCCCCACAAACCTGTCAATGTTCTGTGCATCGTGAAAATACACCTTTAACGCTGCTCTGTCCCGTGCTCCGAGAGCTCTTGTATCCGCTCCGCTGCTGGGACGGCTTGTGACCACGCGTGCTCGAACGAGTTAAGGAGGTATTGTGCATAGGTGGGGCTGTCGCTCCAGAAGGCAGTGGCAGGAGTGTCAAGCGTAAAGTCGTCGATGCCGATGTTTGTCGCGCTAACACTCTGCTGCCCATCGCCAACGACCATCCAGAGTTCACGCCCATCGTGACTGTGTCGAACGTCTTCGCCGCTCTCCACGCATATTTCGACATCCTTAATGTTCGCGTGCGATATCTGAACAATTCCTCGCGATACCCCGCCGTTTTGAATGAAGGGTACGGTTTTTTCAGCGAAACCATAGCTTATCGAGAGGGAGAGAAGGGATGGCGGGACGAGCCAGACAACCTCCTCCTTTGCTGATTCAAGTATCTCTAAGCCTACTGCCAGCGCGTCTCTGACACCGGTGACAACTAATTCAGAGGGCATAACGGGTACGGTATTCGCTCAACCGTTAAATAGATGCGTAACAATGCGGAGTCACTGCCTTCGCGCAAAGACACGGCGCTATTAAAGACTTAGCCATGCAATGATGCCTCTACTGGTTGTCCTGCGGAGGGCCTTGCTTTAATAACTCGTGTATGCGTTGTTCCCCCGGAACTGACCGTTCCCACAGCATCTCGAAGGTGGTGACGAGATAACCGGCATACGCGGGGTCATCGGTGTAGAGCATAGTAGCCGGCTCATCTAGCTTCACCTGCTTCACACCAATATTAATGGCACTAACGCAATGCTTTCTATCGAATACCCCGAAATAGAGCCCCTGGTATCCCTCAAAGTGCCGCACGTCCTCGCCAATATCTAAGACCTCTTGGACAAGCGGTATCATGGAATAAGTGATGTCAGTGATGCCACGCGTGTGCCCCCCCGTTCGGCAAGCTCATTCACGACGTCGTTGATGCCAAACATAGAGGCGAGGAGGAGCCCCTCCTTGGGCGCTATCCACAGAAACTCCTTTGCCGCTGACATAATAATCGATGCCGCTTCGGCTACGATTTCCCTAATATTTTTGAGCACCTTAAACGTGCTTACCTCGTCAGAGGGCCGGAATTGCTGCTGGCGGAAGAGCTCCTCGAGCTCACGCTTGCGCCGTTCCATCTCACAGAGTTCACTCTCATGCTTTTTGAGGGCAGATTCAAGAGCAGTCTCAAGTTCCACGGCGGTGTATGTGGTCCGTGAGGTTAACGAAGGACGCACCATGCCCTTTTCAATAAGCGCGGTGAGCGTGCGGTGTACATCTTCACGGTAGGTTTGAAGGGATTTGTCGAGAGGCGAGGGGGTCTTGGAGCCGTATTTCAGAAGACAAAATAACACTCTGCTTCTTTCTCAGTGAGACCGAAACCCATAAGTCGACGAGTAAACTCATCTTCATTGCCCATTGGCGGTCACCATGCGTAGAAGTAGCATGATTGTATTTCTTGCGGTAGATTAAATTATGGGTTTTGGCTGCTAAGCGGCGTACTACACCCTGACTGTATGTTACTCGGGTGAATACAACAAACTTAAACAATTGAGCCTTTCAGGGCAAGTATTTCACGCATTAACTCGTTTCCCGGACGTTTCTAATTTTTGCATGCTTTTTTCGCCGAATAACATTTTCATGTTAAGGTTCTTTTCATACAACTTCATCCTCCGATGCGAAGGCCCTATTGTAGATGCAATTGGCTAAAGGTCGGCTGGAACCGCAGAGACGACCGCCAGGGTAGGTAGCTACGGAAGAACGACAACAACACTCCATTCCGCCCTTCTTGCGACGAACGAACGGATGTGCGGCGCAGGGTCAGCTCTATCCGCAGGTTCAGAATCGGATACAGGAGCTACAAGTGTTGCAGGGGTCGTAAAAGGCACATATCCCCTGCTGTCTTTTTTTCCTACATCTACTGTAAGGGCAACCGCCGTAACGTAATAAATTTGTAATAAAGCTTCAAATACGTTTTAGCTATACTATAGCTGCCTCGGTTTAGAATTTCTAAGGCTGTGAAACCGCTCCGTGCATGGGTCGATGCTTGGTCCAAATAAGTTCACGTGACTTTTTTAAGAGTACGCGGGGTGGCTAACAACCTTAGTTGTGTCTTGTTCTGCGCCTTAGCTCGCAGCTTAGGGTCGACGTCAGGGTGCAGCCATTTACCTATTGAAGCTTGCGAAGCGCGCAGCCAAATAGCAACACTTAAGTTATTATACCGCTGTTTGACCCGTTTGATTCACCAGTTTTAATATACGGCGGCATTATCGCCACCGCAAACTCACAAGGGAGGTGATAACGTGAAAAAGTATCTCGCATTATTCCTTATCGTAATAATGGCCGTGTCGGTTCTAAGCGCCGCCGGCGTCGTGACGACGCAGAAGGCCGCCGCGCAATCCTCGCCGCCGGCCGTCGCAGTGACCTACAAGAAAGGAGCGACGTATATTTACGCGCCGTGGCAGTTCAACAACAAGTATGCGGATTTCTATGCTTATTCGAGGGCAAACATAAAGCACTCCGAGACAACTAGCATCGGTACCGCTTTCTCGTCGATCCGTACGACCCAAACGCAAGCCGGTGAAGGCGACGCGGGAGTGGGAATGTACTGGAAGCTCAATATCCCGAGTGGCGCGACCTGGGCCACCATCAAAAACATGCCGTGCAAGGTCACCGTGACGGCGTCCTATTATATCGAGGCAAAAGGCAACAACGCCACTTACGCAGACGTGTACTGGGGTCAGTATCATACAGGGTACGGGTACGCCTCTGTGAATGGCACTAGCCCACACGAGAGTGCCTTAACAACAAAGACGTTCTACGGCACAGTGGGAGACGTATTTTCCGGAGGCTCCGTCGGTCCGCACTATGGCGGCGCCGGCGCTCAAGTCGATACTGGGCAGTATCCCGCTGGCGCGGGACAGGCTTCAGGTGCAATCGTCTGCTACAGCGTTGTGCTCACGTTCCCACAAGCGTCAGGTTAAAACTGAAAGGGAGTTGCGTTACTCCCCCTTTTTTTCTAAAGGTCCGAACTAGGGTAGCATAGCTCGTTCCGTTGGGTCTCTCCGTAGCTTTTAGCTCGTTAATTCTTTTTTAGATTTTAAGGCCCTGGGGCGCTTCTCTTGCTGGTTATGCGTTTCGCTCGTGCTTATGTAGCGTGTTTCCGCATACACACGTGGTCTTTAGAGAAGGACTCATCGACCACAGACTGCGGGGGTAATCCGGTTGCTTATGACTACGAGGCTGTTCGTTGTGTTACCGACAAGGTGCGGGAGCAGAGGTATACGGATGTGGACGGGTGACGCGTTTTGGGTCGCGTTTTGGGTTCCATTTTTTGCCCCCCCGTTGTGTAGGTGCACCCGGAAGCAGCGATAAAGATGGCGGCTATCACGCTAATGAGAATGATTAGCGTTATACGTTTCATGTTATGTTGCGCTCCTCCTAAGTTTTTCAATCTTACCACACTTTCGCCCTGCTTTTAGCTAACAATTACCCAGATAGACCCACCATTTTGCCCCATGAACAATGATTGGGTAGAGGTCGATGAACTCATCCGTGAAATCGCAGACTACAAGAACGACTATGCCGATATGGCTGCCGAAAAACTTTTGAGGAGGTGCTCGACCAGTTGGGAAGCGTATCAATACCTGCAAGACCGCGTGCACGAAGCCTGGCTACCGGATAGTGCACGTCAACAGTTGCGACGGATTATAAAAAGCATACAAGTGCGATTGCTTCAAAGCCGCGAATACGGGTGGGCATATGAACAATCATGAGCGCGAAGCGAGCGACTGCGCGTGTGCATTTTGGCATCGCCTTAGACCATAGTTTTAGAGCACACACTAAGCCCCGTTCTGGAGTTAACAGCGCAAATACTTTCAAAATTGCTCGTTTGCACGTCGTCACGGGAAATCCATGATAAAAGGGCAAACGCTTTACGCTGCGCAATAACAGCATTCCAATACTAAAAAGGAGGAATTATGGACGAAAAAATGAAGAAGTTGATTCCACTTTTTATTCTGATAGGGCTGGCCATAGTAGCCGTCGCAATTTACATAATAGTATACCATGTTGGAATGCCGACCCGAAATCTGTCAGGGGCGCCAGCGAACTTTTGGCTTGGTCTATGGCAAGGTCTTATTGTTTTCTTATCATTCATAGCCAGTTGGTTTGACAACACTATCGTGCTTTACCAGCTCAACAATAATGGATTTTGGTATAACCTCGGATACGTTATTGGTCTTATTATCCTTGGGGCTGGCGGCGGAGGCAGCGCAAGAGCTTCTAGGACAAAAGAAAGACCCAAGGTGCAGGGCCAGGAAGTCCCACCACCCTCGCTGTTGCTGTTCGCCGGCATCGCTATCGCATTTGCGTGGCTGCTGTTCGTGGGACTCTGGTTGTTTTTCTATGTCAGTAATTTTAGCATACTGCAAAACATAGGGATATTCGTCATCTCTCTTGCAGTTGTAGCAATATTAGAGACAGCAATCTGGGTCCCGTGGGGACTGAAACACCGTAGCAAGTAAAAAGCTCGCTGAGGGTCGGTAGCTTAAGCGTTATGATTTAGCTGCGCCCTGCGGCCAGGTTAAAAAAGAAGATTTTTGCGACCTGCAACCAAAATTGAAACGCTAAATTGAGATAAGTATGACGCTGCTGAAAGCGCATGCGGCTAATGTTTAAATCCGCCTTAATCGTCGGGCCTGCGAGCGCAAAGAGTCCGAATACCGCAGCGTCTTATTTACCAGTTTTGGTCGTACTCGCCTCATTGCAGCTCTTTTTATGGAGGTTTTCAGTGATAGTCTCACCGTCAATCACCACCGCTTGTGACCCCCGTCTGCCGGTTGCTTCATATGCTTGACGCAATTAGTCAAGGCAGCTTCCGCACATGTACAACAGGCGTCCCAAAACTTCGTTTCTGCGACCGCACGCCGCGCCTCCGCCCAGTCAAACCGACACAGATTTTTCACGTATCTGCACGGCGGGTTGGCCTGGTCGGACAAAGTCAACGCGAACCTCGTTATCTCGCGTTCTGCCCTCTCGAATTCCTGCCACTCGCGCTGCTGAGCTTCGTGTCTTCTGCGTCTCGCATCTGCTAGCGTTAGTTTTTGTGCTTTACAATCTATAGTACCACCAGCTGCAAAAACGAGTCTGTGACGCCCATGACAACTAATTCGGAGGGCATGACCAGTATCGTATTTGCTCAACCTTGAAATAGATGTGTAACAGTGTGGAGTCACAGCTCTTCGCGTTGTCTCGCTACCAACAATAGTGGCTGTCATTAGTTTTTCCATGTATAGATAACGAATGTAAGTGAGCGATTCAATGAACCCGTTAATGATGGACTGTCGCAGATGCATTAGATTCGTCGGCTGCAGGTTATCGCGACTGCGAGAAGAGCAACAGCGTAAGTCGTGCTCCCCTCTATGAGCCCAACTTGTATCAAGACGGCAAGGAAGGCAAGTAACGTTGCCAGTGCGTAGAGCATTCTCAAGAAAAACTCGATTCGCTTCCTATTTTTTTTCTGCGATAATTCACTCCAGACCGCTTAAAAACGAGTGTTATGTTTTAGTTTTGCTAATTTGAGTTGGGGCTGTGGCGTTTGGTTAATGGAGTGGCGCAACACTCTCCCCTTTTTTATGCAGGCCCGAGCTAGGATAGCATAGCGTATTCCTTCTGACCTTTCCTTATCTCCTAGCTCATTTCAACGCCTGAGAGCGATAAATACGGCCTCTCGGTGTTAGTATCGGACCGCAGCCTTTAAATGGCTTCATCACGGTACTTCGCGTGGGGCAGGCTAAAACCCGCCCAAAAAGAAAAGAGGTGCAGATATGGAAAAAATGCCATTCGTTATACAAGTCTCGCCAGAAATGGAAGCGCCGCCCAAAAAGAAAGGAGGCACAGCTACAAGGAAAATGGCTGCAAGGAAAATGGCTGCCGTTCTAGTAGTAGCGGCGGTTGCTTTTTCAGTCTTCGGCGTAGTGGGCGCAGTCGCACAAATGTCGTCAAGCTCAACGACAATGACGACGACGACACCAACCACAGGATGCTCTGCAACCACGACACCAACCACAGGATGCTCTGCAACCACGACACCAACCACAGGATGCTCTGCAACCACGACACCAACCACAG
>Ga0116136_1001280_pt1 | contig 12923 bp, 19 predicted proteins | sample June2015DPH_20_5_FD_88972 | JGI IMG/M metagenome (GOLD analysis project Ga0116136, IMG submission 88972) | Peatland microbial communities from SPRUCE experiment site at the Marcell Experimental Forest, Minnesota, USA - June2015DPH_20_40 | ecosystem: Environmental > Terrestrial > Soil > Wetlands... | reverse complement strand
TCTCCGTCTGCTATTAACGGCAAAATCACGCCGTTTGCGCCAAGCGTCCGCGGAATGCCCCTCGACCACCGCGGTTTGGGGGAACCGTCGATCACCCCGCAGGATAGAGCAATAGAGGATAGCAGGGGCGCGACCCCCGGCCCTCCGCCTAACAATGGACGGGCTACTCGACCGCAGATTGGGGAGCGACGTGCATCAAGGATCGTCCGCGTCCCAGGTTAGACCTACCCGCCGGATTTACGTGGGCACGTAAGTTTGTGGTGGCCGAGCGGTCAGGGACATTGATTTGGAATGAAACTCTGACAAGCGCAAAGCCCGGGCAAAAAAACGCCTCGGCTTTTGTTTGATGCCATGTCTCTTACTGGCCTAGCCTGTGTGAAAACGCACTGCTTCATTTGATTCTCGCGGTATGATTCCTGCGTGATTTGCGGAGGGGTCGGATGAAGCGCTTTGTTGCGGGCACGGATCGCGGGCAGAGCACGCTGTTTCCGGAATGCCTGGAAGACTGGAGCGGCGAGGACAATCCGGTTCGGGTGATTGACGTCTTTGTCGAGGAGCTCGATCTGGGCGAGCTTGGCTTTGGCGGGGTCGATCCCGAAGCGACCGGCCGGCCTTCGTATCATCCATCGATGCTGCTGAAGCTCTATATTTACGGCTATCTCAATCGGGTTCAGTCGAGCCGACGGCTTGAGCGTGAGGCCGGGCACAATGTTGAGGTGATGTGGCTGACGGGCCGGCTGGTCCCCGATCACAAGACGATTGCCGACTTCCGCAAGGACAATGGCACTGCAATCCGCAAGGTTTGCGCACGCTTCATCGCGCTGTGCCGCACGATAGGCCTGCTCACGCAACCCAGCGTCGCGATCGACGGCAGCAAGTTCAAGGCGGTGAACAACCGCGACAGGAACTTCACGCGTGCGAAGATGGAGCGGCGTATGGCGCAGATTGAGGAGAGCGTTGCGCGCTATCTTCAGCAGCTCGACACTACCGACCGGCAGGAGCCGTCCGAGGTGCTCAAAACCAAGACGAGCCGCCTGAAAGAGAAGATCGAGAAGCTGAAGGAGCAGATGCGGCGTCTCGAGATTCTCAAGGTGGAGATGCTCGCCACACCGGACCAGCAGATCTCGCTGACCGATCCCGATGCCCGCTCGATGGCAACCAGCGGACGCGGCTCTGGTGTTGTGGGCTACAACGTCCAGATTGCCGTCGAGGCAGAGCATCATCTGATCGTGACGCATGAGGTAACCAACGAGGGATCCGATCGGTCGCAGCTCTCCCATGTGGCCAAGGAGACGAAAGCGACGCTCGACGTGGACAAGCTCGATGTCGTCGCCGACCGCGGTTACTTCAACGGCGAAGAGATTCTGGAGTGCGAGGAAGCTGGCATCACGGTCACGCTGCCAAAGCCGATGACCTCGAACTCAAAGGCGGAAGGGCGCTTCGGTAAGCAGGACTTCCGCTACATCGCTGAGGAGGATGTTTACGTTTGTCCTGCCGGCGAACGGCTCGCCTACTACTACACGACCGAGGACAAAGGATTGGTCGTGCACCGCTACGTGACCAACGCCTGCCGACACTGCGCCATCAAGCACAACTGCACCAAAGGCAAGGAGCGACGGATCTCACGATGGGAGCATGAGCACATTATCGATGCGGTGCAGCGCCGGCTCGATGAGCATCCGGCAAAGATGCGTCAGCGGCGCGAGACGGTCGAGCATCCCTTCGGCACGATCAAGGCTCGGATGGGAGCAACCCACTTCCTGATGAAGACGCTGCCACGGGTCGCCAGCGAGATGGCGCTGCATGTACTTGCCTACAATCTGACCCGCGTCATGAACATCATGGGTGTCCAACCGCTCATGGCGGCGATGAGGGCATAGTTCGCCGCCGATCTGCGGCCTTCCGCTTTGTTGGAACTGCCCCGGTCGGCCGGGATCCCATCAGAAGCGCTTCCAGACAAAAAAAGTGCCAAACTCGGCAAAATGACCGAACGCGCCTACCTCGCGAAGGTCCGCTATCCATCAACGCTTCTGCGAAGCGTTCTCGCACAACCAAGGCCCATAGCGACGCGCCGCCTCGGGAGGGCCGAGTGTCGCTTTCGGCGCAAAGCGGAAATGGCGCTCATCACTCCCGTGCGCCGCTTCCCGCCGCCTTGGACGATCGAGGAGCACAACGACGCGTGCTTCATCGTGAAGGACGCCACCGGGCAGGCGCTTGGCTATTTCTATTTCGAGGACGAGCCGGAGCGGCGCTAAGCCTGATCAGCGTTGACGCCAACGGCGATTTGCACCTCGGCGGTCGCATCGTTGCAGTAGGACGAGGGGATCATCGCGTGGCTTGAGCGCCGCGAGAAGCGGCGGGCCCGGAAGCGTCGTGTGGATAACGCCGCGCCGCAGGACGTGGCGCTGCCGGGTAATCCCGCTTAAACGACCGAAAAGATGTCACATTCGTAGGACATCTTTAGCCGAGAAGTCGAGACGCCCGCACAATGACTGACGCTCCACCCTTCGAGCCGCTGCTGCCGTGTGTTCTCGACACGCACGACGTTGACCAGCTTCTGGAAAGGCTGCGCGCCGTGCATGGCGAGCCGCGCCGGGACATTGCCCCGCAACTATTGGCGGCGACGCGCCACGACGACGGTCGGCATAGCGGCAGGTAGACCTCGAAGCCCAGATGCGCCGCTTGGTTACGTCGGTTCTGATCCGTGCGGCGGTCCAGTATGGCATCTGGGCCTCTCCGGCCTCCCTTCCGACGCGGGTGTCGATCGCTAGGGGTTGGGCCTAAGACGGCCGCCAGGCGCTGCCCCTAGCGGTCAAAGGCCCCGGAGCCGCTGGGTTCCCGGCCTGGGCCAGCGGAAGGCTCACTAGCGCCCGCCCTAGGCGGTTCTGAGGGCCTTCGGCGAGGTCGGGCAGTTCCCGTCGGCGGCAATCGTGTAAGCTGGCCTCCATGACAATTGCCGATGACATTGAAGCATTGGTCAATCGTAAGCGAAGGCTAAGCCTCACCGAGGAAGACATGGCCGATTGCTGATAGGTCTTCCGTGACGCGCCGAGAGAAACGCGAAAACTCAGGCTTGAGCCCGCAGCCGCTCTCCGTCGGGTGGCGGGCAAATCACGCCAACGCAATCGAATTGGTCGACCTTTTAAACGCCGCGTGGTCGCACCTTCCACAAGGTCCGCAAACAGTGCTTGCCGCTCTATGTTGGCTAGTTTCAGTTCCGATATAATAACCGCGAAAATGCGGACATTTTTTGGAACGGCGATCAGGGGCTGTTAGGTCGCACGTAAAAGAAGGATCGTGCCATAAACGTCGGCGGTCCACCCAATGATAAGAGCGGCGGCAACGATAAGACCGCGCCATCTCTCGTTTCCAGTCTCATAGAGTTGATCGTTGTAGGCTTCATTCAGGCGATAAATACGAATAATCCGGAACTCGCTCAAAAGGCTACAACACAACAAAAGAAAAGCTCCCTTCGCGATCCGATAGTATGGGCTACCGTTGGGATATTTGTTGCTACTGCCGTTAACGTCGGGGTTGGCATCGCTCAATGGAACATTCTGAGCAGGACCGACAAAGCGACCCGCGATCTTGCCAATGCCGCACTCAATCAAGCTAATGCCGCCGGTAAACAAGTCACCGTCATGCAAGGCCAACTGGATGCGATGCGCGAACAAACCATCACGACCAGGGCGCAAATCCGCGCAAATATGGCGCGGTTGCCAATCGTAACGCGACCTCATATGGAAAATGGCAAATTGGTCGGATGGGACGTAAATCCCCAATGGCAAAACTCGGGAACGACAGACGCAAGGGGATACCAGAATTGGTTCAATATAGATTTTGTCGAAGGACCCGGCAAATGGGGCGCATCGGATTGTCCGAAGCCCCTCGATCCCTATCCGCCCGCACCACCTATCGTTATCCAAGGGGGGCGCAGTCTCACGGAACTTGCGCAGCGGATGACCATTGATGATGTTAGCAAAGTACAGGCTCATCAAGGCGCGATCTTTATCGTTGGGCACGCTCAATATCGCGATATTTTCCCAGACGATCCGCTTCGTCAGTACGATTGGTGCGTGTTCGTTGACCCGAGCGACCCCGCGAACAATCTTTTCTCGTTCGTAAGTTTTCGTGAAGACTCCAACTGATTGGGCGTGGGCAAATCTACAGTTGTATGATGCGCTAAGGCTGCGCTAATTGGCCCGCCACAGCCGTCGCCCTTGGTGCATTCTGCCGCCGACCCGCCATGCTATCATCGACCGATGCCTGCCGCACGCCGCTTCCCGCCGCCTTGGATCGTCGAGGAGCATAACAGTGCGTGCTATCATCATCCGCGATCGTGACGATGGTGGCGTGCAAGTTTAACGGGGAGGCCCAATATGGCTCACGACAGCGAGCACCTCAAACAACTAACCGAAGCGCGCGATCGTGTTGTTGCGGAGCGGCGCCAAATCGCGAATGATTTGGCACAGGAATATAAACACGGCCACTCAGTAGAAATGCGCGAGCGCTTCATCAGCATCCAAAGCACGATCGAGGCCATTGATCGAGCTATCGCGGATGAAGGGCGCATCGCGAGCGGAGACAACTCGGTGCCGCCTGGTGGCGTATAATGCTACAGTTTTAGCCGCCAGGTGGGCGTTGCAGTCGAGTTGGCGCAACTGGAGTGGCTTCGATGCGGAGGAAAATCCTCGCAGTCGCTGCGGCCCTGATGAGGCCCGCCGCATGGCGGTGAACTTCGCCAAGCTGCCGGAGCTGCTGCGCCGAAAGGCTGATAGCCCGTGGAGCGTGCTGTACCGCCCCTTCCGTGGCCGCTGGTGCGTTTCTTCTGCCGTATCATCGCCCCTCCACGGCATCCGCGCGCCTGGCGCGTGGAGGCGAGGCCGTCGCTCGTCGAGCACTCGCCGCGGCTCTCGTATCCTCGCAATCCACAATTCGGTATCATGGGTCGGGTGTTGACGACCGAGTCGGAGGAGGGGCAGAACCATTGAGCATGGTCGCGATCGCACCAAGCCGCCGCCAATCATCCCGCTATCGTCCGCCGTCCCGAATGGCATCGATCCGGCTGCAGGAACTGTTGGCAAAAACCGGCCGGGGTATCTTAGAGGACCGGCAGTTTGATCTCCTCGGGTCCGAAGGTTCGCTCGTGCGCGTCTACTATGCGGGGAACCTAGCGCTCCTAGATCGACCGAGCGTTTCGATCGTCGGAACCCGCGATGTGTCGGACGACGGCGCTGCTCGTGCGCGCCGTCTTGCCCGTGAGCTTGTCGCGGCTGGCGTCGTCGTAGTGAGTGGCTTGGCTAAGGGAGTGGATACAGCGGCTCTGACGAGCGCGATCGAAAGTGGCGGATCAACAGTCGCCGTGATCGGGACGCCACTCGACAGGGCCTATCCCGCCGAGAACGCGCATCTGCAAGAACTTATTTATGCCGAGCACCTCCTGCTAACGCCTTTCCGAGTCGGCGAAAGCACGTTCAAGGGGAACTTCCCGAAACGAAACCGCGTCATGGCAGCGATCTCAGACGCAACTGTAATTGTCCAAGCATCCGACACGTCCGGCACCCTGCACCAAGCAGCAGAATGCGGGCGGCTCGGACGTTGGCTATTCATAATGAAATCAATCCTCGACGATGATCGAGTGTCATGGCCTCACAATTTCATCGGAAAACCGAAGGTTGCGCTGCTCAATTCGACGCAGGACATTATCGATGCCATCAGCCTCGAACGAGCTTAAGGTCGTGTCTCTTTGCTCATATCTCACCGGGGATTTGAAGCCGCGGCCCAGCGATTGGTCAGCGATCAAAATGGTGAAGGCCCTAAAGGGCGATCCGATCAACGGCTATTTTCGAGCTGTCGGTAGAGGGGGTCAATCACCGTTTTGATAAAAACAATGTCGGCGAGTTTTTGGACTTGGTTCCGCGTGCCATGGCTGCAGCGATCCTTCCGCGCATTGAGGGCACTGCAACGCTGGTGCCTATCCCCAATTCGCATGTCCTAAGGCCAGACGAGCCGAACTTCCCAACGCTCAAGCTTGCAACAGAAATAGCTGCTGCGAGTGGTGGTCGGCTAAGGGCCGCCGTCGCATTGGTATTCAAAAAACCACAAGAAAAGGCACGAAAGGGCGGTCCTCGTGGCGCCGCGCATTTGCAAGAGGCGTATCAGATCGTCGGGAACGTTGAAGGACCGATAATCCTTGTTGACGACGTCTGGACTCTGGGCGGCCACTTAAGGGCCGCATGTTGGAAGCTCGCATCTCCGCGGAGATCCATCATTCTTGCGAGCACCGTCGCACATACGACCCACGAGCACGTCGATAAACCGGTCGGTGTGCAAGAGCACACAATCGATTTGACCCGTTCGGATTTCTGACTGCGGCGGATATGTCGGGAGGAAAATGAGCCAATGTTGCGTAAGGAATAGCCTGTGTCCCGCTCGAACTGGTCGCGTGCATTACCGCGACCGCTCGTTATCCCCAAGGTCATGACGCTCAAGACGCTTGCCGACGTGCGTGCGCTCATCGAGCGGCACCTGCCGCAGCACTTCCGAGCGAAGGCGACTTGGCGCTACGTCGCGGCGCGGCTAGCGGAGGCGGCGCGCGGCGGCGACACCATGGACGTCGCCGTACCGCTACGGTTGGTGCTGTCGATGGAGGGCGTAGAGTGTCACCTGGAATGACGCCGCGCCGCTTCCCGCCGCCTTGGCTCGTCGAGGAGCACAACAATGCGTGCTTCATCGTGAAGGACGCTACGGGGCAGGCGCTCGGCTATTTCTATTTCGAGGACGAGCCCGGTCGGCGCTCGGCGGCCAAGCTCCTCAGCAAGGACGAGGCGCGCCGCATGGCGGCGAACTTCGCCAAACCCTCAGCCGTTCGTCGAGGGGGCGGCGCGCCAAAGCCCGCAACGCCGCCAAATTTCAACGGCCCTAAGCAGATTGCGATGGTAGTTCGTCAGTTCGCCTCGGCTATAGGATGTCAAAAGTTCCGAGCGGAGGTCTTCCGGCAACGCCATCCAGTGCCCCCAACATGCACACATGCTGCGAGTTGGAGTAGGCGCTCCGCAGCAAACGCACTTACGCGTCTTCGGTAGTACCTCAGTTTGACCCGTTACCTCGATGCGGAGGGCCATGGTGCTGATGGTCGATCGGACGTTCTTCATCGGCGACGGATACGGCCTTCTTTTCCTGCACTAAAGAGAACATCGGCTTCCGGACGACGGCGTCGCATTTTAGAGCCGCAGTGCCTTGATCTGGAGCAATCGGTCAGCGGTGGCTGAGCGAATGCATAAATGCCACTCTGCTACCAAGCTGCTCACCAGGGACGAGGCACGGCGGATGGCGGTTAATTTTGCTAAGCTGCCGGAACTGCTGCGCGGGACGCCGCCGATAAGCTGTCCGTGACGAGGTGTATGCGTTTACCCAAATCGAAAGGTAGCTCGCTATGGGGCTTCGTTTTCATCACTTGGCAGCGGCTTTGTGGTTGTTCGTTGGCCTTTTCGGTGAGGTCCCGGCGAATGCCGACACTGTTCCAGCGGAATACAAAAAAATCGTCACATTCATCTTCCCGGCCGATGCACAAGGTCAGTTGCTGCGCGACGGTAACGGCAAACCTAGAGCGTGGGGAACAGGCTTCTTTGTCGGCGTGAAAGGCGAAGATTCAAAGTCATACGGCTACCTGGTCACAGCTAAGCATGTGTTGAAGGACGAAAAAGGAAACGACTTCGACAGGGTGTATCTCAGATTGAACAAGAAAGACGGCGATGCAGAGTTTGTTGCCCTAGACTTGGTTGTCAACGGGAAACGACTCGTTTTCACCCATTCCGATCAATCAGTTGATATAGCTGTCGTGCCTAGATTCCCTACCGTCAAATTTGACACCACCTTCGTTCCAGATGAGATGCTTTCCACAAAGGCTACCTTCGATGAGTTCAATATCGCTGAGGGAACAGACGCATTCTTTGTTGGACTTTTCACGACATACTATGGAGAGCACAAAAACAATCCCATCGTTCGCTTTGGCCGCGTTGCAATGTTTCCGGATGATCCGATCACCTGGATAGACTACGAGGGACAACCGGAGCAGCATGCACGGCTCTACTTGATCGAAACCGGGTCGTATGGTGGCAACAGCGGCTCGCCTGTCTTTTTTCGGTTAGGCGCCGATCGTTCACCTAAACAGGGTTATCTTTTGGGCTCGTATGTTATTTCTTGCACGACATTTTATTTTCGGAAGAACTAAAAAAGTATCGCGCGGACAATCCTGTGACGGACACGCCGCCGGGAAAGTAGTGCCCGCCGATTGCACATTATCGAGGAAGTTTGAAATGACCCACTGTCCGTGCTTGTTCTCGCGATGGTTTGTAGGGGGGTGCTGCAAATGAGAGCTACGTCAGTTGCGCTTTTGTGGCCTTTGCTGCTGTTAGGCGGCCCCGCGCAGGCAGAAATGTCTGTCGAGCAATATACGCAGAAAAGTGGAACCAGCCACATGTTGGACACTGTGTGGTTATACGGCGTTCAAAATGGTTTTGCTTGGGCAAACGCCTATAACGGAGACCGTGGCCTTCCTCCTCTATACTGCCAGCCAGAGAACCTCGCTCTAACAAGAGATCAGGTAACAAACATTTTGGATAACTTCATTAAAACAGATCAAGGAAGGGCGCTCTTAAATGCAGAAATTAGCCTTGTGCTTCTGAAGGCGCTTCAACATGCGTTTCCCTGCCCGCACTGATAGCGATCATATTTTTTGGCTGCGCCGCACTAGGCTGGCGATGAACGCCGCTTTAGAGGATGGCTCCGCGCCGCCCCAGCCGATAGCGCTGGCCTTCACAGGTGCATTGCGCTTAAGCTAGTCACATGAGGGACTGGGTTATGCTGCGCCTATTGTTGATCTTCGCGCTGGTCGGACTTGCCTTGGCATCACTTGCTGGTTGCACAGACCACGCTCGCGTTTACCCACTTGACGAGGCCACCGTGCGGATGGGCACGCCGACCTTTGAGTTTGTTAAGCAGGGCTTAGGCCACGGCCTCGTCACGATCACAATGCCGGACGGGGAAGTTTTGCGAGGCGAGTATCAGATAACGGAAAACGCCGCAGTCGGTGTAGGCCTTGCTGGCGCTCACATGGCCACGGCGGTGGGCTTAGGCAGCGGACGCTTGGTTGTTGTCAACGCCGTGGGCGACCGGGGCACGATCTCATCTTGCGAAGGGACCGCTGATCTTGGCGGCCATGGCTCCGGCACTTGTCATGACAGTCGCGGCAGAGACCTTGAGGGCGGCGCTTGACGGTTGGAAGCGTGACCGTAGCCGATCACCACGAACACTGACCGAGTACGAGCACGCCATTAAGCGGTTTGTCGAATTGCACGGCGACTTGCCAGTGGCACAAATCCGTAAGAGCCACGCTCGGCAGTTTCAGGAAGCGCTGCGGAATGTGCCGATCAAAAGTCTCCGCAGTGGCAAACTGGTCAACGCTTCGCTGCCAGAACTTGCACAGTGGGGCCAAGAGCACCCTGATGCTCAGAAGATCAGGGGAAGTACACTGAACAAGCTAATCGGCGGTGTGCAATCTGTCTGTCGATGGGCGCGCAAGAAGGGATTGGTCCCGGATGATTGGGCCGACCCCTTCGCTGACATGCGAGTTGGAGAAGATGAGAGTGACCGCGCACCGTTCGATACCCAAGGAACTACAGGCGATCTTTGGGGAGCCCTGTCCTCAGCGACGGTTTAATGAGTTCTGACCCTAATAAATTGGTCCTGCTAGGTGGCGCAGGCCGACTTCCGCTTCAGGGCTACAAGCGGACCTCATTCCTTGCCTATCAAAGTGCAGCGACGGGCCTAGGCTGTGTGCAGCGGACTCATGCACTGCAACAAAGTCGGGGCGGTTCTGCGTGTGGAAAAGTATTTTACGGTACCCGCTCACGATCGTGGAAGGGTGGGAGCAGGCGGCAATTGCTGCGGATCATCTATTGCGGCCGGCCCGCGGCCTCCTCCGTTTGGACTTTTCATCTGGACGCTCGACGGCGTATCGGTTGGATTCTCCTCCCGCCGCGACGATCCTTCGAACCGCGCATTCTCCTCGATCGACAAGGACCGATGAAAAATGTCGCCCTCGACTACCGCAGTACTGTGCAGCTTGACGCGGACGGCGTGGATGGTGCCCTTGACGCGGCCACCGATGATCAACTCCTGCGCAGAGATATTACCCTCGATTTGCGCGCCTTCAGCGATAAGGACATTTGAGGCGTTCAGTTCGCCCTCGACGCGACCGAAGATCTTCGCGACTCCTTTGCAGGAAATTTTGCCGACAATCGTCATTTCGGAGCTGATGGAAGAGATCGTTTCCGATGACTCGGGTGTTGCCTCCGTCCGCGCAACGGCCGACCGTTGCAGCTGCTGCACTGGCGCCGCGCCCCGACCCTCACTGACCGATTTACCCTTTCCGAACATGCCATTCTCCTTCTGTAACATTTGTTATCCGAACGTTTGCATTTATCAGCATCGCTCCTTGATCGCGGCCACTGAGGGAAGCGTATGCCGATAACGTGGCGGGTCAATGTCGGCTATGTGCCAGCTTCGACACTGCGGAAATTCAGCGCGCCTCTTCGCCGATCAGCGAATGCGAAAGTCGCTCATCGCTCAAACTTTCTAAGGCCGAGCTGCACTGGTGGCAAAGCCGGTGACGCAGCAGGGAGGCAGAACAATTCGGTGAATAAGCTGTGGATACCCGCGAACGTCATGTTGCGGCCATACTGCGGTTACGTTAGCACGTAGAAAATCCGAAAATTGGCAAGGTTGGAGGTGTCTGTCATTCGGGCAGGCGGGCTCCGCGCTAAACGTAGTCGAATCGGGAGTCGGGAGTCGTGCTATGGCGCAAATGGAACCTGACAGCGAGCGGACGGAAGACTCCTCGTCATCCACTCCGATTGCCGCAGAGCTTGCCGCGATCGCGAAGAAGCGCGTCGAAGAATGCATCGATGCCCAGACGGAGCTTCTCGGCAGGCTCCAGGAGAGGAACCGGCAGTGGCTCGATCGCCTGCAACAAGAGGCGAATCTTGCTTCCGAATTTGCCTCCAAGTTGACGGCAGCGCGTTCGATCCCGGACGCGATGACAGCGTGTCAGGAATGGACCAGTTGGTGGTTTGAGATGATGGCCGAGGACGGTAAGCATCTTCTCGCCGATACCCAGCAGTTTATGGAGACGGGCGCGCGCCTGATGTCTAACGGCTCGTCATCGAGCCGCATCGGCATCAGCACCTAGAATCGCTCAGCGTATGGGGATTTCAGTGCGGCCATAAGCGTCCACCACTTTCGTTGCCCTTAGGCGCGGGGTCATCCAAGGCCGAGGCGGTGCACGGGCGCCAATTTAGACCCTTTGCCGATGAGGGGTCGGCCGCAATCTTTGTACTCGAAAATGATTTGTAACTCGGGACACTGCCTGAGGGCAGGTGTAACGTCGTTTAATCATCACGATGGACTTGTAAAATTATGCGTGGCCGGTGGGTTTCTTATAGAGGAGTTGCGCCAATGTGCGACTACAGCCTTCACAGTGTGGCGTCACGACCGGCGAGGGTTGGCGACAAGCTGGTGGCGATGGATTTTGCGATATCGATCACTCGTGGCTTCGCCGCAGTCGGGGAACCCGACGTGGCTGTCTGCCTACTTCCCGGCACGGAAGTGGCATTCGAGGACGACGTCCGATACCACCACGCGCGCAGCCTTTTCGGGAAAGCGCGCGTGGATCACAAGGTCGCACGGTTCCGGCAGGTTGACATGGACAATCCCCACGTCCACCACGACGCGCTCGAATTCCCGGGCGGACAGATCGTGATGGTCACACGGCTGGTCGCTGGACAGAGGGCGACCGTGCTGCAATTGCCGGCGCAGCCTGTGACCGCGCCGGAGACAGAATCCCGGACGCGCGCCGCTTACGCGGGCTGAGCATAATACACGACGTGATTGGTAGGCCGCCGCGTGAGGCGGCCTACTTTATGCTGAATTCGCGTTGATTTGGCTCCGTTCCAGGTAGCGTAGGCCGACGCATGTTCGGGATTTCGAATGGACGTGATCTTCCAAGTCGTCATCCGTGGGAGCGTGCAGGGCATAGGCTTTCGCGCCTGGACCGAAATCACCGCCCTCGAACTCGGGGTCGAAGGCTGGGTGCGGAACTGCCGCGACGGCTCCGTCGAGGCACTGTTTGCCGGGTCCGAAGAGGTCGTTCTTACCATGATCGAGCTGTGCCGGAATGGTCCGCCCGGCGCTCATGTCGAGACGATCGATCAACGCGAGGCCGGCTTCGAGGATTTGGCGCTGCGTCGTCGCGGCGAGCTATTTTCCGTACTCGGAACGAGTTGAGCTTTTGCTGCCGCGAAGGCGCGGAGCCGCATCGCAAGACCGTTCATTATCCGCGGCAGCGAGTGTGCCACGGGTATCTGCTCGTCTGGTACTGTCGTCTGCTTTTGCGGTAACGAACTTCAAGGCTGGACCGGATCCGAGAGCCGGCTGCGGAAATCTGGACAGGACGATAAGTGGAGTTTCTGCCTGAGAGCGGGCACGCTGTGCCCAACGAATCAGGAGAGACAATGAGCAAACGACCGCGCCGGAACCACACACCGGCCTTCAAGGCGATGGCGTCAAGCAGCAGGGGTGCGTTCGGAGAATGAAATTAACGACGTTCTGATTTCTACAGCGGCAAGCGCCAGTACCTGAAGGTTCTTTGGGTTCGACGCCCTGTTGGCTCTGGGAGGCCATGTCATGAGCCTGCTCGATGTGTGCCGGCGGACGGCGCGCCGAACGTTCGGCATCGAGCGGCTTCGGCCCGAGCAGGAATCGGCGATGGTCGCCATCCTCGAGGGACACGATGCGCTTGTGGCGCTTCCGACCGGCTTTGGAAAGTCGCTGATCTATCAAGTTCCAGCGATGATCCTCGAGCG
>Ga0116136_1001274_pt1 | contig 12975 bp, 7 predicted proteins | sample June2015DPH_20_5_FD_88972 | JGI IMG/M metagenome (GOLD analysis project Ga0116136, IMG submission 88972) | Peatland microbial communities from SPRUCE experiment site at the Marcell Experimental Forest, Minnesota, USA - June2015DPH_20_40 | ecosystem: Environmental > Terrestrial > Soil > Wetlands >... | reverse complement strand
TTGCGTTTGACAACCTGATTTGGCCCCACCGCGATACTTACATTTGGCCCCACCTATAGTAATAAGGATGTCCGGTCTGTTCGGCAAAGTTCATGTCTCCAGCCGGGATGGAGTGCAGAGGAAGGGGCGGCGTTTGAGCCCCTTCCTTTGCACCAGCGATGTAGAAGCTACTCCGTCGGCGCCTACGATGCTTTCTTTTTCTGCCGCACCTCCAGGGTTCTGCGAAAGCGATAGGACTCGGCGCCAGTTTCGATGATGTGCGCTCGGTCGGTGATGCGATCCAGCAATGCCTTGCACAGGCGCGGGTTCGGGAACACCTGCGTCCACTCGGAAAACGGCAGGTTCGTGGTCACGATCAGGGTGGCCCGCTCGGCGCGTTCGGCGATGACTTGGAACAAGAACTCGGCTCCGATGTCGGCCAGCGGCACGTAGCCGACTTCATCGAGCACGATCACGTCGTAGCGCAACCAGCGCGCCAGCACTCGTTTCACCGCGTTGTGTTGCCGGGCTTCCACCAGTTCGTTCACCAGATTCGCAGCGGTGGTGAATCGCGCTCTTCGTTTCTGCCGGCACGCGGCCACGCACAGACCCGTCGCCAAGTGCGTCTTGCCGGTGCCGCATTCGCCCATCAGCACCACCGGTTCGGCGCGTTCGATGTAACCGCCTTCGGCCAGTTCGCGGATCTTCGCCGCCGGGATCTGCCGCGCCTGGTTGAAGTCGAACTCTTCCAGCGTCTTCAACCGCGGCAGTTTGGCGTCGCGCAGCCGTTGCTCAATGGCGTGCCGGTCGCGCTCTTCCGCTTCCATCGCAAGCAGCGCTTCCAGATACCCGATGTGGCTGCGCTGTTCTTTGATCGCCTGCTCCGCCAGTTGCACGAAGTGCGCTCCGATCATGGGCACGCGCAGCGCTTTGCAATACTGTTTTACGCTGGCGTGTTCGAGAGCCTGCGTTTGCTCTTTCATCGCGCCACCTCCGCCGTGCTGGCAGCGATGCCGAGTAACTGGTCATACTCGTTCATCTGGGGCAACGGTCGCTCGTAGCGTTCCAGCCCGTTCAGTTCGAGTAACTCGGTGTGCGGACGACCCAGTTCCGTCGCCGTCAGCAAATGCCGCACTGCGGCTGCATCCGTGCAACCCAAGGCCAGCGCCTGCTCGATAACCTGCTGCAGCCGATCCCACCCGTAACGCTTGCCGAGCGTGAGTAACTCGATCATCTCCCGCGTGCCCGAGTGTTTTCCGTGCCGTTCTTGCAAGCTCTGCCAGAGCCGGTCGAAACTCTCTGGCCAGCGTCCGCGTTCCCGCCACTGCCGCAGTGGACTCGATCCCGCCAGCGCTCCCGGTTTCTTCTCCAGCACGTCCAGATAGTGCTCCAGATCGAGCACTTGCTCATAGCGACCGAAACTGCGTTCGTGCCGCGCCACGCACTCCCGTTCCTGCCAGATCTCGACATACGCCGGCAGCAGCTTCGCTTGCGGACGCGTCCCCGGCCGCAACGGCGTCGAGTAGAAGTTCGTGCGTACCTTCACGCAGCCCTTGCCGTCCACCGTCGGAAAACTGGTCTCCGCCAGCTCGAATCCTTCCGCCGCCAGCGGCAGCATATGCTCGCGTTCGATCCGCATCGCCTCCCCGACGGGCATCGCCTTGCCTGCGATCCGCCGCTGTTCATCTTGCTGGCAATAACCTCGTAACTGCTCATTCAGCTCCTGCAGGTTGTTCGCCTGCGGAACCGGCACCAGATGATTCCGGCGAAAGTACCCTACTTCGCCCTCCACTCCGCCCTTCTCGTTGCCTCGCGCTGGATTGCAGAACTCCGTCTGAAATCCCCAGTGCGACCGGAAGGCGATCAAGCGTTCCGTCTCCTCCCGCTGATGCCCGCGCAGAATCTTCTTCACCGCGCTCTTCAGGTTGTCGTAGCGCAAGCAGCGGAATACGCCACCAAAATAGCCAAATGCCAGCTCGTGTGCTTCCAGAAAAGCCTGCTGCGTGGCGTGATAGTAAGCCACATGAAACGCTCCGCCACTGGCCATCGAGCGCATCGTGAAGTGATGAACCGATTGGCGCTCACCTCCGATCTCGGCCACGGCTTCATACCAATCCACTTGCGCCTCGCCGCCCCAGTCGTAGACTTGCGGCACGAATGTCTCGCGCGCCGTGATCCCGAACTCCTGCTTGCGTTCCCGCACGTAACGTCGCACCGTCGTTTCCGCCACTCGCTCTGCGCGCTCTTGCCGGATCCGCTGCCAGATGCGATGCGCGGTGTGCCGCTGTTTGCGCGGAGCCGTCTCGTCCCGGCGCAGAATCTCGTCAATGAACTCCATCACCGGACCCAGCCGGGGCCGCTTCCGCACCGTTAGCTTGCGCTCCGGTGGAATCGCACTGGTCAGCGCTTGTCGTACCATCCGCCGATGCACCCCCAGCTTTTTCGCGACCGCCCGAATCGAACCTGTTCCATGCGCATGTTCCCGCCTGATCTCTTCGAATAGCTCCACCTTGCTTCTCCTGTCCATCGTCCTCCCCGTCTGCTTCGCAGACAGGGTAGGCCGATCTATCGGTTAGGGTGGAGCCAAATGTAATGATCGAAGTGGGGCCACTTCAGAGTAGCGAAATCAGCTTTCTCTCAGATTGACCTTCTAGGTATCGCGGTTCTACCCGCTGCGGTCGCATGGGGGTTCGCTTGGAACAAGGCCCAAGGTCCTTACGCGACCCTAGTTACTCTAGTCGACAATCGAAAGCTCGCGTCTTTTCCTCTCGTTATTTGGCAGTGCACTCGCGGCTTCATTCTGTTTGTTCTGTGGCTTCACGCCGGAATATCGCCGGCGGTTGGTTCCGCTCAAGCAATTCGGATCAAATCCAACGTCAAGGCTAGTCCAAACAACGATCTGCACCCTTGGTACGAAACTCATGTTGATCCGCAGAACCCTGACAACATGCTGATTTGCGGCACCAAGTGGGACACCCGACGCAACATGCCTTACGGCTTTGTATACATGTCTCCTAATCGGGGCAGACAGTGGAAGCAGGTTCTCGAAGAACGATCTAGCGAATGGGTAACCGAGGAGTCCTGCGCTTATGGCGTGCATGGGGTGGCATACTTCGTCGCTGGTGCATCGAAGGTCACCAACGCACAACCACATCATGACTTGGGGACAACACACATTTATGTTTCACACGATTCGGGAAGAACATGGGAACTCGGCGTTACGACCGGGTGGGCAGATTGGTCGAGTTCGATAGTAGATCCCACACCAGGCCCAAATCAGAACCGGCTGTATCTTTTTTTCAACAGTCTAGCCCCTTTTTATTCCTCCTTGGGCGAGGTCGATGCTGCGCGGTCAGAAACCGCAGGTGCAGGCACACGGATAGGACTTCTGAGTTACAGAGACGGCGATTCAAGTGTTTCGGGGCCGTACACAAGTAAGGACATGGCCGTGGAGGGGCTTAGCGACGCCTTCCCAGGTCCCGCGATCTTGCTCAAGAGCGGTTCGATTCTGACCGTGGTTAGCGGATCTCGGTTCCGTCAAAAGGGCCGTCGTGAAACAGTGATTGAGTCGGTCTGGACGAACGCGACTCGCACTGCGCTGGAGCGTCCCTCGAAGGTGGTCAGTCACACAGAGGACATCGAGACTGTATACGACGTTGGCGAGACGAAATGCCATCAGGATTACCTTACCGCAGGCTTAGCATATGACCGCACTCGCAACAGGCTCTACTTTCTTTATCCTGAACAACGCAATACTGATTGTCAGCTTTGGCTAACCATGTCAGAAGACGAAGGAGCAACGTGGTCCGATCCAAGGCGTGTGTACTCCCCCGACGCAGATGCCGACAGAGCATATACAAATCCAGCAATGGCAGTGAATGAAGGTGGCGTTCTCGGAGTAATGTGGGAGGAACGGCGTGCGTCTGGGTGCTGGATGTTCGCTGCCTCAACAGATGCTGGCGCCACTCTCTCTCGAGCATCGCGGCTCGGCAGGTGTCACATGACCGCGCCTTCCCTTGGCGTGAACTCCTGGGAAACGTTTGTCAATCGTGACGCTCGAGACCCTGCTAACGGCACAACCATCGCAATTGACAATGCGTTACTGACCGTTTGGAGGAACACGAATGCTATTGCCGTAGCGCCAATCGGATCATTCTACCCAACATGGATCGACGGGTACCGGGGCAACGAGGAATTGCGGGTTGCGGAAGTGGACGTGTTGTCTGCGGAAGCGATGGTTGCCGCTGAAACGCAAGGCTTGAGAGCAACGTCGGATCAACTCGCAGTTCTCTACGGGGGCAGACAGTCCTATGATCTCACAACTCGAACTCTGACGCTTCAAGTCGTAATTAGAAATGTGGGTGGGCGACTTCTCAAAGGACCCTTTAAGTTGGCTGTCACGCACTTTACTGATACTGGGTGCGCTCGCATAGCTAACGCGAACAATGGTGCATGGTTCGCAGGTGCCGTCTGGGACCTGACTGAGACAATTCCTTCGAAAGTATTGCGTCCAGGAGAGACGAGCTCCCCCGATACTCTAAAGTTTAGACTCGAAAGCAGCAAGAAGCCGGAATGCCGAGCGCCCGGCATAATCGGTATGACCGTGAAGATTTTTGCTGCACAGGATGCAACAATCGAACCGGCTGGGCAATGATTGGCCACCTTGCTTTGCTCGTCATGCCTGAGCCTCAAGCGAGCGGTATATCGCGTGCCTGCAAACCAGCACCATCCCGACAGCTTCGGCTTTCCCTGCCATGAGACTACGGCCACCAAGCCGGGTTTGTGCCAAACAATATTTTTTCTCCAGCTGCTCATCCCTCCCAGTTGAATGTGGTATTTTTCGTCCCAGTGGATGTAGCGCATGTTTCCGAGACGTTGCGGAATTGGAAAGCTAGGCGAACCACCAAGGGCTGAATGAGTGCGTCCTTCCCAACACGACTTCGCATTCTCGCCGGTACATGGAATTTGAGCGGAGACCCGAGTAATCCCGCGGTGCGGCAGGAGGAGTACAGCGAAGACGTACGTCTCATGCTCAGGCTGCAAGCAGGGGACCGTGAGGCTCTTGCTCTTATCTTCGATCGGTATTCGAGAATCGTGTTTGAGATCGGGCGACAAGTCCTGCGCGACACGGGAGAAGCGGAAGAATTGGTGCAGGAGGTGTTTCTCAACGTGTATCGGAAGTGCGGCTCTTTTGATGCTGGGAAAGGGACGGTTCGTGGGTGGTTGCGCCGCATCGCTTACCGAGAGGCTTTCGACCGGAAGAACTACCTGACCAACCGGCGATTTTATGCTTGTGATGCGCTTGACGGGGTCATCGAAGACCTCGAGTCCGTATTCGATGTAGAGCGGGAAGCGGATGCTCGCCGGCTGGAATCACTGTTGCGCAACGCCATGGAAGGCCTAAACGAAAAGCAGCGTGTCACTCTGGAACTGTGCCTTTTCGATGGATATACGCTCCGCGAGATCAGCGAACGGCAGCAGGACTCGCTCGTGAATACGCGTCACCATTATTACCGTGCGCTGGAGCGTCTGAGAAAAAGTTTACCGTTGCGAGCACTTCGAGCAAGAACGAAGGATTTATGACGAATTCAAATCATAGTGGACTGGATCCGGTTGACCCAAAACAGCAACAGATCAGAAATCACCAGCAGTTCGTCGAACTGTGTGCTGTAGCCACTGCTGGTCCGCTGCCGGAAGACCAGGCGTCACAACTGCAGGCCCACTTGGAGGACTGCCCGGAGTGTCGTGAAGCTATGGCTGAGTTCCGCTTCGTGGCGGTGGAGGGTGCGTCGCTGATTGTGCCAGTCGAAGCACGAACGGAAGACCGACAATTCCGGCTGCCTGCCTCGCAGGTAACGAGTGATTCTTGGTCTCCGGAGGCCGCAAAGCAGAAACTCCTCGCGTGCATAGCTGTTGAGGAGGAGGCCGGCCGTGGGCGAATGTCGCTTTCCGCAGTTCCAAAGCGTGTAATGCCGGGCCTACTGGCTAAGCTGAGCTGGCAACAGAGGCTTCAGTACTCTGTGGCATTGATCATTGTTCTCGGAATCGTTGCAGTCAGTGGCTATCGCCTCAGGACAATGCATGGGGAGCGAAGAGGAAGTGACGGGTATCAAGGCGAGATGCAAGCGCAACTTCTTTCCGAGCATTCAGATTTAGAGAAGCAACTGAAAGCTCACGCAGCGTCAATCGAAGACTTGTCCCGCAAACTGGAAGAGCGTGAGACGACGATTCAGGGCTTGAAGAGAGCCCTGGCATCTGCCGAATTGCAAGAGAAGAACCGCGTAGGCGAATTGAGCACAGCTCTGACGCTGAACACTTCACTCGCGACTGAGCGAGATTCTCTGCTACACAAGCTCCAGGATGCTGAAACGTCCGTGGTGTCATTGCAGGGACAGTTGGACTCATTACGAACGGAGAGGCGGAATGACTTGGTGCGTGTTTCTGACCTGGAGATGCGTATCGAACAGCTGAACGGTCGGCTTAGGGAGAGTCATGTGGCTGTGTCACAGCAGCGGGACCTCCTCGTCTCGGACCGTGATATCCGCGACCTAATGGGCGCTCGTAATCTCTATATTACCGATGTGGTGGACGTGGATAAGAACGGGCACACACAAAGACCGTTCGGACGGATCTTTTACACAAAAGGGAAGTCGTTGATCTTTTACGCGTTTGATCTCGACCAACAACGCGCACTTCACAACGGCGCGTTCCAGCTTTGGGGGCAACAGGGCTCGGATCGAAGCAATTATGTGAACATGGGCATCTTCTATATGGACAATGAGGCGAACCGCCGCTGGGTCCTCAAGTTTGACGATCCTGAGAAACTTGCCCGGATCAACTCAGTATTTGTCACGGTGGAACCCAATGGAGGCAGTCAGAAGCCGGGTGGCAAACAGCTACTCTACGCCTCTTTGCGCACCCTTCCGAACCACCCTTAATTTCCCGTTCACGGTCCGATCCCCTGCAGCTTGCGACCTGCGGTTCTTCTTCATTTGGCCGCCGCCAAATTTGTGGAAGACCAATAGAGCACTCGCGAAAAGAGATTGGCACACAATCACATTCCGGCCCGGTACTTAGGAATAAGAGGATCAATGCCTCTCCCGGAGGATGTCCCCACATGACGTGCAAAGTTGTTGCGGTGGTTGTTGTACTCCTATCGATACCTTGCTGCCTGTTGGCCCAATCGACAAGTGCCACAATCACCGGAAGGATCATTGATCAATCGAAGGCAGCTATCGTCGGGGCTAACGTGGTTGCGACGAACGTCGATACCAGGGTGCAGCAGTCGACTACGACGGGGCCCGAGGGACTTTACACCATCGTTTCGTTGATGCCTGGGAATTATAAGCTGGAAGTCCAGAAGCAGGGATTCAGAACCGTGGTCAAGCCCGATATTGTTCTGCATGTGCAAGACGTCTCCACCATCAATTTCGAGATGTCAGTCGGCGCAATTTCCGAGAGTATCACCGTCACAGGCGGAGCTCCCCTCGTGAACACCGAGTCGGCGGCGGTCAGCACGGTCGTGGACCGCAAATACGTGGAGAACATGCCTCTGAACGGGCGCAGTTTTCAGGATCTTGTCCTGCTCACTCCTGGTGTCGTCACCACCAGCCCGCAAAGCGGTGGTGGGGCGGTTGGCACAGCCGGCGAATTCAGCGTGAACGGGCAGCGTACGGATTCCAATTCCTACTCCGTGGACGGCGTTAGCGCCAACGTCGGCGCCAGCGTCGGTGAGGGGTTCTACAATTCGCCAGGGGCCAGCGGTTCAGTGGCCGCTGCCACGGCGCTGGGAACCACACAAGCGCTGGTCTCCGTGGATGCGCTGGAAGAATTTCGCGTGCAGAGTTCGACCTATTCCGCGGATTACGGACGTAATCCAGGCGGCCAGTTCGCTTTTGTGACGCGGTCGGGAACCAATGAGTGGCATGGCACGGGATTCGACTATCTTCGCAATAATGTTTTCGACGCGAACGACTGGTTTAACGACTACTTTGGACTGCCAGCACCTCCGTTGCGCCAGAATGATTTCGGCGGAACATTGGGCGGTCCGGTCGAAATCCCGGGCTTGTATGACGGGAAGAACAAGACTTTCTTCTTCGTCTCCTATGAAGGATTACGCGTGATGCAGCCGCAGGCGGCGGGTGTTTCCTATGTGCCGGATGCAGTGCTGCGTCAATCGGCCCCCAGCGCTCTCGCGCCCGTGCTGAACGCCTTCCCGGTTGCCAATGGGCCGGATCTCGGCAATGGCCTGGCGGAATTCATTGGCACTTGGTCAAATCCGAGTTCCATTGATGCCTACAGCATCCGCTTGGATCAGACCTTCAACGACCGTCTGAAGCTCTTCTTCCGGTTTAGCGATACGCCATCGAGCGCAGGCAGCCGTTCTAGCGGAAATTACGTTTCGAGTCCCGCTTCACTCACCACTTCGAATTTCACAGCGCGGAGCTACACCTTGGGTGCCACCAGTGCGTTTACGAGTCACATCAACAACGACTTTCGTCTCAACTACAGCTCGAACCAGGCGACCTCCGCATCCAAGATCGACGCCTTCGGCGGGAACGATCCTGCCAGCCTGTCACAACTTCAAGGGGTTGGTCCTGACGCTTTCATGGCGTTTGTGTTTCCCTTTTCCGGTTATGAGGCGGTGCTCAGCCAAAACCAGCAGTCGGGAATCCAGCGGCAATGGAACCTGGTGAACACCACAAGCCTCATCCACGGGCGCCACCAGATTCGATTTGGCGTGGACTATCGCCGGCTAACGCCGATTGCGACGCCCTTTAGTCCTTACGTGCAATATGTTTACCCGAGCGCCACCTCGGTGCAGACCAATATCGCAGCGCCAGTCGAGGGTACCAGCTATTCCCGAGCGTATCCTCTGTACACGAACTTCTCGGCCTTTGCCCAAGACGAGTGGAAGCTGACGCCGCGTCTCAATCTCTCGATGGGATTGCGGTGGGAGGTGAACCCAGCGCCGGGCGTCACGCAAGGTCTCATGCCCTACAGCGCTGTGGGATCGAGCCTCAATACGCTGACGCTCGCTCCGCAGGGCACGCCTCTGTGGAGGACGGGTTGGTTCAACTTTGCACCGCGGCTGGGGGCCGCTTACATTCTTCGGAGCGAGGATGGATGGGAAACCGTTTTGCGTGGCGGTGGGGGCGTTTTCTTCGACTCCGGTCAGCAGTTGGGCTCTTTAGGTTTCTCGGGCGTTGGCTTTAATGCGACCAACGAATTCTCCTCGGCGGCTTTTCCCGTGCCTGTGCCGGAGTTGATTCCCGCTATCGTCAATCCTCCGGCATCTCCATACTACTCCGTGTACTCCTTCCCGTCGCACCTGCAGCTGCCTTATACGTTGCAGTGGAACGCGAGTCTTCAACAGGCGCTAGGTAAGTCCCAAGCGGCGACCATTTCCTACGTCGGCTCACATGCGTCGAAGTTGCTGGCGGAGACCGAATACTCGGGAAGCGCAATCGGCAATCCGAACATCCAGAACCTTTTCGTCAGTGACAACCGGCTGACATCGGACTACGACGCCTTGCAAATCCAGTTTCAGCGTAGGCTAAGCCGGGGTCTCACGGCGCTCGCCTCCTTCACTTGGTCTCACTGTATCGACTACGGCTCAACTGATATCACCCTGGGATACGGGTACTTCCGGGGAGATTGTGACTTCGATGTGCGGCACGGTTTCTCCTCTGCGTTTTCGTATGACCTGCCGGACACGCTCAGAAATCGTCCGGCACGGGCCATGCTGCATCACTGGGGAATTGATGGCCGATTCACCGTGCGATCAAGCTTCCCGGTAACGTTGCTGGGAAATCAGATCGTCGATCCAGCCACTGGGCAGCTCTATTTCACCGGGTTGAACCTCGTGCCCGGTCAACCGGCTTACATCTATGGATCCCAATGTACGGCGATCTACAACAATGGCTTGCCGTGTCCCGGAGGACGTGCGATCAATCCCAATGCCTTTAGCCTGCCGGCCAACGGCGAGTACGGCAATGCGGGCCGTAACAGTGTTCGTGGCTTTGGGGTGTGGCAGATGGATCTCGCGATTCGCCGGGAGTTTCCGATTTACGAAAGGTTGAAGCTGCAGTTTCGCGCCGAGGCCTTCAATATCTTCAACCACCCCAATTTCGGGTTTATCGATCCCTTCTTTGGCGACACGACATTCGGCCAGGCCACAGGCACACTGGCGAGCACACTCGGCGTTCTCAGTCCCCTCTACCAAATGGGCGCGCCACGATCCATGCAGTTTGCGCTGAAGCTTACTTTCTAATTCTCCATTTTTTCCTGCCCAGTGCTGACAGCGCGGAGCCAGCGAGGGCGTTCCGCGCGCCGGAGCTTGCCGTACCAAACTTCGTGCCAAACTTCGAGGAGCATGGTTATGTTTCACGGTACCAAGGCATTTTCGATGGCCATCTCAACTGCGTTTGCCGTTGGCTCGGCTGTCTTAGCATTCAGCACCGACTTTGCGGCTTACGCCACGAGCCAAGCTGCAGGCCAACGCCCCATCGTGGTTTCGGACGACGTCACCATGACCGTGATGGGGGCCTTAGACGATTCTGTGGGTGGTTCGTCGGTCGCTCACTTTTCCCCGGATGGAAAGTGGTTCGTAATCGTCCCGAAAAAAGCCAACTTGGAGCAGGATACGAACGACTCTTCGTTGCTTCTGTACAAGACGGTTGATGTGTTGCAATCGCCGAAGCCCGACCTCCTGCTCAAAATGTCCTCTCCGTCGGATCGTGAAGCCATCGCCAACATTCACTGGCTTGCCGACAATCGGACGATCGTCTTCTTGGGAGAAGATCCTGGGGAAGATTCTCAAATCTACAGCTTCAGCATTCTCACCAGGCGACTGGAGAAGCTTACCAAGAGCCCCACGCCGATCACGAACTACGACATCACCCCGGATGGCCGGAACATCGCATTTGTGACTGATGCGCCCGTGAAGAAGCCTGAGTGTGCGGAAGAAAGTGCTTGCGGGGAGATTGTGATCCAAGGCCGGGATCTCTTCGATATTCTCACGGGTCAATATGCCCAACAGGAAGGATCGCAGGTTTTCTGGCAACCAGTGGGGCATTCACCTCTTAGCGTGCCTGTGGACGCCGCGTATGTCGTCGGCCAAACGAAAATGAGCCTCTCGCCGGACGGCCGCTATCTCTTGTTCTCCGCCCACCTTCGAGATTTCCGCTCCCAGCCAGTGTGGGAAAATTACGAGAATGCAGATTTGAAAGATTTCTTCGCTGCCCACCTTCTCAAAGGGACAAACTCACCCTGGCAGCAGCACCTCTTGTTTGACTCGGAAGATATGTCTTCGGCCCCTTTGATCAACGCCCCCATTCTGGGGCCGGACTCCTTTTCCTGGGCCGAAGATGGAAAATCACTGTTTTTGAGAACGTATCTCCCACTGGACGATGTAGCGGACCCTACTGAGCGCAAAGCAAGGGAGCGCCGCATGTACCCGATCAAGGTGCGCCTTCCGAGCAGAGAATACAGAGAGGTCAACAACGAAGATGTTCAGGCTGGAACACAAGCTCCGCCGCTGAATGTGACGCTCGAACAGGATCTCAATACGCCTCCGAAGTTATACGTCTCCGATCGAAAGAGAGAACAGAAGACTTTGCTGCTGGATCTGAATCCGCAATTTAAGGACCTCGATCTTGGCGTGGTGAAGACCATCGAATGGAAGGCCGGCGGCACCGAAATGCTCGGTGGCCTGTATCTGCCCCGGGACTATGCGCCCGGGAAACGATACCCGTTGGTAATCCAAACGCATGGCTTCGAGCCTGGAGAATTTTCGATGGACGGACGTTCCGAGTGGAGTAGCGCATTCGCCGCGCGGCCTCTGGCTGCCAGAGGATTTGTTGTGCTCCAGGCTGACGAATTCAAGAATCGACAAGACCACGACCGCGTCTATGATGATCGAAAGTTAGGGGCCACGCCGGGGGAATCATTTCGGAATTTCAACATGCTTTCTTTTGAAGGGGCGATCGACTACCTGGATAGGCGCGGACTGATTGATCTGAATCGCGTGGGGATTGTCGGCTTCAGTCGAACCGCGTGCTTTGTAGGCTACACTCTAACCCATTCAAAACGCCGATTTGCTGCCGCGATCCTTGTAGATGGCATAAGCTGCGGATACTTCGAGGAAATGGCCCTTCCGGGGGAGGCTTGGGACATTGATAGCATAAATGGCGGTGCATCACCCTTCGGCAGCGGGCTCAAGGTGTGGATGAAAAATTCTCCTGGATTCAACTTGGATAAGGTCGAACCACCTGTTCGGCTGGTCGCCCTGGGAAGTGGCTCGGTTTTGTCGGGATGGGAGTGGTACGCCGGGCTGACCATGCAGAGGAAGCCCGTCGACTTCGTTCTGGTTCCCGGAGCGAACCACATAGGGGTGAAGCCATCTGAACGCGAGTGGTCGCAACAAGGCATAGTGGATTGGTTCAGTTTTTGGCTGGAGGGAAAAGAAGACCTCCAGCCGGCGAAGCGCAACCAATACATCCGCTGGAGGGAACTTCGTAAGGAATACTCAGAAGCGATCCCTGGCTCCAGATAGAAGAACGCATCCAGAGATTTCTTAACAACCTAATACATTTCGGGGCGCCAAGCGGTATATACCTTTAGGAGCAATGGGTGTTCGTGTGTTTGCGTATCGAAGCATAGGTACAGATGTTGGGCATGGCTGCCTGTTGCTGCGGAGCGAGAAAGTTGGCAGGGGAGGATCGTGCGTGCGTCAGTCTTTGCGTCTTTCTGGAACGCTCTTAGATGGGACCGAGCAAGTTGAGGCAGACTCTTCCTGCAAAGTCACTTGCAGTGACAGTCGGTTTCTGCGATTTGCCCAAATGTGCGACCACCACGTCCGCACCGATTTCAGCTAGTGGCCTGTCGCAGTGAGTTCGTTACTACGGATGCGGCGGGTGGGGTCGGAGTATTTCCACTGGATCGGCTGCGCGTGAGCGGAGTAGGCGTTGATGTAGCGGCGGAGTTTGCGAGCTA
>Ga0116136_1001266_pt1 | contig 13019 bp, 7 predicted proteins | sample June2015DPH_20_5_FD_88972 | JGI IMG/M metagenome (GOLD analysis project Ga0116136, IMG submission 88972) | Peatland microbial communities from SPRUCE experiment site at the Marcell Experimental Forest, Minnesota, USA - June2015DPH_20_40 | ecosystem: Environmental > Terrestrial > Soil > Wetlands >... | reverse complement strand
GGAGACCGTAGGATCAACCGGGGAGGTTGGAATCCTGGTTAAGTTACGGTCGAACCAGGTGATTGTTCCATCCGGATTCACTCGGCGCCGGTTGTGACTGATATAGGCAATGCCGTAGCCTGTGCCCAGGCGAGCCTCTTCAGCCCGCTCATGCGCGGCGTCGATGGCCCGGGCAATTTTCTCGATAGTGATTGACTCCCAGAGTGGCGTGCTCCCGGGTGCATACTCATCCTTGATGACAGGTCCCGAATGAGTGTGGGAGGCGACGACGAGAACGTAGGAAATCCCACTCGATTTCTTGGCACCCTCCCGCAGCCGCTCGAGCGAGGCCGGCCCAAACGGCCGCCCTAAATCGAGAGCGACCAGCGCCAGGCGCTTTTCTCCAACCTCCAGCACCAGCACGCGCGCCAACAGTGGATCGAGAGTTCCCGTTGCGGGAATCACGCGTGCGGCAAAACCATACATGCGTTGGCCCACAGGTGGCGTGATATCCACCTTTGCCACACCCGCCTTGAGGGCTGCGCCCGCGCCATGAATCACCATTTCCACCCTCCCCGTGCAGAGATAGAAAGCCACTTTCTGGTAGTGGGTCAATTTGATGTAGAGGCGGCTTTACGCCGCCATTTGGCGAGATAAACTCGCCGCTACAGCATCAAATTGACCCACTACCCGCTTTCTCCGCGTAAACATACAATCTCCTTTCGGTGAGTGTCAACCGGATCGGGTGATCGGGTGATCGGGAGATTGAGTGATCCGATGATCTGGTGAACGGAAGAAGCAAGCCGGTGATCGGGCGAATGGAAAAACCTCCGGGTGCGATAGCTTCTTTGTTCATCCGATCACCCGATCTCCAGATCTCCCGATCACCCGATTGCTTTTCACGCGTCATTGGCCGAATCCTTCTTTCACTGCCTCCCGGAGATGCGTATGCTGGATGCTGCCCCCGGCAAAAAACACGATGCCGTCAGCGCCGTTCCGTCGTGCAGCTCGGATTGCCTCGAGAAGCCGTTCCGGTGGGAAGAATCCCGGCGGCGGATTCGCCAAGCTCATCTTCCGGATGAGGTCCCAAACTTCACGAGACACTTACGGAAACAGATAGAGCGAACATAGGAGTGAAAGCTTACCAGCGGCGGCGGACCAACATCAATTGATTCAATGCGGACGAGGTTTCTGCTAGCCACAGGCTTGAAACCCTACCTTTCCGAGGCACTCGAACAGCTTTTTCGACAAACTGCTAATGTCCTGAGCGGCGGGCCAGAGCGCGCTCGGCTTGCTGGTGGAGAGGTTTCCATATCTCCGATGGGGGATGGGCGGTTTCGTCGATCACCTGCCGGTAGAGTGTCTCACCCTCCTTGACATGTCCCATGCGGAGCTCAACGCTCCCAGCAAGCAATTTCCAAAGTGGGTTGTGGGGATATTGCTGCTCCATCTGGCGAAGCAGTTCCAGGGATCTCGCGAACTGCCGATCCATCGAGCGGGAGTAGTTTTGCGCAAGGTGGAATTTCGCCTCCGAGGTCACGAGTTGCCCTTTTTCCATTGCTTGCTGGATTTGGCGGAGACCCACAAGGCGGTCGCCCCCCGGAAGCAGAACCAAAAAGCGCAGCATCTTCACATAGGTTGGCAACGTGTCCACGAAGTAGTTGTAGAGCCCGACTCCAAAATAGGCATCGTTGAGGTTGGGATCGAGCTTCAGCGCGGCGAGAGAAAGATTCCGGCACTTCTTGCCGGCAAGGGCAGTTGCCAGGGGATGATACCTTAAAGCTTCCAAGCGCGCGCGCAATCCGTAGGCCAGGCCTTCATAACAGTAACTGCGCGCTTCATCCTGGTGCGCGTGGAGGCGCGTTTCGGCTTTGCGGATGGCCAGTTCATCCAATCGCCTGAAATCGCCGTCGTAGGAAGTGGCCGCTGCGGACAGAGGCTCGAACCCTTCCGGGTCAATCAGATTGGCTTCGGTCAAGTGAATCTTCCACCAGTTCGCATCGGCCTCAAGAAGGTAGCCGAGAGGCGACTCGGGATCGGACTTCTGGATCTGGCGGAAGATTTCCATCGCAGGGTCGAAGTCGCCGTCCATGAGTTCATTCATCCCGCAGACGGCAATCTCCTGGTTTCCCACTTCGTCTGCCTTCCCGGCCCCCCAAGCGATCTTCACAGTTCCACAACCAACGGTGACCCACAAAAGGATCAGTGCCAACAGATTCGGTAGTTGAATTCTTCTCATTGAGGCTGCACTCATGTCCAAAGACCCTGCCACGAAGGCCGAGCAGAAACTCGTACATCACCAAGCATTCTACCGCGAACGGAGGAAAATCAAGGAATCCCGGTATAGGCATTTCAAAGACCTTCCAGTTTTGCCACATCGGAAAGACATACAACCACTTGGCGCTAGCCCGGTAGTTCCAGAACTCCCGCCTCGATCAGCCACTGCCGGTCGCCGCGGCGACTCTCCTTGCTGACCGCGATCCCCTCCCGCTTCCCCAGGTACTCGCTGGCCATCCCGCTCTGCGGGACCAAAATCCCCGTACTTGCTCTTCACCAACTTCACCGCCCTCTGCCGCGTCTCCTCCTCGATCCTCCGATTCGACGGCCGCCCGCGCAGCCGATGCAGAATCCCTCCGTCGCCCTCCTTCCTCATCCGGGCCAGCAGCTTCCGCACCCAGCGCTCCGTCACCTCGAACTGCTCGCCCCCTTGCTTCTGGGTCAAATGCCCCTTCCCAGACCTCGTGCAGCACCTTCGACCGATCCCGATCTCTTGCACTCATTAAGAGCTCCTGTTGTCTCATCCGGCCAGTTTGCCGGTTTCCAACAGGAACTTTCTACCTTGCCGCAATAGGAATTTATCACTTTGCTGTGACATTGAGCAATTTTGAGGTCGGTTCCCGACGCAGAAGATGATATGCTTGCTTCTTCCCCGGAGGAGGGCCATAAGTCGGGAAAGATCCTGATTGGCGATGGCAAGTATTTGAGGGAGAACGAGTCAGCCGCCCATTCGCAGCCTGAAACTGCCCTGGAGCGAGTCCGACCCGCGAGATGATACCGGGTCGTCCGAGAAGCGCCTAGCCCGGGTTTTTGCTGCTGGCTCATTTTGGCAAGGAAGGCCGTTCCGAAACAGTCCTTCCTAGAATCAATCAGGAAAACTTGGCGCAAATGGTGGGCACCACCCGCTCGCGCGTGAGTCATTTCATGAACAAGTTCCGGAAGCTGGGCTTTGTCGATTACGACGGCCCCACCGGCGGGTTGATGGTCCATAGCGGCCTCCTCAGCGTGCTCTTGCACGATTAGCCTTCATCTATGCCCTACGCTCATGTCCGCGTCGTGGTAACCGGTATCGGAGCAGTCACACCTATCGGCCTTACCATCGAGGAATATCGCAAGTCATTGATTGCCGGCCGTTCCGGTGTGGGTCCGATCAGCCTGTTCGACTGCAATGTCCCTGACCCGGTCACAGGCGAACCCCAATTTGCGACGCGCATTGCTGCCGAGGTTAAGAGTTTCAAGCCGGATCTCCATGTGTCCAAGCCGCAGCGCTATGACAGGGCGTCCCAATTCGGCATGTGCGCCGCGCAGATGGCCGTTGAGGATGCCGGGCTCAGACCGGAGGACCTCAAATCGACCGATACGGGCCTTTTCGTCGGAACCGCGGTGGGCGACATGCAGACGATCGAGACGGCAATGACCGTTCTTCACTCGCGCGGCGCCCGGCGGCTGCTGCCTACCTACCTGCCCAAGGTGTTGCCTAGCACACTGGTGACCAATCTATGCATGTATCTGGGCACGCAGGGCCCTTCGATGGGGATTTCCTCCGCCTGCGCCAGTGCGACCCATGCCGTTGGTGAAGCCTATTGGTGCATCCAGCGTGGTGACGCCGAGCGCATGGTCGTGGGAGGCGCGGACGCCGTGATCACGCCCCTGACGGTTGGCTCGTTCACTGCCATGAGGGCGATGTCCCGAAGGAACGACAGCCCGGAAACCGCCAGCCGCCCGTTTGACCGGGAGAGGGACGGCTTTGTGATGGGTGAAGGGGCGGGTTTGATGATCCTGGAAACGCTGCAATCGGCCCGGAAGCGAGGTGCAAAGATCTACTGCGAAATTGTCGGCTATGGTGCTACCGCCGATGCTTATCACCTGACAGACATGAATCCGGAATTGGCTCAGTGCGCCCAGGCCATGCGAAAAGCGCTGCGGCGCGCGCAGATTGGCCCGGACAAAATCGACTACATCAACGCCCACGGAACCTCGACGCCGACGAACGACCTTGTCGAGACGGCTGCCATCAAGGAAGTGTTCGGAAGCCGCGCGCACAAGATTCCGGTCAGTTCCACAAAGTCAATGATCGGCCACCTGATGAGTGCGAGTGGCGCGGCAGAGCTTGTCGCCGTAATCCTGGGGCTTCAAGATCAGGTGGTCCACCCTTCCATAAATCTGAAGAACTCCGATCCCGCCTGCGATCTCGACTACGTGAAGGAAGGCGCGCGGCCCCATCCCATGGAATATGTGCTGAAAAACTCCTTCGGGATGGGGGGACACAATGCCTCGCTGGTCTTGAAACACTGGCAGGATTAGCCGCCATTCCTCATCCCTTTCCGGATGTAAAATCCTGCCAGAGCAGCTCACGGCTGTGATTTAGAGAGGCCGGGAAGTTAACATGATCTCTCAAGTACGAACCTGAGGAGGCAGGAGGAGGGCAGACGAGAGCACGCCTTGACGTCGACGTCGACCGAATACGCGGCTTGTCCTTCCTAGCCGCCAGACAGTGCAAATGGGGGTGGGATGAGACTGGGTCCCGGCCATAAACGGGCGATTTCAGCCAAGTTTTCTCACCGGGCCTGCCAGAGATCGTCTACCATCCGGACATCCCTTTGATGATTTTCGCCAGCAACTGGTTCGTTCGAGAAGACCGCGCCCGTCTCACACGTTAAAGAAGCTGATCGGCTTTTGCATTGCGGCTGTCCTATTGTAAAATTAGAGGAACTATGCGGAGGAGTTGGAGGAATTCAACAAGGCGCTTGCCGTGGCGCCAGGAGGAGAATGAGTTTGGGTGGTGGTGTTGGCGCTGGCCATCGCGAGCTCAAGGCCCTGACCGCGAAAATGAATGCTCAGGCTGCTTGAAGGTGTAAAGTGCAATTCACGCTCGACCGGAGGCTACGCCAAACCGATTTTCACCACGAACGGGACAGAACCGATGAAGAAAGGTACGGATGAAGAAAGACCTTACTGATCCAATCGTGGAATTTTCCACGCTCGTTGAAATCCTTCGCTGGCGAGCGCTTCAGCAGCCTGAACAGCGGACCTATACCTATCTGGTCGATGGAGAAGCAGAAGGGGATAATCTGACCTATACGGCGTTGGACTGCCAAGCCCGGAGTATTGGGGCGCTGCTCCAAAGCTACCGAGCAAGTGGGGAGCGTGCGCTGTTGCTTTATCCAGCAGGTCTCGAGTTCATCGCCGCGTTCTTTGGTTGTTTATATGCGGGGGTGATTGCCGTGCCTCTGCCTCCGCCCAATCTGGCTCAGCCACAGCGGACCCTCCCCAGGCTTCGGGCCATCATCGGCGATGCGCAGCCTTCGGTGGTGCTCACCACGTCAGCGATTCTCTCCAACACTGAGGGTCTGTTCACGCAAGCTCCCGAGTTGCAGAAGATGCGCTGGTTGGCCACCGACAAGGTTACCGGCAGCCTGGCGCAGGAATGGCGAGACCCGGCCGTGACCAGCAACACCCTGGCGTTGCTCCAATACACTTCCGGCTCCACCGCGGAACCGAAGGGCGTCATGATCAGTCACGGGAACTTCCTCCACAATTCGGCTTATATTAACCGCGTCTTCGCGCTCATCCCGGCCAGTGTCACCGTCACCTGGCTACCGGCCTTCCACGACATGGGACTGACCAATGGGATTATCCAACCGGTGTACAAGGGACGTCCGTGTTACCTGATGCCGCCGGTATCCTTTCTCATGCGGCCGATACGGTGGCTCCAGGCCATTTCGCGCTACAAAGCCACGATTAGCGGCGGCCCCAATTTCGCCTATGACTTATGCACCCGCAGAATTACTCCCGAACAACGTGAAACTCTCGACCTCAGCAGTTGGGATGTGGCCTACAACGGCGCAGAGCCAGTCCGCGCCGACACCATGAAACGGTTTGCGGCGACCTTTGCCTCGTGTGGTTTCCGGCCCAGCGCCTTCCATCCATGTTATGGACTCGCCGAAGCCACGCTGCTGGTTTCCGGCGGTTCTTTAAGAGATGAGATGTTCCGCACGATTCAAGTGGCAGCGTTTGAACAGGACCGCGTCGTGGAGGCCTGCGCCCAACACCAGAATGTGCGGACACTTGTCAGCAGTGGCCACGCCCTGCACGATACCAAGATTGTCATCGCTCATCCGGAATCGTTGACCGCTTGTGCACCAGATGAAGTGGGCGAAATCTGGGTGTCCGGCCCGAGCGTGACTCAGGGGTATTGGAACCGACCCGAGGACACAGAACGCACTTGTCGGGCCTACCTGAAAGATACCGGGGAGGGACCGTTTCTCCGCACCGAGGATTTGGGATTTATGAAAGATGGCGAGCTGTTTGTCACCGGTCGCCTGAAGGATCTGATCATCATCAGTGGTCGCAACCTTTACCCCCAGGATATTGAATTGACGGTGGAACAGAGTCACCCGGCCTTACGGCCGGCTTGCTGCGCGGCGTTTTCGGTCGATGGCGCCGGCGAAGAACAACTGATCGTCGCCGCCGAAGTCGAGCCCCGGTACCAACCGGCGGTTTGCAACCCGCCGGATGGGGAAGCGCGCGCTCGTCCAAGCGGGCGTTTGCCGCTGGATGTCGAGGCAGTGGTTGGGGCCATTCGGAGGGCGGTGGCCGAAGAGCATGATGTGCGGGTCCACAGGGTGGTGCTGCTCCGGGCTGGGCGCATTCCCAAGACCACCAGCGGCAAGGTGCAGCGCCATGCTTGCCAAGCCAGTTTCCTAGAGGGGACGCTGGAAAGACTCGGTGACGAGTGAGCGATGGCTGAGAATTCTACCAACCCAGAAGTCATCCAGGCGTGGTTAGTCTCCAAACTTTCCGCGCGGCTGGGAATCGAGTCTCACGAGATGGATATCCGGGAGCCCTTCGCCAGCTACGGACTCGGGTCAACGGAGGCGGTCAGCCTGGCCGGTGAACTCGCCGAGTGGCTGGGACGAAAACTCTCTCCGGCTCTGGCCTATGAGTACCCCACCATCGAGGCTCTCGCTCGGCATTTGGCAGGATCACCGGACGTGTCGGAGTCAGCGACCAGGGCTGGCCAGGACCGGGAGGCGAAAAACGAACCGATCGCCATCATCGGCATCGGCTGCCGGTTTCCCGGCGCGAACGACCCGGTAGCGTTCTGGCAGTTGCTGCGAGACGGAGTGGATGCCATCCGCGAAGTTCCCGCGGATCGCTTCGACCAGCATGCGTTTTACGACCCAGACCCGGCGACTCCGGGCAAAATGAACACTCGCTGGGGCGGCTTTCTGGAGCAGGTGGATCAGTTCGATCCCAATTTCTTTGGCATCTCCCCTCGGGAGGCGTTGCGCATGGACCCCCAGCAACGCCTCTTACTGGAGGTGACCTGGGAAGCGTTACAGGACGCGGGGCAGGTACCCGAGCGTCTGGTCGGCACCCAGGTCGGCGTATTCATCGGCATTGCCACCAACGATTACGGCCGGCTGCAGTGGAATGATCTCGAGCGAATTGATGCCTACGCAGGCACCGGCAATGCCATGAGCATCGCCGCCAACCGAATCTCGTACCTGTTCGATTTCCGCGGGCCGAGTCTCGCCATCGACACGGCCTGTTCCTCGTCACTCGTTGCCGTCCACCTGGCCTGCTGCAGCCTGCGGACCGGCGAGTCCACGCTGGCTCTGGCCGGGGGCGTGAACCTGATTCTCTCGCCGGCGATTGCGATCAATTTCACCAAAGCCGGCGCCATGGCGCCGGATGGGCGCTGCAAAGCGTTCGATGCCCGGGCCAACGGCTATGTTCGCAGTGAGGGCGCCGGTGTCGTCGTGCTGAAGCCCCTCTCGAAAGCCTGGGCGGATGGTGATCCGATTTATGCCGTCATTCGCGGCAGCGCCGTGAACCAGGACGGACGGAGCAACGGGCTCATGGCGCCCAATCCGCTGGCCCAAGAGGCGGTCCTGCGAGAAGCCTACCGGCAAGCCGCCGTCTCGCCCGGCAAGGTTCAATACGTCGAGGCCCACGGCACGGGCACATTCTTGGGCGACCCGATCGAGGCAAAAGCGCTGGGCACAGTGCTGGGCGTCGAACGTCCACCGGGACGGCGTTGCGCCCTGGGGTCGGTCAAGACCAACTTGGGCCACCTCGAGGCCGCCGCCGGTATCGCGGGCTTGATCAAGGTGGCGCTGGCGCTCCGGCATCGGGAGATCCCGCCGAGCCTGCACTTTGAAAAGCCCAACCCGCATATTCCTTTTGACGAGCTGCCTCTCCGAGTGCAAACGACGCTGAGTCCATGGCCCGCGGAGTCCGGTCCAGCATTGGCGGGAGTCAGCTCATTCGGCTTCGGCGGCACCAATGCTCATGTGGTTCTGGAAGAGGCGCCCCCGGCCATTATAGGAATGCCGGATGCAGAACGGAAAATCGGCACACGCCTGCTCCCGCTGTCGGCACGTAGTCCGCAAGCCCTCCAGTCTCTCGCTCGCGCCTACCAAGACTTCCTCGCCACCCCGGAGTCCGCGGCGTCGTTGCCGGATGTCTGTTACACAGCCAGCGTGCGGCTCAGTCACCACGAGTACCGTCTCGCCGTTACCGGCAATTCGCCGGCGCAACTGTTGGAGAGCCTGGAAGCTTTTGGGCGGGGCGAGGCTCGTCCCGGCTTGTCGTCTGGCCGCGAGCTTTCCGCTCGCCGGCGAAAACTTGTTTTTGTGTTTGCAGGGCAGGGGGGCCAATGGTTTGGCATGGGGCGACGGCTGTTGGAGCAGGAAGCCGTTTTCCGGGAGGTCGTCGAACGCTGCGACCGGGCGATGCGACCGTACGGAGATTGGTCGTTGCTCGCCGAACTCACGGCCGTCGATGCCGCCCAGTCGCGGTTGAACGAAATCGATATCATCCAGCCGGCCCTCTTTGCGATTCAAGTCGCCCTGGCAGCCCTGTGGCGCTCGTGGGGTATCGAGCCACAGGCCGTGGTGGGCCATAGTTCGGGAGAGGTCGCGGCCGCGTACGTCGCCGGTGCGCTGAGCCTCGACGATGCCGTCCGGGTCATTTGTCATCGCAGCCAGTTGTTCAAGCGCACCATTGGGCAAGGGGCCATGGCGGCGGTGGAACTTTCCATCGAGGAGGCTCGACGCGTCGTGGTCGGCTCCGAAGACCGCGTGTCGATCGCGGTCAGCAACGGTCCCACCTCGACGGTGTTGTCCGGCGATCCGGCCGCGCTCGCCGCCATTCTGGATCAGTTGCAGCGTCGCGACATCTTCTGTCGCATGGTGAAGGTCGATTTTGCCTCCCACAGCCCCCAGATGGAGCCGTTGCGCGCCGATTTGCTGCAGGCTTTGGAAGGGCTACAGCCAGGGGCTGAATCCGTGCCGATTTACTCGACGGTGACCGGCCAAGTCAGCCACGGGCTGGAATTCGATCCGCTCTATTGGGCGAGGAACATGCGAGAGCCGGTGCTCTTCTCCACTGCGGTTCAGCGCCTGGTGGAAGATGGGCATGACATCTTCCTGGAAATCAGCCCGCACCCCATTCTGCTCAGCGCCATGCAGCAAGGGTTTCATCACTTCGGCCAGGAAGTCGCCGTGCTTCCTTCTCTGCGGCGTGAGGAAGATGAACACACGGTCCTGCTCGGATCGCTGGGCGCCCTTTATACTTTGGGATACCCGGTCGACTGGAACCTGATCTATCCGACCGCAGGCCGGTGCGTTCGACTCCCGTTGTACCCGTGGCAACGGGAGCGTTGTTGGCTTGAGCCCTCAGCAGGGGACACCGACTCTCACCGGGACCAAGTCTCTCGGAGCGGGACAGGGAACCATCCTCTGCTGGGCTGGCATTTCAAATCGGCGCATCCTGCCGGAACCCACTTCTGGGAAACCACGCTGGACAAGAATTCCCGGCCTTATCTGGATGACCACCGCATCCAAGGCGGCGCCGTACTGCCCGCCTCGGCCTACCTGGAGATGGCCCTGGCCGCCGCGGTTGAAGTCTTCGGAGCGCAATCCGTTGCGCTGAAGGATATCGAATTTCGCAAGGCGCTTTTCTTGCCCGAGGGCGGAACCCACACGATTCAGGTGATCCTCTCTCAGGGCGCAGATGGAGCGGCATCCTTTCACATCTACAGTTGCCCGGGAGGCGTGGTGCACTCCAGTAAATCATGGATGCTGCATGCGACCGGCAAGGTCTGTCTTCAACAGGACAACAGCATCATCACCGCGGATGCCGGGCAGGAGACGCTCACGGAGATGCGAACTCGATGCGCTGAGAAGATCTCCGGCCAGGATTATTACCGGAGACTCCGCGAAAGCGGCATCCACTACGGTCCTTTCTTTCAGAGCATCGCCCAGTTGTGGCGGAACAACGGAGATGTGTTGGGTGAAGTGCGGGTGCCCGATGGGCCGGAGGCAGAGTTTAATGGCTTTCAAATTCACCCGGCAATTCTCGATGCCGGGTTACAGGTTTTCGGGGCTGCGGTTGCAGCGGAAGCGGCTGAAAACGGCCGACAAGGAATCTACCTGCCGACCCGCATCGACCAGTTCCGGGTTCACGGTCGTCCGGACCGTCATTTATGGAGTCACTCCCGGGTGCAGCATCGGGAGGCGGATGCCACAACGGGAGACGTACAGCTTCTCGATGAAGCGGGACGCGTGGCGGTCGAGATTCAGGGACTCCGCTTTGAATACCTGGGCGAAGACACACAGCGCGCGGCGGCCGATAATCTCGACGACTGGCTCTATGAGTTCCAGTGGCAGCCCAAAGAGCGCGCGGCAGGAAAACCTTCCGCGCCAGCCAGCCGGGCAAGCTGGTTGATCTTTACCGACAGCGGTGGCGTCGGAGATGCGCTGTCCGCGCTGTTGGAAGCCCGGGGCGAACGGAGTATTCTGGTCTCTGGCGGGGAATCGTACGAGCAAACGGACGGCGAGCATTATCGCATCCGTCCCGAACGACCGGAGGACATCCACCGGCTCTTCGAGGCGGCTCTGGTATCGGATCAGTCTGGCTGTCGTGGAATTGTCCATCTCTGGAGTCTTGATGTTGCTCGTCCAGAGGAGACCACCGTGGCCTCGCTCAATGCCGCCCGGACTCTGGGCTGCGGCAGTGTCCTGCTGCTGGTGCAAGAACTGGCTCGAACGGAATCGCCAGACCTCCCACGACTGTGGCTGATCACGCAGGGTGCTCAAGCGGCCGGAGAAAAGCCCGCGCCGTTGTCCGTTGCTCAGTCACCGCTTTGGGGATTGGGTCGCGTCATTGCGCAGGAACACCCGACGTTCTGGGGCGGGCTGGTGGACCTGGAACCCGGGGCATCGCTGCGTGACGCTGCCGCTCATCAGTTGTGGGAGGAAATCTCCAGTGCGGATGGAGAGGATCAGCTTGCGTTTCGTCAAGGGGGGCGATACGTGGGCCGTTTGGTCCGCCAGCGCCCATCGGCCACGCAAGCACCTCCCCTCCGGTGGCGGACGGACGGCAGCTATCTGATCAGCGGTGGACTGGGCGATCTCGGCCTCTTGGTCGCGCGCTGGATGGTCGAGCAAGGGGCGCGGCGGTTGATCCTTTTGGGACGCACCAGGCTCCCGCCGCGCTCGAACTGGAGTTCGGTAGAAACAGGAAGTCGCTTGACCCGTCAAATCACCGCCATTCGGGAACTGGAATCTTTGGGAGCGAGCGTGCATCTGGCGTCGGTCGATGTGGCGGATGAAGGAGAGTTGAACGGCTTTCTGGACGAGTTTCGCGCGCAGGGTTGGCCGCCCATCCGGGGCGTCGTGCACGCGGCGGGAGTGCTGCAGGACGGACTGCTGGTGCAACTCGATGCGGCGGCACTGAATACGGTTTTGCGGCCCAAGGTGATGGGTGGCTGGCTGCTGCATCGCCTGCTCCAAGACGATCCCTTGGACTTCTTCATACTCTTCTCTTCCGCGGGTTCCGTGCTGGGCCAGCCCGGTCAGGGGAACTATGCCGCCGCCAACGCTTTCCTGGATGCGCTGGCGCATCACCGGCAAGCCCAGGGCCAGCCGGCCCTGAGTATCAACTGGGGCGCCTGGGCCGGTGAGGGATTCGCGGATTCGGTAGGAGGTAAGCGTCTCGCCGCGCGCCTCGCGCTCCTGGGAATCAGCAGCATCGCACCCAAGCAAGCGCTGGAAATGCTGGGACGACTGCTCGGGCAAAGCGCAACCCAGGTCGTGGCGGTGCCGGTCAACTGGAATCAGTATCGAGAGTTCTATCCGGCTGGCAGCGCCTCGCCGCTGCTCTCTGAACTGGCGCGTGAGGAAGCCGAAGTCCCCCGGCCAGCGGGCCGCAAGAGCGAAAGGAGGGATGCCCTTCTTGCGGCCGAACCAGCGGAACGCCGGCAGTTGCTGCACTCCTACCTGAGCGAGCAAGTGGCCCGGGTGCTCGGACTCAGCCCATCCAAGCTGGACGTCCAGCAACCCCTGAGCCATCTCGGACTGGACTCCTTGATGGCCGTCGAGCTGAAAAACCGGATCGCGGTTGACCTAAAGGTGAACGTGCCGGTGGTGAAATTCCTTCAGGGCTTTAGCGTTGACCAAGCTGTCACGCAGGTACTTGATCAACTGGCAGCCGAGGTTGCCAACCCGACGACGCCTCTGGCCCCGGCAGCTACACAGCAGAAGGAGCACATAGACCAGGGAAATGCGGAACAGTTGTTGGCAAACCTTGATCAGCTTTCAGATGAGAAAGTGGATTCATTGCTCACCGATATGTTGGCTGATGAGAAGGTTAGTGAATGAGCCAGACCTCCCAGCGAACTGCCGATCTTTCACCCCATGAAAAGCGCACCCTTCTTGCGCAGCTCCTGCGGAAAAAGGTGAGCGGGTCCAAAT
>Ga0116136_1001239_pt1 | contig 13131 bp, 9 predicted proteins | sample June2015DPH_20_5_FD_88972 | JGI IMG/M metagenome (GOLD analysis project Ga0116136, IMG submission 88972) | Peatland microbial communities from SPRUCE experiment site at the Marcell Experimental Forest, Minnesota, USA - June2015DPH_20_40 | ecosystem: Environmental > Terrestrial > Soil > Wetlands >... | reverse complement strand
TCGCGCCTTGTCAGATACCGCAACCCACACGTTCTCCACGGGCAATGACTCCAAATTCTGATTTTTCGTGGGATCGTTGCCGGGAACTGACTCCGACAGGCGATCCTGTCAGGAGTCATCATCTGCCGAACAGAAAGCGGGGCAGCGGTTAGCGGTGAACTCCTTCACCGTTGGTCTTCCGTCTAATTATAGATGCAATAGCAAGTCAAAGGGCAATACTGTGGGAGTTGGCCATTGGCGGCCGGACGGTTCCTTGGACTGCCGATAAGACGGCATCCACACCACTAACGGGGTAAAGAAGTGGCGCTTCGGGCCGATGCCGCGTTTGCCAAACCGGAGATCTACGAAGCGCTGGAAGAACGGGGAGCGAAATATGCGATTCGGCTTCCGGCGAATGACAGCCTGCTGCGTGACATTGAAGAACTGCTGACGCGCCCAGTGGGGCGGCCCAGTCACAAACCCATCGTGTGGTACAAGGGCTTCTTGTATCGGGCGGCGAGTTGGAAGACGGCATGACGAGTAGTGGCGAAGGTGGAGTTCCATGCCGGGGAGTTGTTCCCGCGAGTGGAGTTCATCGTGACGAACCTGGAGACGCCGAGCTGGACGGTATTACGGTTCTACGACAAGCGGGGCACGGCCGAGCAGTGGATCAAGGAAGGCAAGCAAGCCGTAAAGATGACTCGCCTGTCTTGTCATCGTTTTCGCTCGAACCAAGTGCGGCTGGCGCTGAGCCTGCTGGCCTACAACCCGGGTAATGTTTGGCGACGGCTGGTGAAGCATGCGCGATATTACTGGGTGCTCCTGACGAAAGGCCGTCCGAACCGGCGGCGATTCGGGGCGATGCTGGGCCGGATCGCACTGCTACAGGTGCCGACGGGATAGATAGATGATGGTCAGTTCGGCAGCGGAATCGGGCTTACCAGAGGCTGGACGGGGAGGAGTAGTGCAAAAACAGGGCGCAAAATGGGGCGATTCAGGCCGTGCCCGCACGGATGGCAGACCGCCGGGAGTGCTCCGATGAAAAATCGTTTCAACAATGTCGCGAACAGGCGAGATGAGCGTACAATGGGGCCGTTTTCGAGGTCAAAAAGGAGATTCCGGTCAACTACGTTGGGCGTCGGCTGGGGACACGGCAGCGGTGGTTGCGCTAGCGACACCAGTGGTTTGTACGAGGGCAGCAATAGCTGGGACAACACAGCCAATGACTATGTCACAGTTCTCTTCAATGACACACAATTCAAGCTCTACGGGGTTCAAAACACCATCAATGGCATCGGGGCCGTCTCTATCGACGGCGGATCGGAGACGCCCGTCGATTTTTATGCCACAGCCCGCAAAGGCAACGTGTTACTTTGGACGAGCCCGGTTCTTGCTGAGGGGACACACGCCTTGAAGTTGCGCGTCACTGGGATGGCGGATCCTGCCAGTGGTCCTTCGAATTGTCCGGCGTGCGTGTCAGTCGATCGCGCCGATATTGTTCCGTAAACCTTCTGCGCGAGCAGCGGCTTGGTGACGCGACGGAACGGCAACAAGGGAGAGCGCCCGAACCGCCCCCGAACTAGTCATGACTTGTAGTAGTTTTCGGTTCAGAGGGCTAGACGAGTTTCCAAACGACGTTGGGAGAATTATGATGCGACATTTCCGCACCACTTTGGCAGCAATCCTACTGGCCTGCCTGATGTTGCTCACCGCGGCCAGCGCGCAAACCACCGAAAAGACCGACCTGAGCAAACAGCCAACCCTTTATGTGGTCGGCTATGCCCACCTCGATACGGAATGGCGATGGGAGTATCCCCAGGTCATCGACGAATATATTCGCAAGACCATGGAGGACAACTTCAAGCTGTTCGACAAGTATCCCCACTACATTTTCAATTTCAGCGGCGCCAATCGTTACCGCTTCATGAAGGAGTATTTTCCCGCCGACTACGCGAAACTGAAGAAGTACGTGGATGAAGGCAGGTGGTATCCGGCGGGTTCTTCCGTGGAAGAGGGCGACGTCAACGCGCCCAGCGCGGAAGCCATCATCCGGCAGATTCTCTACGGCAACAACTGGTTCCGGAAAGAATTCGGCAAGGCCAGCGCGGAATACATGCTGCCCGACTGCTTCGGATTTCCCGCATCGTTGCCCACGATTCTTGCGCACTCCGGGGTGAAGGGGTTCTCGACGCAGAAGCTGGTATGGGGATCCTCGGCCCATGCCGGAGGTCCGGAATCGCTGGAGAAAACGCCGGAAGGCACGCCTTTCAACGTGGGTGTCTGGGTGGGTCCGGATGGCGAGAGCGTACTGGCAGGACTCAACCCCGGCAGCTACGGCGGCGGCATCGACACCGATCTCAGCCAGCCATTGCCTCCCGCGCCCCCGAATGACGCGCTCGCCGAGGTGCAGAAGAAATTAGAGCCGCTGCAACAGAAACTGGAGGAGGCCTATCGGAGTAAGCAGCCATTCGACCAAAAGGATATTCAGGAGTTCATGAAGCTGCAGAGTGAGCAGGAAGGTCTTGCGAAGACACAGCGCGATCGCGAACTGGAGCGACATCAGGACGACTGGGCAACGCGAGTCGAGCAGAATGGCAAGGTCAGCGGCGTATTCACCGACTATCACTACTATGGCACGGGAGACATCGGCGGGGCTCCAGATGAAGATTCTGTGAAACGGCTGGAGGCGATCGTCACCAAAGGGATGGCAAGCCTGCCGCCGCAGGGTCAATTCTTCTTTGGAGATCAGCCGCATCCGGAATGGCCGCCGGTGAAGGTCGGCGACGGCCCGGTGCATGTGATCTCCGCGACCGCAGATCAGATGTTTCTGGATATCACGCCCGCCGAAGCTGTGGGACTTCCGCGCTACACCGGAGAAATGGAGCTGACGAATCACTCGGCCGGATCGCTGACGTCGCAGGGTTACCAGAAGCGCTGGCTGCGTAAGGAAGAGTTGCTGGCGGATGCAGCGGAGAAGGCTTCGATCGCCGCCGAATGGTTGGGGGCGCGGCCATATCCGCTGCAGCGCCTGAACGATGCCTGGACGTTGGTAATGGGGGGGCACTTCCACGACCTTGCTGCAGGCACCGCCACTCCCAAGAGCTACGAGTTTGCCTGGAACGACGACGTGATCGCGTTGAACCAGTTTGCCGGCGTGCTGACCAACGCCACAGAAGGCGTCGCGGCCGCGCTGAATACCGAGACGAAAGGTGTCCCAATCGTCGTCTTCAACAATCTGAACATCGCACGCGAAGATGTGGTGGAAGCCAGCGTGAACTTCCCCGGCGGCATGCCGAACGCGGTTCACGTGACCGATGCTGGCGGCAAAGAGGTTCCGGCGCAAGTTTCGGGCGGCAAGCTGCTGTTCGTTGCCAAAGTTCCTTCGGCGGGCTATGCCGTTTACGACGTGCAGCCCGGCGCTGGTGCAGCGGGCGCTGGATCGAAGCTGCAAGTATCGGAGAATTCGCTCGAAAATGACTACTACCGCGTGAAGCTGAACGCGGACGGCGACGTTGCCAGCATCTTCGACAAGTCGATTGGCAAAGAATTGCTGGCCGCGCCAGCGCGCCTTGCCATCTCCCATGACAACCCCGAGCAGTGGCCGGCCTGGAACATGGACTGGGATCAGGAGCAGGCTGCGCCGAAAGCGTACGTCGGTGGTCCGGCGCGGATTCGAGTGGTGGAAAACGGTCCGGTCCGCGTGGCCGTGGAAGTTTCGCGGGAAACTGCGGGTTCGTGGTTTGTCCAGACGATCCGGCTTTCGGCGGGAGACGCGGGAAAGCGTGTGGAGTTCGGAAACGCAATCGACTGGAACACCCGAGAGTCAAATCTGAAGGCGACTTTCCCTCTCACAGCTTCGAATCAGATGGCCACCTATAACTGGGACATTGGCACGATCGAGCGGCCCAGCGCGGAGCCGAAGAAGTTCGAAGTGCCGTCGCATCAGTGGATCGATTTGACCGACATGAGCGGCGAGTTCGGCGCGACCGTTCTGACGGACTGCAAGAACGGGTCCGATAAGCCGAACGACAACACCATCCGCCTGACCTTGGTCCGGACCCCGGGAATAAGAGGTGGCTACCCGGACCAAGCCACGCAAGACCTCGGACACCACGAGTTCGTCTATGGCATTGCTGGCCACGCCGGCGATTGGCGCCAGGCCGGAACCGACTGGCAGGGACAACGGCTCAATGATCCGCTCATTGCTTTCGAAACTTCGAAGCACGCAGGCACCCTGGGCGCGGAATTTTCTCTGTTGAGCGTTGGCAATCCGCGGATTCGAGTCCTGGCACTTAAGAAAGCTGAACTGAGCGACGAAGTAATTGTTCGCTTGGTTGAACTGGATGGCAAACCACAGGCCAACGTCCGAGTGTCGTTCGCTGCACCGATCACCGCCGCGCGCGAAGTCAATGGACAGGAGCAGCCGGTGGGAAGCGCGACCGTCAATGGCGGCGTACTGGTCGCTTCGTTCTCTGCGTATCAGCCGCGCACGTTCGCCGTCAAACTGGCGGCTCCGCCGACAACGGTTCCGGGCGTGGGTTCCGCGCCGGTAGCTCTGCCATATAAACTCGCCGCAGCCACAAATGACGGTGCGCAGTCGGTGGGTGGATTCGATGGTAAGGGCAATGCGTTGCCGGCCGAGATGCTGCCGGCGCAGATCGCCTTCAACGATGTGCAGTTCCAACTTGCTCCGGCGAAAACCGGCGCACCCGATGCGGTCGTCGCAAAGGGGCAGACAATCCGTCTGCCGGAGGGCCAGTACCATCGCGCCTACGTGCTGGCAGCGTCGGTGGACGGTGACCAAAAGGCAACGTTCGAAGTGGGCGGCACCAAGGTTGACCTGAACGTCCAGGACTGGGGCGGATTCATCGGGCAGTGGGATGACCGGCAGTGGAGCTCGAAGGACACCTCAAACGATAACTACGGAGAGATGCTCGGCATCAAGCCAAGCTACATCAAGCGCGCAGATCTGGCGTGGTACTGCACGCATCGCCACAATGCTGCAGGTCAGAACGTGCCTTATAGTTACTCCTATCTGTTCGCGTATCCGATCGACCTGCCCACCGGAACGAAAGCCATCAAGCTGCCCGATAACAGCAAGGTACGCATCCTGGCAATCTCGGTAGCGGACGAAAATCCGGTGGTGAAGCCGGCGCAGCCGCTGTACGACGTTCTTCCTCCGCCGATGACGAGTGCGAGCGACTTTGTGCTTTCGACTGCGGCCACCAGCCTCTCATTCACGCAGGGTAGCAGCGGTTCGACCACCATCAACGTGCTTCCGAGGAGTGGCTTCAATGAAAAAGTCACCTTGACGGCATCTGGGTTACCCGCAGGAGTGTCGGCGACATTCAGTCCGGCCAGCGCTGCAGGAATGAGCACCATAACTCTAACGGCGAGTGGTTCGACGAAGCCGGTGACTTCGACCGTTACCATCACCGGAGTTTCCGGAGCGTTGTCCCATACCGCCACGATCGGTCTCACGGTGGGTAGAGCTAAGACCGGCACGGTACCGGTGGATCTCTCTACAGCATTCAACGTAACCGGCGTCTATGCCGACGGTTCAACTTTCGCTCCCACCGCCAGTTTGGACGGCGGCGGTTTCGCCCTTTCGGGGAAGCTTCTGGGCGCAACCCAGGTATGGGACGGAGTATCGTTCAAGCTCGGTCCAGCCAACGCGCCCAACGCGGTCACGAGCAAGACCATCTCGCTGCCCGCCGGCAGATTCGCCAGCCTCGAGATGCTCGCCACTGGCGTTGAGGGCAGCCAGGAGTCGCAGACTTTCACGGTTACTTACGCCGACGGCACAACCTCGTCGTTCACGCAGAGCCTCAGCGACTGGTACGTGCCGGGGAGCTTCAGTGGTGAGTCCGCGGCAGTGAGCATGCCTTATCGTCTCATAGGCGATGGACGCAAGGACGACCGTCCGTTTCATATCTACGGTTATTCCTTCGCCCTCGATAGCAGCAAGGTGGTGAGCAGCCTCACATTGCCGGCCAAGCGGGAGGTGCTGGTCTTCGCCGTGACCCTTGTCCCCGCTCCGCCGTCCGTGCCATAGTCATCTTCGAGCGGAACGTCATTTCGGCCTCGTACTCTTCTTCGGTCGCCTACAGGCAGGCTTCCCGGCGAATGAGTCATACGGTGAAGGGACAGGCGTCTCGCCCGTCCTGCCGGGCGGGGACGCCCGGCTCTCCACCGAAGTACGTGATGTCAATGAGGCCGCACGTCAAGTCATCATCGGGCGAGAAAGTTACTCATGAGAAAGCCATCTTATCTTGGGAAAGTCGTGCTCCTGTTATGCGTCTCATTACCCGCGCATGCGCGACATGTCATTTTTGGAAAGCCGACGGCGCTGCAGTGCGATTCACTCTATACCCCAATCGGGGACGATACAAAGCAGCCGCTGTTTTCGTGGAAGCTGCAGGATGGCCGTATTGGAGCGAAGCAAACTGCATACACAATACTGGTGGCCAAAGACCCTGGTTTGCTGAGAAGAGGGAACGCCGATGTCTGGAATAGCGGACGTGTGGAATCAGATCGCTCCCTAGGCGTTGCTTATGGCGGTCCGGCCCTGGCACCGGAGACGCGCTACTACTGGCGTGTGCAGGTGTGGGACAAAGACGGAAAGCCATATCCTGCGAGCGATGTGAGCTGGTGGGAAACAGGACTACTTAATGCCAGCAATTGGCTGGGTGAGTGGATTGGCTACGAAGATATCGAGCAACGCAGCCTGCGCGACGCTGGAGCGATATGGATCACGAATCCTGCCGTCCCTAACTACAGGGGAAACACCGACACACGACACGACTTTCGTCTGACCGTCGATGTGGCCCCGACCGTGAAGAGGGCAGTGCTGTATGTGACTGGCCAAGACACTGCGTCTGTGTGGATCAACAGCAAGCAGATCCTGGAAGCCGAAACGCTGCCGCCGTGGGGCCGTACGCCATGGAGATCCTACAAGCGGAAAGACGTCACAGATGAATTGCACATTGGCAAGAACATTCTTGCCGTCGAGGTCACTCTCTATGGGAGAAGAGACCGTAGCCAGGCACCCCTGAGCGCAGCGCTCTATCTGCAGATGGCAGATGGAAGCAATAGAGTCGTGAAGAGCGGTGACCCCGAATGGAGGGCACAATTCAACGCGCAGGGCAATTGGTACGCGACGGACTACGACGATGGTGCTTGGGCCCAAACGGTACCGTACACGCCCGGTCAAGACTCCTTTGGGGGTTCCGACACGTTAGGAAATCCTCTGCCAACTGCGGCGGTCGCTGCGCTACGGCGTAGTTTCCTGGTAATCAAACCGGTCGTGTCGGCACGGCTCTATGCCACAGCGCTTGGCGCATACAAGTTCAGCCTAAATGGCAAACCAGTTGGTGACCAGGTCTTATCTCCCGGTTGGACGGATTACCGCCAGCGTGTGACCTACCAAGTATTCGATGTGACAATACTGGTGCGACAGGGAAGCAATGCGATCGGCGCGTACCTGGCGCCAGGGTGGTATTCAACGCCACTGGAATGGATCGGGCAAGGGAACAACTACGGGTCTAGCCCAAATGCCTTGAAGGCCCAGTTGAGGATCGAGCATGCGGATGGGTCTGTGGAGTGGCTTGCAACCGATGGATCGTGGAAGGCCGATACTTCCCCGATTACGTTCGCGGAAATCTATGACGGCGAAACATATGATGCGCGAAGGCTGCAGACAGGCTGGGACGAGGCCTCTTTCCCCGCCGCAGAGTGGCATCCAGTTTCTGTACTTCACCCGCAAGAGCCTGAGATCGTGTGGCAGTCATTCCAGCCAATTCGCGCCACGCAGATTCTCAGCGCGAAGTCGATGACAAGCCCAAGGCCGGGTGTCTTTATCTACGACTTCGACCAAAATCTAGCAGGCGTCGCCAGAATCCGCGTGCAAGGAGAAGCGGGAACAGATGTCCGGTTACGCTTTGCTGAGAGGCTCAATCCGGACGGCACTCTATATATAAACAATCTGCGCAATGCCAAAGCGACGGACCGCTATATTCTGGCTGGGAACGGAGTGGAAGAATATCAGCCATCCTTCACCTTTCATGGATTCCGTTACGTCGAGATCTCTGGTCTGCCGGGGAATCCAGGCCTAACCGCTGTAAGAGCCGTCGTGTTGCACACGGACGCACCCTTCACGGCGCAATTGAAAACAGGCAGTCCGATGGTAAATCAGCTCTGGAGTAATGTTCTTTGGGGACAGCGTTCTAACTTTGTCGGTGTGCCAACCGATTGTCCACAAAGGGATGAGCGCCTGGGGTGGAGTGCGGATGCCCAGGTATTCTGGCGCACTGCGGTCTTCAACATGGATCTCACAGCATTTTCGCGCAAATATGCGGCTGATCTTCGCGGGACGCAAGTTGGGACCGCGATGTACGGCATCTATGCACCCGGTACCGGGAAGCCGAACCCTGGTTATGGGCCAGGATGGAGCGATGCTGGTGTCATCGTCCCTTGGACTTCCTGGATACAGAGTGGAGACACAGATATCATCGGGCAGAACTGGCCGAACATGGAAGAGTATGTTGCGGCAATTCAGTCGGCAAATCCAGACTATCTCTGGACAAACAATGCTGGCATCGATTTCGGCGACTGGCTGGCCCCTGAAGGCACTACGTCTCAGGATCTCATTGCGACTGCATACTGGGCATATGACGTGAAGTTAATGGAGCAGATGGCGCGCGCAGTTGGCAATGATAGCGGCGAGCATAAGTACGCCGACCTCTTCGAAAAGATCAAAGCCGCTTTCATTCATGCATACGTGCATCCAGATGGCTCGGTGAGCGCAGCTCTTAGCTTGCCGGGGAAGTCATCGGATGCCGTGACAAATCGCGCCGACAAACTGGTTGAGACACAGACAGGCTATGTGTTGGCACTGCATATGGATCTTCTACCCAGATCCTTGCGTCCGCTCGCGGCCCAGAGGTTGGTGGAACGGATTGAGGCTCGTGGCGGGAAGCTTGCCACAGGTTTTCTGGGAACGCCTTACCTCTTGGAAGTGCTCGCTGACACGGGCCATGCAGATGTCGCCTACCAGTTATTGCTGAATACCGGGTATCCGTCGTGGGGGTACATGGTAGAGCATGGAGCGACTACCATGTGGGAGCGCTGGAACAGCGACCAGATGCTCGGTGATCCAGGCATGAACTCGTTTAACCACTACGCCTACGGGGCGGTTGGAGAATGGCTTTACCGCTATGCGGCCGGCATCGATACGACAGCAGCAGACGCGGGATTTCACACGACTGTCTTCCATCCGAATTTTGACGCGCGTTTGGGCAGTGTGGACTTTTCCTACGAGTCGCTATACGGTACGATTCACTCTGCATGGACTGTAAAGGCAAATGATGCAGTGTGGAACGTAACGATTCCAGCGAATACTAGGGCGCGCATCTTACTGTCGTCAACCCAGGCGCGTGCCTACATGCTCAATGGGAAGCCTCTGTCACAGAGTTCGCTGGTCAGGATGGCAACAGCGGAAGATGGCCAAAATGTGTACGAGCTATCAGCGGGGACTTATACCTTCAGTGTGACACTGCCTCACTTCTAGTATCTGAGGATTATTGAAAATATGAACACATCGACCATGAGAAGCGCTCGGTCGCTCTTGTGCAAATGGACACTCGCCTTGATAGTTGTGGTGACAATTGAGCCGGTGTCATCCGGGCAGGTACGGCCCCCCGCAGTACCTTTGGTGGCGCACAACCCCTATTTCAGCATCTGGTCGATGGCCGACAAGCTGACGGACCAAGAGACACGGCATTGGACGGGAGCCGAACAGCCGCTTACAGGTATGATACGCGTCGATGGCAGCGTGTATCGGTATATGGGCGAGGGTCCATCGCCTGACGTGCCGACGATGCGGCAGCTATCGATAAAGATGGAAGCCACACGTACCACCTACCTCTTCGACGCAGCCGAAGTGCAGCTCGAGTTGACGTTCTTCACTCCGGCATTTCCCGAAGATCTAGATATACTGTCGCGCCCTGTCACTTATCTCACATGGCATATTCGTGCAATCGATGGAAAGAAACACGAGGTATCCGTTCTGCTGGACATCGATCCTCGCATTGCCGTTGACAGGGAAGACGATCCCGTCGTCTGGGGCCGGTCACGCGCCGGATCGCTTACCGTGCTCAGCGTGGGATCGCAAGAGCAGCGAGTGCTTGCGCACTCAGGAGATAACCTGCGCATCGATTGGGGCTATTTCCACCTGGCGGTCCCCGGGGACCAGCACGCAGTCCTGGCGAATGCATCCGACGCGATGGAGAGCTTTTTGCGTTCGGGCACGCTACCCACAGCCGACAATCTTGATATGCCTACGAGGTCGGGAGACGCGGCCCACTTAGCGGTGCTCCTGCCTGCGAACGTCGCGGCATCCAATGACGCGGAGATGCACGTTCTCCTGTCCTATACCCAAGGATATGCGATTGAGTACATGCAACGCAGGCTGCATGAATTTTGGCGGCGAAATGGACAGACGACCGAACAGATGCTCGAAGCCGCGGAGACCCAATACGCAGCGTTAGCGGAGCGGGGCAAGCGATTTGACGGTGAGCTTCGAGCCGCTCTGGAACAAGCGGGTGGAAGGGAGTATTCCGACCTTGCAATTCTCGCCTATCGCCAAACCCTCGCCGCTCATGCGCTCGTAGCCGACTTGGATGGCACGCCGCTGCTGTTTCCCAAAGAAAACTTCAGCAACGGTTGTATCTCAACCGTGGACGTTCTCTATCCCTCAGCGCCTTTCTTCTTGTTTATGAATCCAGCGTTGTTGGAAGCGCAGCTAAAACCAGTGCTCGACTATGCGATGCTGCCCCGATGGAAATTTCCTTTTGCGCCTCATGATCTCGGGACATTCCCCTTGGCTAATGGTCAAGTCTACGGTGGTGGCGAGCGCACAGAAGACGACCAGATGCCGGTCGAGGAAAGCGGCAATTTGCTTATCTTGGTGGCGGCCCTGGGACGCGCTGAAGGGAACTGGCACGTGGCTGAACAATACTGGCCATTACTTACTAAGTGGGCTGACTATCTCGCACAAAAGGGATTGGACCCGGAGAATCAGCTCTCTACCGATGATTTCGCCGGACATTTGGCTCACAACGCCAATCTTTCTGTTAAAGCGATCGAAGGACTGGGGGCGTATGCGGCTATGGCGCAGGGGTTGGGCAAGACGAACGAGGCCACAAAGTTTGAAGCACTCGCGAGAAAAATGGCTCGTGAGTGGGAGGTCTTGGCAAAAGAGGGAGACCACTACAAGCTGGCCTTCGATGCTCCGGGAACTTGGAGCCAGAAGTATAACCTGGTGTGGGATCAGGTTCTGGGACTGGGTTTATTCGATCCGAATGTGAGGCGGACAGAGTTGAGTTTCTACGCAAAGAATATAAATGAGTATGGCTTGCCGCTGGATAACCGGAAAGACTACACGAAGCTCGATTGGGAAATTTGGACGGCAACCTTGGCGGGGACGTCAAGCCAATTCCAGTTGTTTATGGCGCCGATTGCAAAGTGGATGAACGAAACTCCATCCCGAGTTCCACTCACGGACTGGTATGACACAAAGTCCGGTAAACAGACGGGATTTCAGGCGAGGTCCGTAGTGGGAGGTGTATTTATCAAAGCCCTTGCCGATGTTGAAGTAGTCAAAGAATGGCAGGCATTCCTGCGCAAAGACAGTGTTGCAGCTGAAGAATCTGTCGTTCAGCAATAGAACGGGATGGTCGGCCCGGCGGAGGGTTGTTGATTGGGAGATCCGTGTGATGACTTTTCTCTCGAAAGCCGGCGCAGGCAGGACGATTGTATATGTGCCGAAAAAACAGGTCCTCTTTGAATACGGCAAACGGGGTAATGCTGTCTTCTATATCTTGACGCGCACGGTGAAGCTCACGGTGGTCTCTCAGGGTAAAGGAAGCCACAATTGGCCTGCTCGGCCCAGGGAGCTTCACAGGCAGGGAATGCATAGTAATTGGAAAGAGGTTGAAACGATCTCGCGGCTCAACGGCCATAGCGCCCCATGAGTTCCGTTTCGCCCAGGATATGACCCTTCATGGCACGTTCGAGGTCTGGTTTGGTGGCTCCGGCCTTCAGGTTGAGCTTTGTTCCGAGCGCATACAGCTTGAAATAATAGCGGTGTGGTGTGCCCGGCGGGGGACATGGACCCCCATAGCCGATCTTGCGAAAGTCGTTGCGTCCTTGCAGCGCTCCGGTGGCAAGCTGTTCCTGTTTTTCCATTCCTTCTGGCAGTTCTTTCGTGTTTGCAGGGAGGTTGTATAACACCCAGTGCACCCAGGTACCTGCTGGCGCATCAGGATCGTACATGATGAGCGCAAAGCTCCGTGTCGCCGCGGGTACCTCCGTCCAGCTCAGCTGCGGGGAAGCGTCCAGTCCGTCGCATGTGAACTTCTTCGGAATCGTTCCACCGTTGGAAAAAGCGGTGCTCGATATCTGGAAAGACATAGCCCATCCTTTCGCTTGACCAAAGACTGAAAAACCGCCGAGAAGCCAGACTCCAGCGAGTATCGGCAAAGCAATCAGTTTTGGCAAAGAACCCTTATCTATGCGCTTTGCGGCGAAACATATAGCCAATAGAGTCAGAGGCATCACCACGGTTATGATTTCCGCGTCACGATCCGCGCAGCGACTTGGCTGAAGTCCTCGCCGGCTTGGGGCTTCTTAGGCGTTTGCTCTGGGCGGGTGTCTGCTCTCTTTTCCAGTTGATTGGCTTGGCGCTGTTCTTTATCGGCTTTTGTGCGCTTTCTTGCCATGCCTACAGCTTGCCACAACGGGGCGAACCCGGCTAGATCAATGCACCCTCTTTATGGCCATAGGAATGTCGGGCGTGGTCGAGCCTGCCGCCAGCTTTGTTGCTCAAGTCGCTGGCCGTGCGCGGACAATCTACGTCAGGCCGGAGAATCCTGCGAACGCATCCTCGTTCACGGAATGCCATTTGGGCGACCCGCGTCACACCAATCCGGCTCTTATAAGTCTACGCTTAAACCGGCGCAATTGCGCGAGTCAGTCTTGTCCAATACAAGATGAGCCTGAAGGGGAGGTGGGATTCCAACACAAGATGAGCCTGGAGCGGATGGCATGCTGAGGATTGACCATCAACATGCACGAAGCCGAGCAACTGAGCCT
>Ga0116136_1001232_pt1 | contig 13166 bp, 12 predicted proteins | sample June2015DPH_20_5_FD_88972 | JGI IMG/M metagenome (GOLD analysis project Ga0116136, IMG submission 88972) | Peatland microbial communities from SPRUCE experiment site at the Marcell Experimental Forest, Minnesota, USA - June2015DPH_20_40 | ecosystem: Environmental > Terrestrial > Soil > Wetlands... | reverse complement strand
GAAGTTTCCTCGGTTATCGCGCCGAGGGCGCAGGCTTACCCCCAGCGTCAACGGCCCTGGGTGATAGGTTCGTCTCCTTTGGCCAGCCACGGCCATGACCGGCCCCACCCCCCTCGTCCACCATGCAGCAACCGCTCGCCGCGGTCCTCCTCCCACCAGTACCCCCGGTAGCCTGAGGATTTTTCGGCCCGGGAAGGCAAACCCCAGGTGGGACTCCTACGCCCCCCTGTCGACAATGATCCGCCCGGAAATTTTTCCCTAAATACTTTTTCCGGACTTTAATCAGGGGGAAGTAGCAGAAGCCACCCCTTGGTATGGGGTCGGCCCAAAATTTTATAAGCAAAATGTAACCAGGGTAGCGAGGCCTTCATGGGGGCGATTTAAGCATTTCACAGGCCCCCCTGACCCCCCCTTTCCTTGGATGTCCCCCTTGCGGGCCGTGGCGGGGCTGTGAGTGGCCCTCAGCGCCGTAGATTTATCTTTCCGAAGATAGGACCGAGGAGGCTTCTGGGGGCGCCATCGCTACAGAGTTAGCGGTCCGCTTTGTAATGTGTCCTCGTTTTTTCATGTCTCAATGAAATCTCTTGGCAAACTCGGCCACCTCCTCGGCCGTTTTTTGTAATGCGAAATCAAAGGATCCGCCGAAAGCCCCTGATGAGATCTCTCCTTCCGACTGGATCTTTGCTAACTCTTTGTCGCTGCTGTCAAGAAACCTAACCTCTACGGTCATGGTGCCTTTGCCAGCGCTGCCAATGCCCCCCCAGAACCAGCGAGAAAACTGGCTACCAGGGTTGAACTGGATAAAGCGGTACCTGACTTTGAGGCCCGGACCCTTAGTGAAGCCATCCTGCCCATAGAGAAGTTGGGCGAGCTTGGCCTGGAAGGAAGCGCTGACATCTCCTGGTACAGTTACTGTTGCTTTATCCTCATAAAGTTCTGCCGAGGGAAACTTGGCTGGCGTTTCGGCGGGGGCCAGCACCATGGTCCTCCCAGCACCACAGCCAGTTAAGGAAAGGATGAGCATCAGTAAGATGAAAATGCCAATAATGCCGCTGCATTTCCTGAAAAGATTGATCATAGCCCTCTCCTCTTATCCGAGATTATGCGGCAACCTTGGGCACCACAGTCAAAAAAGGTTTTGGGACCTCTTGCCCCGAAAAAATCCCCCAAAGTTTTTGTTCTTAAAGCCGAATCCTCTCGTCGACGCCATGATAGCACAAATCCCGCAAAAAGGTAAAGGCGCCCCCACCTGGGTTTCTCGGCCCCAGCAGGGGGACATCAGGGGATAAAGATAAGGCTCTGGCAGATGCCCCCCAGAGATAGGTCCCAGCCTTGATATTTTACAATAGTTTTTAGCTAAGAGTTTGTGCTATCATTCCTCCCACGAAACAATTCCAGAAAGAGGAAACTTGTCGGGGTTAACCTCGTGAGAGGGTGGCTAAGGCAGCGGCATAATCTCGGCTTATACGGGCAGGAAACTGAATCTCTGCATCTTATGCGGGTCAATCTAATTATTGTTCGGCAGGAGAGAGAGAAGATGAAGCTACTCTATGTGTTCCGTACGCGGATCGGTCCTTTCTACATCGGAGAACAGAACGGTCGTTTCCATCCGATATACGATGACGAGAGCCTCGGAAGCTACGAGAATGCGTGGCAGGCAGCAGAGGACCTGGCGGGCGGCCATACCTCCTCGATTTCATCCGGAATTGACACGGCAACCTTAAGTATTCCTGAGGAACTCGGGGAATGGGAGAAAGTGTCTATTTAGCTCGGCAGATAGGCCGCCCACTTCCTGTGCCACTCATTTAGCAGTCCCGCGGCCTTAAAAGCCATGTAATCCGCCCACATTTCGGCGGTGAGGCAGGCTTGAACCGCCTCAAAATCTACGGGGGCGATCCTAAGGTCCACTTTCAGCGCCGCCTCGCCTCTCCTGGGCCTTCTCATGCCCCGATTTTTGGGGGGCATGTCCTTAGTCCGTCGTGCCTTTGATTTGCCATTTCTGCCCTTTATAGCGGGCCAGTTTTAAGCGAAAGGACAAGGGCAAAGAAAGTAGGCAAGCCTTTCCATTCAATCCTGGGCTTCTCAGAGGGTCATATGGACCGGGCACCGTCGCCGCCCCCTGCCTGGAGGATTCCCTGCCACCCGAAGGCAAACCCCGGGCGCCGCGGGACTCCTACCCCCTTATAGCCATGATTCCGTCTGCCAGAATATCAATTATAGAGGTATCGGAGTAAAAGGGCCGGGGTTGTACCTTTGTATCATTACTCCACCACTTTAAGGATGTAACCCCGTTCAGCCTCAGGAGGAACCTTGACATATTTTCGCCCCCGCTTGATTTCACCCCCAGGCGGGCAATGGGCCACTCTATGACCAGCGAACCAAACACCCGCAGGGTACGGAGGCTTGCCCGCCCCGTGAGTATGCTTCCGGCCACAATAAGGACAGGGACTCAGAAAAATTAGTTCTATCCCCACTTTCTTACAGGGGATCACCGGGCGGCCGTCCTGATCTTCATCGACCATACTTTTTTTCCTTTTCTGTGAAGATTAAACAAAATCACTATAGCACTAATTAATTGCATCTGTCGGATTTATTCGGTTGGCAAGGCGGCCCTGCCTCCAGAAATTTCCCCGTAAGTGCTAATCCTGGTGGGATCAGTACCTCCAGGCTGGTAGACTCTGGCCCCCCGAACCGCCTCGGCGTTCTGCTCAGGCCACCTGCTGGTTGTAGCGGGCCGCCCCCTGCCCTGAGATTTGCGGCCCCGAAAGGCAAACCCCGGGCCTGGGACTCCTGCTCCCCTACCGGTGGATCACGTCGTATAAAATTGAGAATGTAGAGTCCCGCCTCTCCCGGAAGGAAAACCCCCCTTGCCTCCCCATTAATCGCCTCTCCAGGGGGTTCCTGTGCGGTCGCGGGGATATTGTGAACGCGCGATAGGGATCGGAATTACGGTCGTCTTGAGGTTCCAGCAGGGCCGCGGCTTTTCACCGGGGATAGTGATCGGCCCGCACCTGTAAGCATGGTGCGATGGCCTTTTCAAAATATGGACAATTAGTGGGATTTTGTCCAGTTATCTTTTTACCGCCTCCGGGGTCTGGCACCAGACAAAATGATACAAATTGTCTAAATGCTCGGGGGCGCGCGCAACGGGCAACATGTCTCACAACTGCTTTGTGGGAGCCTTTAAGGTTTAATGATTGGGCGTTTCGGCTTTGTCATTTACGGTTCGTTGCCATCCCAGCGGTATTTGTTAACCAACTCTTCCTTAACAACCTCGAATGTTCGCCTGTCTTCATCCAAAACTGTCTTTACAATCCATCCTAAGTCTATACCAGCAGCTTTGATTGCCGATTCTTCGTCCTTACCGGCTTCAATGTGCTTGTCGAAGAGCACTTGTAGCGGCGTACCATTCCAGTCGAAATTCTCGCCACCCATCAGGTCTCGAACCGCGAACTGCTCATCTTTTCGGTTCTTAACCCAGCAGTAGACCGCGCCCTGCATGAACGCCTTGATTGAGTCTTTCTCAGCATCGCTGATGCCAGAAACGTCTCGTAGCTCTGATTGTGGATTCAGTGTCATAGTGAGCAGTGCTCCTTTCTGAATGGCACTAATTTACCTGCCTAACGCACACTTCAGCGACGCGCCGCTTTTTGGCGCGTACGGCGTTGGGGTCTCGGCCCTTTTGGACAAAATACCATGTTCTGTCTAATTTTTATTCTTCCCCTTCCGCTCCTGTTGAATATTCACGGCCCGTAATATCGAGACCGCGCGGCGAAATCGCTATGCTGAAGCGCTTAAAAAGCCCTATAAACTCGTTCAGGGTGATTTTAATTTTAACTTCTTTTAAATTGATCGGGTCTGGCGTTGCACGGAGTGCCGCCTCAGCACTCTCGTAATTATCGACCCCTTCGAGTAGGAGTGCCGTAATATGTGGCGGTGTTACTTGCCCTCCATGAATCTCGCCGATATAAACGTGTACTCCAATTAGGAAGTCTGTTTTGCTCATCAGGCCTTTTTCCCGCAATAGTTCGTGAATCCCCCGAGGATCGGCATTGTCAGCAGCAGCTGTGCCTTTCCAGTCTCCGTACTGCACTGATGCTTTAAAAATCTGCATACATCCCTCCGTGAGTAATTTGGTTTGTCAACCGCCGCGCTGTTTCATGCCGGAAACATATCATAAAATATGTACAAAGTACTGTTTCGCCTAATTTAGCTCGGCAAATAAGCCGCCCACTTCCTGCGCCACTCTTGGAGCAGCCCCGCCGCCTTGAAGATTTTATAATCCTTCCACATTTCGGCGGTGAGGCAGGCTTTAACCACCTCAAAATCTCACTCTCAGCGCCGCCTCGTCGCCGTAGTGGCTTATATGGCCTTAGCTTCCCTTGCCCTTTTGCCCAGAAGATTTCCCCTCCGCCCTTAATACCAGGACTCCTGCCGGGGCTTCGATGCCAAGATGGACTTGCTTCCCCCGCACCTTCACGACCGTTACTCGGATATTGTCCCCGATGTAGACTGTTTCATCTTCTTTTCTGGTTATTATCAGCATGGGCTTATCCGGGCCAGGGGTAGGTGGAATGCTTAATTGCCAGGTAGTTAGCGTTCAGGGCCGGTTCCATCAAGACGATGGCGGCCAGGCGGCGGGCCATGTGAGTGACTTCCCGGGCTTCGCCCGGGCTCAGGGGGCGGCCCAGGAGATCACGTTCACAGTAGCTGAGCCATTTCTTGATGACCTGGTAGCAGTCCTCGTTCATATCATCAGCTCATACCCCGTAGAGGCTCTTGCAAGCTAGTTCGTAATCCGCGTAGCTGTTCAAGCCTTTCAACTTCAGCCGCAGCTTCGCTCTTCGTATTTGGAGCTTGGAATTATTGGGGTTAAGCAATACGGGTATCCCAGGATCCATAGCATTCAAGGCATTCCAGTCTGCGAGAAGGTTCCTCGTCTTGACCACCACATCGGCATGGGCGACATCGGCGGGGTTGAATGGGGGTGTGGCACCCAAAGGCACTTTGTGCACGTGCCGCGCCCCGAATTGGCCGCGCGGCTGGAACTCCTTGATGACGAGGTTGACTGCCTCGCTGTTAAGAAGACCGATAAGGTAAAGGGCCTCGTCTTCAGTCGGCACCGCTGCCCAATAAAGTGTCTGGTCTATGACCGTTTTGTCGGCCCTATAGGTTTGGGCGCCCCTGTGGGCGGCGCACACGAGGTCGCCGCCCGCCCCCATAAACACAAGCCATCCTTCGGTCGGCAGGGACTGCGATGACAGCTTGCGCCGATTGCTGTCCAGTTTCTCAAAATATTGCTGAGAGGTGAAGGTCGGTCCGATGGCCTTGAAAATCGCATCGAACGCCTGGAACGTCGCAGCGCCGAAGGCGGCGAGACTGGTCTCCGGGACAGAGATCCATTGACCCACCTCGTTCTTCTCAATGGGCAGGAACCCTTTCGCCGGATCGCCCATGCTGAAAGGGGTCAGTTGGTGGGACAACAAGACGTCGAAAACAAACTTGTCGTCGACGCTGTTTGCCGTGAGGTTAAACGCCTTGTACTTTTTGGCGCCGGACACCAAATAGCGCAGGGCGCCTGTGGATCGGTCGATGGCCCTGAGGTTCCATTTCGACGCCATGCCAGGCACGCGGGTGCAACCGTGGAAGACAAGGGTCCGGGGCATGACGTCGGCCCCTTCCCTGAACTCGGCGGGATTGAAGAAACCGTACTTGCCTGCCCCGGCAGCGGCTTTGTCAGCCCATGCGGTGCGCCTACCTTGGGAAACCCTATGAAAGGTGAGATTCGCCAATCCGGCGGGTGAAGCCAGCTTGCCGGGGATGGCTCCGGCCGGCGCGGGGATATTCTTATGTCCAAAAAGGACAATGGCCTCGTTCTTGAATGTGCCCTTCTCCACACGCCAAATCTCATTGACAATGAATGGGACAGGTTTCCTGGCGCCAAGGTAATCGGCCTTCCTGAAGGGGTTGTGGTGGTGGGCGCTCAGTACGCTCTCCGGAAGGACACAACCAACGACGGCGTTGGAGGCGAGGTATCTCTCGATAGCGTGGAGAAGGAAAATGGTTGCCAACTCAATGTGCAGGTGGGATGACCCCTCCGGTTTGATGCCGTAGTCTTCCGCCCGAACCCGTAGGGCATCCTTGTAGGGGTTGTCAGCAACCTTACTCAGTGCGAGCCAGGGTGGGTTCGAGACCAGCCCATTGAACTGACCGGTCACCAAACCGGGGCGGTAGCTATTGCGTAGCACGAAGACCCAAATGCCATTGCGCCCAGCGCGTTGGAGTGCATCGAGGGAGTCAAGGAGTCCTTTGCAGAAGGCCAGCGTCTCGGCTTCCTCTTCCGCCGTAAGGTTGTCTCCACTTTCTTCCAGGGCCTGTCTGACCAGAGTCTCGACGGCCGCACCGGTCAGTGTGGATGAAGCCTGGTCAGCGCTCGCCATGGCCATGGTGTAGCCGCGATCCAACAGGGTGTCGAACAAACCCCTGTGTTTGGACGAGACCAAGAAGCCCGGAAGCCCTAAGACTTTATCGTCGAGGCGGAGTTCGTAATGGGTCGCTCCAGAATCGGCGTCCACCGTCTTGGCCAGGGGCGTGGCAGCGAACAGGGAATCGGCGTGGTAGACGGGAATGGAGATTTCACCGGGGCTTAACCCGGCAAGCCACGCGCGGGCTGCCAAAACCCATCCCACCTTCGCCAGTATCACTGCCAGCGGGTCGATGTCGAACCCCGTGATGACCATGGACAGCCGTTTCATGCCGGCGGCACCTGCGGCGACGCCCGCCGCCTCTAGTCTTTTCGCGGCGAGCTTGACGGCCTCTACCACCATAGCACCGGAACCGCAGCACATGTCCACGAGCCTTGGATCGTCGTCTCCCGGAAGTTCGTCAAATACTTTCCCCACCACCTTTTCCGCCAACCAAGCTGGCGTCAATTCCTGCCCCAACAGGAGACGTTGGGACCGATTGGCCAGTTGTGCCATTAAGGCACCAAAAATGTCTTCGGCAGGAGCCGAGACGAAGTCGTAGGCGCGCAAGTCATCCTGCATGGCGCGGGCGACGGGAAGCAGAGAATCTAAATGAGGGCTATCGGTGAGCCAGCCGAAGTAATCGTATTCGACGAGATTCGCCAGTCCGCGCACCTTGAAGAATTGCCCATCCAGGATGGAAGCCAATTTCCCGTCATCGCTTGCCAACGCCTTCACTTCAAGGACGTTCGCGCACAGGAGCTTGGCGAGCGACATGATGTAGAGTTCTGCGACGTAGGTTTCCCGGTCGAAGCCTCCAGTCGCGCCGGAGCTTCCGAGATAGGAGACGAAGTCGGTCCAGAGCTTTTCGATGAGGTCTGCGTAGTCTTTATTGCTGGCGAAGGCCTTGTCGACCAGCGATCGGATTCCCGCGATGTGTCGTCTGCAGAAGCGACTCTCGAAACCAAGGTCGAAGGATAGGGTCTCGGCATCGAGACGCCTCGCACCCTCACGGCCGAGATGCTTAGTCAGGAACTCACCGAGCAGCATAGCCTCACGTGTTCCAGCAGCTGAAAAGTCTTGCTGGTCGATTTCCTCGAGGTCAAGATGTTCCCTGCCGTATTTCGTCGCTCCTTGGACAGAGCTCAGGGGTCGAACCTCCTTGATGCGGTAAGCGCGCCAGCGGAGCGTGTCGGACAAGACGCCGACAATCAGTTTTTTAAGGTCCCCCTCGTTGAGCAAAGAGGCACAGTAGTCCTTGACCTGCCCGAGACCAGTGTCGAATATCGTCGGATTCGACAAATCCTTCTCGTATTCGATGGCGGTCGCCCCAACGAGGGCGTCGACGAATCCGGAGCGGACCTTGCCGCCCTTTTCGAACTTGACGTGCTTCTCGGTGCCCAGGATGTGATACTCCACCCACCATGGCCTGTCCGGGAATATCTCCGGGAGTCGGGAGGACAGGTTATGCCGTAGGACATCTTCGGCCTTCCCTTCCCCGATAAGCCTTTTCGCCTCGGCAAGGTGGGTCTGCGCGGCCTGCACGTTGAATTTAGTGCTCATTCTTCTTCACTCTTTCTTGTTCTTTTCCCTATGTTTTTCTCTTCGGGCTGTCCCTGCTTCGATCAGCTCGCTCAATCTTTCCGTGTCTGCCTTGGAGGCCGGGCGTCCTAACATGAATGAGGCGACCACGTCGTCCACACGTTCCAACGTCTTCTTGCGCTTGCCTGCCGTATTCGCCGAAGCCAGCTTGCGACCCAGCCCAGACAGCGTTTTCCAATCGTTCGCGTCCAGCCTTGGGACAGGCAGGCGGCGCAGGTGGGCGGCCTCGACCTTCAAGGCACCTCCGCCCATGACAGCGGCGGAAAGCTCCAATGCGGCGCGGCACCACGACGAGTTCAGTAGGGCCAACAAAGCGTGGGCGTCTGCCGCAGGGGTGCCGTCCAGCCAAATTGTGGAGAAGTTCGCATCTACCAGGGCGGTACGGCCCTCGTTGAGGAAAGCCTTCGGACTGGCGTTGTTGATTCGGGCCATGAGAAGGTCGGGTCTGTGCCTGGGGGCGAAGTCTGGGAGCATATACCAAAATCTCGGCGGCGTTCCTCTGTCGTTGCTCCCCCTGCGGACGTTGGGTTCCACGGCCGTCAGTTCAAAAACCCGCCTCGGCTTGTCTTGCGTCCCAAAGTTGGTCCGCGCGGCTGTACGGACCAAGGAGGCGAGACCTTCCGGTATGACCGCATAGGCGGTTTTCGCTGCTTCGCCCCCTGCCTCGATATCTTCGGACAGCGCCATCCCTTGAAGTGCCAGGGCGCGTCCTTTGAGGTCGGCGGCCCGCACTACATACCCTTCGGGAAGCTCGGCCTGGCGACGCAAGACGGGCCAGGCGCAGGAAGATGGAACCTTCGCCCCGGCAAGTCCCAGGAGTCTGTTTGGGACAAGCTCGACCGTTCTGTCGGATCCTGCCCGGGCGTCGCCGTAGAAGAAGGCGTTGGCCCCGGTGCGCAGCCCTTGTCCCACCCTGGCGCCCATCCCTTCCAATGACACCACCGGAGAGCCTCCGATCCCCGAGGCAAGCCAGTCGGCGAGTTCCTGGGGAACCAGGGGTGCTGCCGCGGCTCCACCGGCATGGGTGTCTGCCATGCCCGAGAACCATTTCTGCTTGTCGCAGGCTCCAAGGAGGTTAGCCGCTATCAGGGCGATAGGCACGTGGACAGCATCCACCAGTTCCCCCTTATGGCCGCAGCCCGAGGTGAGCCAGGAGCGGGCCTGTTCGGCGAAACGCCTTTCCTTGTGGGTCTCCCCAGGGTAGAGTCGGTCGACCACGCAGCCGGGACCTTGGGCCCGGCCGGAAAGCCGCAGACGGAGAAAGGTCTCGTCAGTGTCGCGGTCGACGGCGCTCGCCCTTCTTGGAACGCGGCGGGCAACGAGAAGCGTGGTCTTGACTTGGGCGTCACTGAACCACGCCGCATGGGCATCCTCGACGACAAACTCGATATTGAACCAGCGCAGAAGCAAGTAATGGACGACGATTGCGTAATCACGGCTTAGCCACGACTCCGGCACCACCAGGGCCAAAGAGCCATTGGGCGCAACGAGCGCGGCGCAGAGGATCCAAGACGGGACGGCGAGGTCGGCTAAGCCCGAATAGCCGGCGGCCATCTTGCGGAACAGGGCACGGTCGGTGTCATCCAGCGCGGGAAGGCTGTCTAGGGCCTTCAACAGACCATTGCGCACTTCCATGGCGCTCGGCAGTTTGAGTCTCTTTCCAGCGCCGTGCGCCATGCTTTGGTAGCGCACGTAGGGGGGGTTGGTGATGACAAGGTCCCATTGCCGCCTCGGTAGCCGCAAGAAGGCTTCCGGGTCGAAGGCGCTACCCAGGATGCAAACGGCCTCCGGAACGCGCCTGGTGCAAGTTTCCAGGGCAACCGGATCGATATCGATAGCGCCCAAGGCATCGCAGTCAGCTCCAAGCTCCTTGCAGGCAGCCAGCATGTCGCCACTGCCGGCCATCGGGTCGACGATCGAGGTAGCTTTATCGGCCCCCGCCAGAGCCGCCAACAGGCGCGCCAGTCTGATGCCGGTGAAATACTGCCCCAGCCTCTTGCGACGATCGGCCTCCCCGGAGAAGCCCTCGCCAGTCTTCAGCCGCTCAGCGGGGCTCATGGGGTTTCCCTTTGGGCCTCACGGGCCCGACCATAGAACTCCTTGGCGCCCAATGACACCTCAATACCGAGTTCGAGGCAGCGGGAGACAAAGCGCGAGTAGAGTCGTTGTGGGTCTCTCTCGGCCTCTTCGGCCGAGACGCCCCTGGTTAGGATCTCCTGCACCACGCTCTCGGTGTCCATAGCCCCCTCTGTAACCTTTCCCTTAGAAAGAAGCAGCAAGGGGTCGCCCTTAACGGAGACCTTGGAGACGACCTGCTTAAAGCTCGCTTGGAGCTTGTCGAGAACGCTGGTGGCTCGCACAGCGAGACCAGCCCCGCCATACGCCTGAGCGAGTGCGCTCCAGACCGCAGACTGGGCGGAGTGGAATACTACGGTTGCCAGCCCCTCGGGTTTGAGCACGCGGGCGATTTCCCTGAAGGCAGAGCCCATCATTCGGCCGTAGTCGCCCACGCTCTTGCCTTGGGCGTCGCTGACGATGATTTCCTTGGAGCGGTTGGTGGTTGAGCCGAGCCAAATCTCGTTGATTTGGTTGATTTCGGCGTATGGGATATAGTCACCGAAGGGAGGGTCGGTGAACACGTAGTCGATGCTTCCGTCCGGCAGTCCCATCTTCTCGCTGCTGACGTTATGCACCTTCACCTTACCGGCGCTTCCGTGCACCATGGCAAAGGCCTGTTTGAAGGCCTTCGCCTTCCTTGCGATGCCCTCAAAGATATTCTTCTCGACCGGCAGACCGCTTATGTACAGCACGCCGCTTTGGGCACCCGTCAGGACGAAGTCGCTTTGCCCCTTCTTGACCACGACGCGTGTCATAAGCGTTGAGTGTGAAGAGTTGTAGCTGAGGACGAGCAAGCGCAGGGCGTCACGGACATCATTGGGGAAGGAGCAAACAAGCTCCCAGAGGGTCGACATGGCCAAGAAATTGCGGCGCGTGTAGAAGTGGTGCAGGTGCGTGATGCCCTTGTGGTAGCCCGCTCGACGAAGGTCGCCCCAGACGATTTGCTCCTTGGGGGCCGCAGCAGGGAGCGGAGCCGTCTCCACACGGAAGAACAGGGCGCGGTCATCGTCGGTCGGCGCCCTTCGCCATTTGAAGGTTCCGGATTGGCCGTACACCTGGGCGAGAACGCGTTTCTTGCGCACTACCGGTTCGCCGACCAAATCGTCCTCCACGATTTCCACCGCACGCGCGCAGGCGTCCACGACGCATGGCTTACGGCAGGAGGGGCAAACAAAGGTGTCGGCAATTTTCAACGGTTTGTGCCGGACAGTGGCGTCCCAATAGGGTACCTCGGCCTGACAATGCGCGCAGACGATGACATCCGACCAGATGGCATGTCGGAGGAAGCCGTCGCATCCCTCCGGATCCTTGGCCCCATATATCCAACCGACTCGGGACTGGGCCTGGGCGAACAGCTTGGCGGCGGCCTCGGCGAAGGCCTCGGGCTCCGGCGGATTGCATAGCGTCCGCGCAACGAACGAGCCCAAGGTCCCAATTTCGAAGAGATGCGCTTCGCGCCTACCCCACATGGGTTCCACCCCCAGTTCTGTGGCCATCTGTTTCATCACATCGGTCGGTCGGTCGCATAAAAGAGTGGCAAGGCCTGTGCTACCGCTACCGGCAAAGGCGTCGAGAACCACCGACCCGGGCTTGGTGTGCGTGGCGATGAAGACTGCGATGGCCTCCGGAGAAATCTTCGTCGGATATGAGAAGGCGTTGTAGAGCGGGCCGGTGCGCGACGATGGGAGCGGCTTGTCGTAGAGGGCTTTCAGGCGGCCGATGTAATCCTGGTGCTTTGTCATCTTTTCCTTGGAGCGTCCTGGCAACCGGGTTTTCCTATCGAAACTATGGCATAAAGTCCAGACTTAGAGAAGACCAAAGTCAAGCAGGCGAAGCTAAAAGCGGCCAGTAAGCCCGGGGGACAGTGTAGTAAAATGTCGGAAATTGGTCCTGGGTGAAAAACCCGCCATCAAGGAGGTCGGCCCCCTGGCCCTTCAAGTTAATGGTGCACTTGACTTTGGGCTTGAAGGTCTTGCCGATCTCATTGAGAAGATTCGCCAGGGGTCCGTAATAAGAAGTCTCCTTGACGGCTGCGCCGGATGAGCGAATCTCGGATAATTCCGTTAGATAGGTTTCCAGGGGATTCATCGGGCCTCACCGGAAGCATTATGCCACGAAGAAGGGGAAATGGTTACACTTTTTTTGGGAGTGTGGGCCGGCTGATCTAATGGCCGAAGAAATTTTTCGTGGGGGCAAGAGGTCACGGTTTTCTATGATCTATTAGGAGCAAGGAGAGAATGGGTGCTCCCGGCGAGTTACGGGACGCTTGGGGCGAGCCGCGCTGTCTGAGGGGTTCCTTTTATTAGGCCAGGGGCAGGAGGGGAGTACCCAAGGCATCATGGGCCTCCGGAGACATAGAAGATTTTATCCAGATTTTTTTTTAGAAAGGCAGGGATAAATTTTCGCCCTGGACTTTTTCTTTGCTCAGGGAAATAATGCCATGAAAAGTTTCGGCCCAGAGGGTGGCCCGGATGTTGGCAGACAAACACCCGGAATGGGCACCTTTCCTGGAACCTCACCTGAGCAAGGGGCAGCCGGCGTCCCGGAGCGTTCCAGAAATTAGGACTGTAATGGATCAGGAAAACGAAAACTGGAAACCCTATCCAAATATAGCCTTTGTCTTTCCCAGAGGAAACACGCATGAAGGATGAAACCGAGTTTGAACGGCGCCTGCGCGAAATCCTCACCGAATATCCCGGAATTGACCCGGAGCGGGCTGCTTTGGCCCTCAAAAACGACCCCGAAGCCACTAACGAACATATCGTCCGACTCTCCAAGTTTCACGGCGAACTGCCGCCGTATTTGACGTGGGAAGACATAGAGAATGGAAAGCCGGGGCAATTGATGCTGTTTTTCTCAGGGGTTCCCACCGTGGCAGAACGCGCTTTCCTGGTGCTGGCCCGCAAGTGGCTTGTGGATGTGCAAGCGGTCGGCAGGAATATTCGCCTTCCACGAGCGTTTGACGTACTTGCCTTGTCCTGT
>Ga0116136_1001224_pt1 | contig 13231 bp, 10 predicted proteins | sample June2015DPH_20_5_FD_88972 | JGI IMG/M metagenome (GOLD analysis project Ga0116136, IMG submission 88972) | Peatland microbial communities from SPRUCE experiment site at the Marcell Experimental Forest, Minnesota, USA - June2015DPH_20_40 | ecosystem: Environmental > Terrestrial > Soil > Wetlands... | reverse complement strand
GACTCGGCATGTAGCCGCGGATCATCTGATCGAGGCGATCGGGCAGCACCCCTGCTTTCTCGCGGGCAGCCATCGCCTGACGGAACTTTTCCCGATGCTCGACCGACATGGCCTTCATCGCAGCGGCATCGTTCCATACCAGACGATTGACGGGCTTGCCGTCGCCGAGATGCGCGGCGACGATTTCGGATACATCCGACGGTTGCACGCGTCGGTACCACACCCCTGCCGGATAGACGACCATCACTGGACCTTCATCACACAGTCCCATGCAACCGCAGGTCGTGAGTTGCGCATCGTTGTCGAGGCCGCGCGCCTGTATCTCGCGATCAAGCGCGTCGAGCACAGCGAACGACCCGCTGGCCGGGCAAGAAGCGACGCCTTCTGGCTTTTGCTGCGTGCAGACGAAGAGATGAAAGCGGAACGGTTCCATCGCGGTCTCCAATCGTAGATTTTTGAGCCAGATTTCCGAGCCGGATTTCCGAGACTCGAACTGATGTTAGCGCTTTATTCTCGGCGACGCAGGGCCCTCCCTAACATGTCTTTGTGCGCTGGGTCACAGCATCCCTCTTGTCCAGACTGCAAGAATGGTGAACGACGGAGGCCAAACTATGCACGGCGACGAGAAAGTCATTGCGCAGTTGAACTCGGCTCTAAGCTCGGAATTGACGGCGATTGTGCAGTACATGACGCAGTCGGAGATGTACCAGAACTGGGGCTACAAGCGGCTTGGCGACCGCACCAAGGCCCGCGCTATGGAGGAGATGAAGCACGCGGAAGGACTGATTGAGCGCATTATCTTTCTGGACAGCATACCCACTGTCGATGTCGGATTGAAGCCGCAACTTGGCAGCAAGGTGCAGCAGCAATTGGAGATTGACCTCAAAGACGAACTGTATGCGGTGCGCCAGTACAACCAAGCCGTGAAGGTCTGCGTCGAGGCAAAGGACGACGGCTCCAAGGCTCTGTTCGAGCGCATGATTAACGACGAAGAGCATCACGCGGACTACTTGGAAGCTCAGCTTCATTCCATCAAGGAAATGGGTATCGCCAACTACCTATCGCAGCAGTTGTAGGGCAGCGAATGACCTTCCATCGCTCTGTCGATGAAGCGATAGATTTGTTCAACACTCCCGCGTAAGGACGGTCGTCATGGCGATTCCCCTTTCCAACGAAATCAGAGCTTTGCTCGATGGCCCCAACTTCGCCCATCTCGCTACTCTCATGCCCGACGGCTCACCGCAGAGCGTACCGGTTTGGGTGGGCCGTGAAGGTGACCGCATCCTGGTCTGCACCGGGGAAGGCTCACTCAAAGCCAAGAACACACGACGCGATCCGCGGGTCGCGCTCTCCATCGTCGATTTCCACGACCCGTATCAGGAGGCCCAGCTTCGTGGCCGCGTGGTCGAGCGCCGTCCTGATGGCGATTTCAAGTATATGGACCCCATCTCGCTCAAGTACACTGGCAAGCGCTTCCCATTTCGCAGTCCCGAGGGAAGAGTGGCGCTCGTGATCGAGATCGAGAAGGCGCGATACACCAAGCTCCCTTTTGAGCATACGCCGCCCAAATAAGTGCGGCTTTCTCCTGGTCCTTGTGACTGACAAACACAATTCGTTAGAAGGACCTCGGGCTGAAGAATCACCTGCCCCGACGACATCACACAGGGCTGTTACTCCAATCACCGACCATGGCACTTAAACGGCGTAATGTATTAAGAAGTCGTATACCGCCCAAGCACTTCTTCGCCGGAGGCCACAATGCAGCGACGAGTGCCGATGTTTGTACTAGTCTTACTGGTTTCAGTCGCCGTTTCCGCCTCCGCACAAATTAGGAGCCAACCACAACCGCCAATCCGTCCAGTGGACGGGCCCAGCATCTTTCGAAATTACTGTGCCGCGTGCCACGGACTCGATGGGCGAGGCCAAGGCCCGGTGTCCAAGGCGCTGAAACAAGAGGTTCCCGACCTGACGAGACTTGCGCAGCGAAATGATGGTGCCTTTCCCGCCATTCATGTGCGAGCCACCATCTTGTTTGGCGCCGACGATCTCCTCCCCGCACACGGCTCGAAGGGGATGCCGATTTGGGGGCCGATTTTCCACGAGATCGAGTTTGATCGGGACTTAGGTAATGTGCGGCTGGAAAATGTAACCAAATATTTAGAGTCCATTCAGCGGAAGTAGCTGACTTTCCACATCAGATCGTCATTCGACGTTGCGAGTGGGAGCGAAGGAACCAAATTTATTTAACGCGTCAGAAGAAGCCATGGCTCACGAATGCGCATAGACTGGGCCGGCTTGGATGTCTATGGATGCTGCGCGGCTCAAGCAGCCCGGATCGCGAGATCGGCGAGCGAAGTCAGAGCCAAAGCAAGGGAACAAGACCGAGTGCAGCAAGAGCTGCCAAGAGACAGAGGCTCTGAGTGCCTGTCTTTCGATCCGCCAAGCTGTAAGCGTAAATCCCCTTCATGAGGTTGTTGCTGGCCACAGCAATCAGAACCGCCACCGCCGCGACATTGAAAGGGGTGAGCGAGCCCGCAGCTTGGGTCATGCCCATGATAAAGGGATCTACGTCGGTGACACCCATGATCGCGGCAAGTATGTTGACTCCCACTCTTCCGAGGTGAGTAATGGCCAACTGGGTGGCCACCAGCATTGCTAAGAACAGAACAGCGAAGGAAAAGGCGGTAAGCAACTCAAGTGGGTTGTCCGGCTCAAACTCCCGCTTTACCGGATCCACCCTCACATCCGGCCGGCGCGACCAAATCCAGCCAACGGCAATCGCTAGAGCCGCAAGTACGAGAAAGGGGAGCGCCATTAGGGACATCAGGTGACGATTGAAAAGAGCCAGGAGGACAATCAAACGAAGGTACATGGCGCCCGATGCGATCAAGATCCCTCCCGCAAAAAGGTGGGGGCGCTCCTCATGAGCCGCTCTTCGTGCCATGACCACTGTGGTCACAGTTGATGAGTATGCCCCACCCAGGAAGGCCGCAAGCACTATTCCACCGCGCCCTTTGGTGAGCTTCTGCAAGATGTAACTGCCGTAGGAAATCGTGCTTACGGCGACGACGACAAGCCAAGTCTTAAAGGGATTGATGTGAAACTGCCCAAACTCCCGGTTGGGCAGCGTGGGCAGGATGACAGCCGTGAGCAGCAGGAACTTGGCGAGAGTGAGAATTTCTCCTGGCGCGGTACGGCTGGCGAGCTTCTCCAGAACAGCCTTGAGTTCCAGTAACAACAGGCTGGCCACGCTCAAGGTAGTGGCAATCCAAAAATGCTCGTAGTACACGAGCGCGCCCACCAGGTAAGTTGTAAGGCCGGACATCTCCGACGTGACGCCCGGATACTCGGCAGAAGTGAGCTTGTGCCAATAGGACAGCCAGAGAAAGCCACCAATCACCAGGAAGCCGAGCGTCAACGGAAGGAGCTGCGTGCCGGACAGAAGTGCCATCGAGTAGCCAATCAATCCAATGAGCGGAAATGTGCGCACGCCCCCAAATGCGTATTGCCCGGCTGCAGTCTTGCGCTCTTCGCGCTCCAGTCCGATGAGAAAGGACAGGAAGAGAACCAGAAGAATCTTCACAGCTTCGGGCGGCAACCACCGATAGAGTTCCACTAGATTGTGTCTCCGGTTTGAACAGTTCGCATTTTGTCACAATTCTGTCAAAGCCGGCATGAAAAGACAGGTCCCTGCGAACCTTGATAGCCCGTGTTGCAATTGCGGTTCGTATCAGGGCATGCCGTCAGGCATGCCGTAAGTGCTGCGTTATGAGGGCGCTTTCAGGCGCTGAGGCCGGAGATTGGAGTTTTATCTTGGATTCTCTAAGGAAATTCCGGCTTAGAAGATCCGACGAACATTCCGATCCCGCGGTTTGGCTTTTCGGTGTGACTCCTGTCCAGTGCCGTCTTGACTATTGGCGTGAGTGGGCCAGACGCTGTGACCGCCATCACTGTTTCTGATTGTGCCCAAGCGCAAACTAGTTCTGGTCGCCCGGCGCACCGCAATGCCATTTACGAGCTGCCCGTGGAGCCGCCTCCGACCGCAAATGGAACCCTCAGGAGGAACCTATGTCATTCACCAAGCAGGAAGCACTCGACTATCATTCTTTACCGCGCCCGGGAAAAATTGAGGTCACGCCCACAAAACCGTGCCGCACGCAACGGGATCTGAGCCTGGCCTATACGCCGGGCGTCGCTGTACCATGCCTGGAGATTCATAAGAATCCGCATGACGCCTTTAAGTACACGGGACGTGGAAATTTAGTCGCCGTGGTGACCAACGGTACCGCCGTTCTCGGGCTGGGCGACATTGGCGCCCTCGCCGGCAAACCCGTCATGGAGGGCAAGGCCGTCCTCTTTAAGCGCTTCGCTGACGTGGATGTCTTTGATCTCGAGGTCAACAGCCACAATCCCGACGATGTCATCAAGGTATGCCAACTGCTGGAGCTGACCTTCGGCGGTATCAACCTCGAAGATATCAAGGCCCCGGAATGTTTCTATATTGAGGAGACGTTGAAGAAGACCATGCACATTCCGGTCTTCCACGACGACCAGCACGGCACCGCCATTATTTCCGGGGCTGCGTTATTGAACGCTCTGGAAGTGGTGGGCAAGGACATCGGCAAAATACGTCTCGTCGTCAACGGCGCCGGCGCCTCGGCCATAGCCACTGCCGAGCACTATATTCGGCTGGGCATGAACCGGGAGAACATCATTCTGTGCGACACCAAGGGAGTGGTTTACAAGGGCCGTACGGAAGGCATGAATCCCTACAAGGAGCGCTTCGCGCAAGATACCAAGCTGCGTACGCTGGCGGAGGCTATGGTGGGCGCCGATATGTTCCTCGGACTCTCCGTCGGTGGTGTGGTCAAGCAGGACATGGTGCGCTCGATGGCAGCCCGTCCGATTGTCATCGCCATGGCCAATCCCGATCCGGAAATTACATACGAGGACGCCAAAGCCTGCCGCTCCGACGTCATCATGTGCACTGGCCGCTCGGATTATCCCAACATGGTGAATAACGTTCTGGGCTTCCCCTCCATCTTCCGTGGGGCCCTCGATGTGCACGCTACCGCCATCAACGATGAGATGAAGCTGGCCGCGACGCGAGCCTTGGCTGCACTTGCCAAGGAGGACGTGCCCGACTCGGTCTGCCGTGCCTATGGAGTGGAGCGGCTGCAGTTCGGTCCCGATTACCTGATTCCCAAGCCGTTCGACCCACGCGTGCTGGTCTGGGAGGCCTCCGCCGTGGCCGAAGCTGCCATGCGCACCGGAGTAGCGCAGGAGCCGGTCAACCTCGAAGAGTATCGCGAGCAACTCGAGCGTCGTCTGGGAAAGGCCCACGAGATCTCGCGGATCATGATTCGCAAAGCGCAAGCCAAGCCTAAATCGGTGGTCTTTCCGGAAGGAGAAAATGAGAAAATCCTGCGCGCTTGTCACAACCTGATGGATGAGAAAATCGCTGTTCCCATCCTGTTGGGCAGCAGTTCGGTGATACGGGCAAAGTCACTCGACCTGGGGTTGGACCTGAAGGATGTGCGCGTCGTCGATCCATGCGAGTCTCCACTGCGCGAAGGCTACATTCAGGAACTCTGCCGGCTGCGGCAGCGTCGTGGTGTAACGCTGAGCGAAGCCCGCAAGCTGATCAATGACCGCAACGTTTTTGGTTCCATGATGGTGCACATGGGGGATGCCGATGCGCTGGTCTCCGGTGTCGCGCAGAACTACCCCGATGCGATCCGCCCGGCACTGCGGATCGTGCGCATGCGCGAAGGGCTGCACACGGTTGCAGGGTGCTATGCCATGGTCACACGCAAGGGAGACATTTACTTCCTGGCTGACACCACCGTGAATATCGACCCCACGGCGGAAGATCTGGCGGAAATTGCCCTCTGCGCAGCCGAGACGGCTCGGCGTTTCAATGTCGTACCACGGATCGCGATGCTCTCGTTTTCCAGCTTCGGGAGCACCAAACACCCGCTTTGCGAGAAAGTTCGCGAAGCTGTGGATCTACTGCACAAGGCGGACCCGACCCTGGTGGTGGATGGCGAGGTGATGGCCGACGTTGCCGTTTCCCCGGAGATGCTGGAGGAAATGTATCCTTTCAGCTCGCTCAAGGGCGGCGCCAACGTGCTGATCTGCCCCGACCTTGATTCCGCCAACATCGCTTACAAGCTGCTGGCTAAGATCGGTGGCGCCCAAGCGATTGGTCCCATTCTCATGGGGATGAGCAAGCCAGTGCATTTGCTGGCGCGAGGCGCGGAGGTGGAAGAGATCGTCAACGTCGCCGCTATCGCTGTTATCGATGCGCAGGAATTAGAACGCTCGGAGTGGCTGGCCGAGACCCCAAAACCGGCGGCAGTAGCCGACTGAGAGAGAGGAACAAATTGGCTGTGTTGACATGTCAACACAGCCAATTTCCTTACTCTTAGTACCACGGCTCGCTTCATTTCTCGGGTACCGACACCGTCTATTACACGGTGGCGTCTATTCGCAAACCGCAGTCGACGGGACGGTGAACCACGTCCCGGTGTTTGATCAGCCCTGGAAGAATTCTTCGAAGAGGCCGGCATAGGCGGGAAAGCACACCACTTTTGTGCCATTTCACCCCGATTCTCCACAGCCTTCCACTGCGTTGCTACTTGCATTCCAGCACACCAGTTCCGGATAATCGTTGACGAGAGTTCTTAACGGCCGTGTATCGCTACAGGCGCGCAGACTTGCTGCGCATTCTCCGGCTCGTTCCTCGCCAGCTTCAGACCTGGGAGAAGGCCGGACTGGTGACGGTGAGCGAAGAGTATTCCTTTTTCGATCTGGTGCAGATCAAGAAAGTGCGCGACCTCTGCGCTCAGCGCGTTCGTCCGGCCGTCATCCGGCAATCGCTCCAAGCCATGCAGAAACAGGTTGCCGGCATGGAGAATCCACTGCTCGAGGCTGGGGCTTATCGGAGCGGACACCGCGTCGCTTTCCGGCACCAGGGGCGGCTGCTGGAGCCCATCGCCGGGCAGTTCATGTTTGACTTCTCGTCCGAAGAAATAAAAGTCGTGACCAGCCCGCCGCGTAGTGGGCCGGAACTGGTGGTTACCGACGTGGCCGACTTGTTTGCGCGCGGGATCGTGCTGGAAGAAAATCCCTCCACGCAGAGCGAGGCGATCACAACTTATTTGAGGGTTCTCGACATGGATCCCATGCACGCCGCCGCGCACATCAATCTGGGCACGCTCTACTACAACCGTCAGGAATACGCGCTCGCCGAAAGGCACTACCGTTCGGCGATTGAGATCGATCCACGCTACGCGCTCGCCTATTTCGACCTGGGCAACGTGCTCGACGAAACCGGACGCGTCGAAGAAGCCATCGACACTTATAAGACCGCGATTCAACTCGCGCCCACCTACGCGGACGCGCACTACAACATCGCGCTGGCCTACGAGAAGACGCGCGAGCCGCGCAAGGCGCTGCAACACTGGCGCGCCTATGTGAAGCTCGACACCACCGGCCCCTGGACCGTCCATGCCAAACATCAGATCCAGCGCATCCTGCAGAGCGACAGCCTGAAGCTGGTGCACTCCCGCAAGGCGAACTGAAGATCGGTTTTAGCTTTTGGGCTTTTGGCTTTTAGCTAAGAACCAAAGGCCAAGAGCTAATAGCGCCTTTTCCCGAGTTATACTCGGGCGTTACCTCTCAGGTGCAGGAGACCAAGGATGAACCTCTACCGGTGGATTTTGACGCTGAGCATCGCGATTACTGTGGCAGCCACGAGCGGAGTCTGCTTTAGCCAGGCAGTTGCAGAGAAAGAAATTTACTCCGAAAGTGCCGATGCGCACGCCGAAATCAAAGAGGCTCTGGAGAAGGCCACAGCGGAACACAAGCGCGTCATTGTCGTGTTTGGAGCCAACTGGTGCTACGACTGCCGCGTGCTCGATAAGGCTTTTCATCGTTCCGATCTGGCGCCGATACTTGCCGCCAACTATGAAGTTGTGCACGTGGACATCGGACGGGGAGAGAAAAATCAGGACCTGATGAAGCAGTACGAGGTCCCGATTAAACGGGGCATTCCAGGACTGGCCGTGCTCGATGCCAATGGGAAGCTGCTTTACAGCCAGAAGAATGGCGAATTCGAAAATGCGCGAGCGCTCACCGCGGAAGATTTTCTGGCATTCCTGAACAAGTGGAAACCCGGAGCGGGCAGCCAGTGAGACTCTAACTCACCCAAGTACTCGATAACGATGTTTGACAAATGCTTGTCATAACGACTAATCTCGCCCCATGCCCCATGGTCTGCAAGCGAAAGATTTGCAAGCGGAAGGTCTGCAAGCGGAACTCAAGCAAAAAGCCCCATTTACCAGCCGGGAACAGGAAGCCTATCTTTCTTTGTTGCGTACGGCCGATGCGCTCCAGGCGCGGGTCGAAGCCCGGCTCAAAGAGTTCGGACTCACCGGCACGCAGTACAACGCGCTGCGCATCTTGCGCGGCGCTGTGCCGGACGGCTTGCCGTGCCGCGAAATCGGCGAGCGCATGATCACGCGCGATCCGGACATTACGCGTCTGCTCAATCGCCTGGAAGATCGCGGCTTCGTAGAGCGCACGCGCGCCAGGCACGATCGCCGCGTCATCTACGGAAAGATCACGGCTGCTGGGTTGAAACTGCTCCGCGAACTCGATGTGCCCATCGAAAAACAGGGGCGTGAGATGCTCCGCCACGTCCCACAAGAAAAATTGAAGCAGTTGATCGAGCTGCTCGAACTGGTGCGTGGCGGAAAGGCTTTTCAGCGCCGAGACGCAAAGAGCGCCGAGTAAAAACTTTCAGCTCTATTTCTTCCGCTTTGCAACTTTCTTCTTTTGCGATGCAGCATCTTTCTTAACGGCAGCCTTATTCGGAAACACGCGCGCGAAAATCTTGTCGATGTTCTTGAGCTGCCGTTTCAGGTCGAAGGCGCGCTCGATCTTCGCCCGAGGCACTCGTCCGCGAATCTCGGGATCGTTCACGATCAGCTCATGGAAATCGAGATTCTCTTTCCACGCGCGCATAGCGTGACTTTGCACCAGGCGATATGCGTCCTCGCGAGAAACGCCGCTCTCGACCAGGTCCAGCAATAACTGTCCGCTGAAGACGAGGCCGCGCGTGCTTTCGAGATTCGCCATCATCCGTTCAGGATAGACGAACATGGTCTCGATCAGGTTCGCTGTCTTGTTCAGCAAGTAGTCGGCGAGCGTAGTCGAGTCCGGGATAATGATGCGCTCGGCCGATGAGTGCGAAATATCGCGCTCGTGCCAGAGCGCGACGTTCTCGAATCCGGCCTGCGCGTTCGATCGCACTACGCGCGCTAGTCCAGAGATCTGTTCGCAGGTGACGGGATTGCGCTTGTGCGGCATGGCCGACGAGCCCTTCTGCTTTTCGCTGAAGTATTCTTCGGCCTCGCGGACTTCGGTGCGCTGCAGATGGCGGATTTCGGTTGCGATCTTGTCGAGCGTCGACGCAATGGTGGCGAGCGTCGCCAAATAGTGGGCATGGCGGTCGCGCTGAATTACCTGCGACGACACCGCGGCGGCCTTCAATCCCAGGCGCGCGCACATCTTCTCTTCGAGTTCCGGCGTGAGGTGGGCAAACGTCCCTACGGCGCCCGAGAACTTGCCGACACGCAGGTCTTCGGCAGCGGCCTGGAAGCGCGCGATGTTGCGTTGCGTCTCCGAATACCAGTTGGCGATCTTGAAGCCAAAGGTGATCGGTTCGGCGTGGATGCCGTGAGTACGGCCGATCATCGGCGTATCCTTGAACTCGAACGCCCGGTGTTCAAGCACCTCGGCCAGACGCTCCAGGTCTCCGGCGATCAGCGACGAGGCTTGCTGGATAAGCAATGCCTGCGCCGTATCGACCACGTCGTTCGAGGTCAGGCCATAGTGGAACCAGCGCGCGTGCGGGCCAACGATCTCGGCCACTGCCGTCGTGAAGGCGATGACGTCGTGTTTGACCTCGGCTTCAATCTGGAAGATGCGGTCAACGTTGAAGTCGGCGCGCGCGTGGATCGCCTTGGCGGCATCTTTCGGCACGATGCCGGCGGCGGCGAGCGTCTCGGTCGCGGCGACTTCGACCGCCAGCCAGGTGCGGAAGCGGTTCTCGTCGCTCCAGATGCGAGCCATCTCGGGCCGGGTATAGCGTGGGATCACGGCGCTCTCTCCTGAGGGGGAACTGGGGATTGTAAATCAGGGGGGCACGTGGCGAGAAATGCGGCGCGTTGGGGTAGTGTCCAAAATTCTTGAACCACCAAGGACACGAAGTCACACGAAGGAATCAATCCACTGAGGGCTTCCTCTGTGATCCTTCGTGTCCTTTGTGTTAAGGCACCAACTCCTCCGCCTATTCCACCGTGTGCTTCGCCGTGTACCCCTCTCGGGTGTAAACGATGACCTTTACTTCCTTGCCCTTCTGATCGCGAACCTTCAGCGGACCACCGTCCGGCGCCTGGAGTTCGACCTTCAACTTGCGATAGGTGCCATCAAGCTTGGTGTTGGTGGGGTGGTAACTGATGCTGTACTGGTTGCGGATGTCGGCCGCGATGTCGTGAAAAAGCTCCGGCAGTTCGCCTTCGAAGCGCGGGAAGTACGCCCGTCCGCCGGTCAGGTGAGCGAAAGTGTTGAGCTGATTATCGGCCTGCAACCAATCGACTTGCTGAATCCCTCCCGCGCGTCCGTGCGCATCCATCATTTCCCGCCACTGCCATCCGATGCTGATGGCATAGATGGTCACGTCTTTGGTGGACTTTATCTTCTTTATAATCTGATCCAGGTTGAGCTTGCTGAAGGTGTCGCGTCCCGAAGAAACCAGAATCACGTACTTCTTTCCCTCGATGCGATCGCACCGGTCGAGCGTGTCAAAGAGCGCGTCGAAAAGGTTGCGCTCCGAAAATCCTGGAATCCGCAGCATATTCAGCGCGCCCATGACGGCGCGCTTGTCCTGCGTGAAGTCCACCAGGATCTGCGGCTTCATGTCGTAGGAAACTACGGCGACCCAATCATCCTTCTTTAACCCGCTGGCGAAGGTGTAGGAGGCATTCAGCGCGTCATACATATAGCGCAGGTTGGTCGAGGCATATTCGACCAGCAAGACGGCCGTGATCGGAGCCTCGGTCTGATTGAAGGTCGAAATCTGCTGCGGCGCGCCATCTTCCATGATCTTGAAATTCTCTTTCTTCAAGCCTGGGATAGTCTGGCCGTCCTTGGTAGTCACCAGCACATCCAGGTTCACAAGCGGCACCTGTACGCTGATCGAATAGTCGGGCATGTTCTCGATCTTTTTCGGTTTTTCGGGGGCCGGGGGTGGTGGCTCTTCCTTCTTCTTGGGGATCACATACGGCCCGACGTCATTTTGCGGCCCGCCGGCTTCGGGCGGAGTCTCCTGCTGGTTCGGATTCGCCGGGGGTTGCTGCGACGTATCTTGAGCTTGCGCCAGGAAAGTCGCCGCAGCCATCCAGAAAAGAACAAACGCCAGTAGGATCACACGCTTACGGAAAGCCGACGGCACTTGGCTCTGCCCGCTAAATATGCCAGAAAACATAGGGAAGTCCTCGAAAAACTACTGTGCTAGTATAGATGCAAGAACTCTGCGGTTGGGATATTTTGCGGGCCTTAAAAAGCGCCGCCTCTCCTGGCAAAACCTTCTGACAGCGCGCGGAGTCTAAGGAAATAGCTAAGGTCATTTTCTGACCTCCGGGGCTGTTCATGAGAAAAGCCGCAAGATCACTCGCCACCCTTTTGTGTCTATTGTCCTCCGTCTGGGTTACCGCACAAGACCGGCCAGCGCCCGCCATCATGCCTCTCGATCAGATCCATGAAGGCATGAAAGGCACCGCGCTCACCGTGTTCCAGGGCGTGAAACCCGAATCCATGGACGTGGAAGTTCTGGGCGTGATGCGCAACGTGAACGGTCCCAAGGGCAACATTATCCTGGTCCGTCTGCATGGCACCAAGCCCGAATATACCGGCGTGGTTGCCGGTATGAGCGGAAGCCCGGTCTATTTCGACGGCAAACTGGCGGGCGCACTTGCCTTCCGCATCGGCGAGTTCTCGAAGGAACCGATTGCGGGCGTGACGCCGATCGAAGAGATGCTGGAGATCAATGTGCTCGATCATAGTCCGGCACAACGTCCGGCCCCGGCGCCGATGCGTGCCAGTCTTCCGAATCAGAGCGGAACCACGCCAACCGCCAGCCCCGGTGAAAGCGCGGCGCTTCCGGCGCAGAACTACAGCAACTACCTGAAGCCCATCGAAACTCCTCTAGTTTTCAACGGTTTTTCTGACGAGACCTTGCAGCGCTACGCGCCGCAATTCGCTGCGGCGGGCATCGTTCCGGTGATGGGCATTGGCTCCGCGAGCGATCGCAAGCAGCCGGAACCGATCGAGGCAGGATCCGCCGTCAGCGCCGTGCTGGTTCGTGGCGATATGGATATTGCCGCCACCTGCACTGTGACCTACATCGATCCGCAGCGCTTGCTTGCCTGCGGGCATCCGCTCTTGCAGTTTGGCGAAGTGGACCTGCCCATGACGAAAGCTACAGTGCTGGCCACGCTGCCTTCGCCGCTGAATGCGTTCAAGATCGTCAACACGACCGAGACGGTCGGCGCGTTCGTGCAGGACCGCCAGAACGGCATTATGGGCGTACCGGGCCGCGAATCGAAAATGATTCCGGTGACCGTGGCCATGCACGTTCAAGGGGAACATGGAGCTTCGACAAAAGAATTCCATTACGAAATTCTCAACAACGCGCGGCTCAGCCCGCTGGCCATGATGGCTACCGTCTTCAACGCGCTGCACGGCACCAACGAATACGGCGAGGACATTACTTACCGCATGAATGGCGTGCTCAGCGTGAAGGGGTATCCCGACGTCACACTGCGGAACATGTTTGCCCCGCAAGACAACGGGCAGCCCGCGGCGGCTTTGGCCGCTGCCACCATCGGCGATCGCTTCGGACGCATCTATAGCAATCCTTTCGACGTTCCCGACGTTCAGGGCGTGAAGCTCGATTTCGATCTTGTCCGCGAGCGCCGCTCCGCTCGCCTGGAAGCTGCGCGCACGGACATGACCGAAGCTCGTCCCGGCGATCAGATCATGGTTGAGACAGTGATTCGTCCGTATCGTGGCGAGCGGCTCGTGCGCCAGATTCCCATACGGATTCCAACCTCCACTCCGAAGGGAACGCTGCGCATCCTGGTCAGCGACGGAGACACGCTCG
>Ga0116136_1001223_pt1 | contig 13236 bp, 9 predicted proteins | sample June2015DPH_20_5_FD_88972 | JGI IMG/M metagenome (GOLD analysis project Ga0116136, IMG submission 88972) | Peatland microbial communities from SPRUCE experiment site at the Marcell Experimental Forest, Minnesota, USA - June2015DPH_20_40 | ecosystem: Environmental > Terrestrial > Soil > Wetlands >... | reverse complement strand
GGTGCGAGCACCACCTGGGCGGTGGACGGCAATCAGACCGGGACTCTCAACAACCCCAGCTCCACGTCTGTGCCGCTCCCCAGCCTGAGCCCGAGCGGGTCAGGCGAGCTTTACCTCGGCTTTGCCTGGGTCGGCAACACTGGCTCTTCCGGTAGCACCCCGAACTTCACATATGCAATAACGATCGCTCACGACGTCGTCGCGTACGACGCCGACGTCTCCGCCCCGGTGTCCCCTGCTGCCTCCCAATCACCGGCTGGGACCTCCACGGCCGTGGCGGTGCTCTTGGAGGCCACGTCCGCTCTCGTCCCCACCGTCACCGGCGTGAGCCCCAGCCAGGGGTCTAACGCAGGCGGCACCTCGGTCTCGATCACCGGGACCAATTTCACCGGGGCGACGGCTGTGACGTTTGGCTCGGTGGCGGCCGGCGGCTTCACGGTCAACTCGGACACCTCCATAACCGCCACCTCCCCGGCGGAGCCCAACGGGCAGGTCGACGTCACTGTCACTGGCACGGCGGGCACGAGCGTCACGAGCCCAGCCGACCAGTTCACCTTCGTGGCTCCCGGGACGATCTCGGCGGTCGGCGGTTTCGTCATGGGCTACGGGACCGGGCTCATCACACAGGCGGTCAGCCCTCAGAACGTCGGTGACGTGATCGTGCTCCATGCCAAGGTCGCCGGGACCGGAACCTTGCCTAAGGTGTCGTCCGTCTCCGGTGGCGGGGTGAGCGCCTGGAACAAGGCAGTGTCATTTGGCTTCAACCAACACGAGGAGGAGATCTGGTACGGCACCGTCACCTCGACCGGGCCTTCCACCATCACGGTCAACTGGTCGGGGTCTGTCGCCGCTCTCGGTACCGAGTACAACGCCCAGGAGTTCACCGCGGATCTTGGCGCGAGCACCGTCTGGGTCGTAGACGGCAGCCAGACCGGGACGCTGACGAACCCCTCCTCTTCCACTGTGGCGTTCCCGACCCTCACCCCGAGCACATCGGGGGACGTGTACTTCGGTTACGGCCAGTGCGCCTCCGACTGTGGGGCCGGGAGCACCCCGGGCTTCACCTACGGGGTGACTTGGGACTACAACGTCGTCACCTACGACCCCAACGTCACGAGCGCGGTGTCTCCGACTGCGCCCCAGTCACCAGCGAACTACTCCTGGTCGTTGGCGGTGCTCTTAGAGCCAAGTACGTCGATCACCGTTCCCGACGCCCCGACAGGCCTCGGCGCCACCGCAGGCAACACGACAGCTGCGCTCAGCTGGAGCGCACCTTCGTCCAACGGCGGCTCGGCCGTCACCGGCTACAACGTCTATGAGGGGACCAGCCCAGGCGCAGAGGCCGGGACACCTGTCAACGCCTCGCTCATAACGGGGACCACATACACGGTGACCGGTCTCACCAACGGGACCACCTACTACTTCACCGTCGAGGCGGTGAACCCCGCTGGGTCCTCGGCTTCCTCCAACGAGGCCTCGGCCACTCCCGCCACCGTTCCCGGAGCCCCGACGGGCCTCGGCGCCATTCGTGGCAACACCACCGTCGCTCTCAGCTGGAAGGCACCTTCGTCCAACGGCGGCTCGGCCATCACCGGCTACAACGTGTACGAGGGCACCAGATCAGGCCATGAGTCGACCACCCCCGTCAACGGCAGCACCCTCATCACCGGGACCTCCTACACGGTGACCGGTCTCACTAACGGGACCACCTATTACTTCACCGTGAAGGCGGTGAACGCCGTCGGGTCCTCGGCCGCCTCCAACGAGGCCTCGGCCACGCCCGCCACCGTTCCCGGAGCACCGACGGGCCTTGGCGCCACCCGTGGCAACACCACCGTCGCTCTCAGCTGGAAGGTACCTTTGTCCAACGGCGGCTCGGCCATCACGGGCTACAACGTCTACGAGGGGACCACTTCAGGTGGCGAGTCGACCACCCCCGTCAACGGCGGCACCCTGATCACCGGGACCTCCTACACGGTGAAAGGTCTCACCAACGGGACCACCTATTACTTCACCGTGAAGGCGGTGAACGCCGCGGGGTCCTCGGCCGCTTCCAACCAGGCCTCGGCCACTCCGTGACGTCCTGCACGGTGAGAGGCTGACCAACGGGACCACCTATCACTTGACCGTGAAAGCGGCAAACGCCGTGGGGTCCTGACAACGACACTTTCAACGAAGCGAGCGTCGTCTCCATCACCCACCCCGCCCACGGCACCCTGACCCTCAACGCCAACGGTTCAGTAACCTGCTCGCCGGCCCTCCTCTTCGTGGGTGTCGACGACTTCACCCACACGTTCGAGAACGCCTCATGACACTCGAGCGCCATCGTGACGATCAACGCGTGAGCCGGTGCAAGGTGGACGGTGGGGCAGCCGAAGATCACATGCGGTGCTGTTGACTAACATCTCTTCCCCCCTGATCGATTGGGGGGCGTCGCGCCTCAGTCCCTTAGCGCGATCGTCTCGAGCCAGCACAGCGTCGATTCGAGCTGGCGGTCGAGGCTGAAATGCGCTTCCACCAGTGCCGGACCCGCCTTGTGACACCGGTGCCACAGTTGGACGTCGCCGATGACGCGCGAGATCGCGTCGGCCATGGCGACGGGGTCCCCGGGGGGAACGAGCAGGCCCGCACCTCCCACGATCGAGGGTGTGGCCCCGATGTCGGTGCCGACCACGGGGATTCCGACGCTCATCGCCTCGAGAGTCGTCAGGCCGACCGCCTCGGGGTCGACGCTCGCCGACACGGCCACCGTCCAGCGGCGCATCACGTCCAAGACGTCTTCCCGAAACCCGAGGAAGCACACGCGCCCGGACAAGTCCGGCTGCTCGGCCCGAGCCCGGAGGCTCCGCTCGTAGGCGGCGTCCTTCGGGAAGCGTTGTCCGAGCAGCTCGACACGCACTTTCGAGTCGAGCATTGCCACGGCCTCGAGGAGAACGTCCTGACCCTTCCAGTTGGTAAGTGCGGCAGCACAACCGACGATGGGATTCTTCGGTGGCTCGTCGGGCGCCCGGGGTACTGGGCTCGGAGTCCCATTGTGTATGACATGCACCGGCAATCCGACCTCGCGCACAGGAACGGCAGCAGCCTCCGAGACGGCCAGGGTGAAGTAACGGGCACGCTTGGTCATGCGAACCAACGCAAGGCGAAATCGACTCGTGATCACCTGATGGAGCAGCCAGACACTCGGAACTCGCAAACGTGCGACGGCTAGGGCAGGGAGGGCGTGAATGCTGTTTATCAACACGAGGTCGGCGTGGCGAGCCTCCCTGCGCATCAGCCTGGCGGCTTCGAGCGAGAGGACGGCGCGGTTGGCCAAGCCCAGGGCTTTCGAACCGAAGGGCAGCTTCAGATCGGGCCCCGGGTGCACCATGGCCCCTGCCTCGGCAAGCCGGTCGCGTGCATGTCCTTCGGGAACCAGGACCGTGACGTTCCAGCCCGCCCGGACCGCGGCGCCCAGCACTCTTTCCAGTACCACCTCGGCGCCTGAGTAGAGCCCTGTATGGCAGAGCACGACCACTCTGGGTTTGGTCAGGCTCATCGAACCATCGTCATCAACTATTCACGAATGGGCGGAATAGGCTTGTTCTAAATCTCTCGCGCTACTGGCTGGGGTTAGTGAGTGATGATCTTACCGGACAGGACGGTCACGGGCATTCATGGCGAAGTCGCGCCGCAGTGTTGATAGATGCCCTCGACGCGCTTAGCGCCTGAACGAAAGATGTGAAGCATGTTCTTTTCCCGTGCCTTACGAGCTTCACGAGGCCAATCTCGTCCGAACGCGCGAGATAAAGCAGCCCGGCTGAGCGAGCCCGCTCAACAGACACAGCCCGAAGACACGCGGGGTGGCGCTTCGATATTTGCAAACGCCGCCAGTTTGATGGTCAGCCGCGTGGCCGTGGCCGCCATGGGCTGGTTCGGGACCCTATTGATCGTCCGGCACCTGTCGGTGACGGACTGGGGCCGGTTCACCTTCGTGTTCGGCCTTCTAGCGCTGATGTCGGCGGTCACGAACATGGCCAACCCTCGCGTCATCTTTCGCTATCTGGCCAACGACGACGGGCGCGTAGCGGGGACGTATGTCCTGTTGCGGTTGACTCTCGGCTTGCTTGCATACGTGGTGGCCTTGAGCTTCGTGATATTGAGCCACTATCCGCCGGTCGTCCTGCGGGCGACCGCGATAGCTGGCTTGTCGGTGGTGATAGCCAACTCGTCCAGCGGGTACGACGTCATTTACCAGTTCCGAATGAGACTCTCGAAGGTGGCCGTCGCGGGCACACTCGGACAGGCGGCTCAACTGGGCTTGACGATTGCGCTCGCCCTCATGCACAGCTCGCTTGTCGTCTTCACGGTTCCGGCGGTGCTTTGCGAGGTCGTCGCGCTCGCCTGGAAGCTGTACCGCTTGCCGAAGCACCCTGCCCTCCATTACGGGTTCATGTGGGGTCAATGGCTGGAGCTCATCAAACTTTCGGTCCCTCTGGCTCTCGGGAACGCCCTCGCCACCGTGTACTACAGCCTGGACACCGTGATGCTCTCCAAGATGCAGACGTTTCACGCCGTCGCTATATACGGTATCTCTTACAAGTTTGCCGGAATCGTTGCGATCGTCGGGACGGCCATGGCCCCGGCTCTCTTCCCCATCCTTGTCAAGTACTGGCCAGACGAAGCGCAACGATTTCGAGCCGTGATGGCGCGTACAGTTCGCCTGCTCTTCGTGATGGGAGTCCTGGTGACCCTCGAGTTCACGATCTTCGCGACGAAGGCGATCGGTCTGCTCTATGGACAGCATTACACCGTGGGTGCCGGCGCTGCCCGGTTGGTGGTCGCATCCGAATGCGTAGGGTTCTTCGTGGGTCTGGCCGTCGTGGCCTTGGTATCGATGAATCGCAATGTTATCTATCCCCTGGCTACTCTGGCCGGTCTCGTTCTCAATGTCGGACTCAATCTGTGGGTGATCCCGAGGTGGTCTTACATGGGAGCTGCGTGGGCGACACTCGCGACAGAGGTCGCCGTGTTGGTGAGCCTTTGGGTACCCATGGCACACGTAGCAGGATCGCATCTTGTCGAGGTCGGCGCCATCGTGAAGGTCGTGCTCTGCAGCGCATTCGCTGTCGCGGCCTCTCTGGGTGTGTCGATAGTCGGTCCTTGGCCTGTTGCGGCTGTGGTCGGCGCGGGCATCTACGCTCTGTCCTTGGCCGTTGTACGAGTGGGAGGACGAGGCGGACTGAGGGCGCTCGTGAACTTGGACGAGGAGGCAGCCGTAATAACCTGATGCCACCTTGATTTCTTGATCTGAAGCCCTATCATCGTGTTTCTTTTCGTATCCCAAGATATGATCTGGTTACCGAGTACATACATTGATGTTTGGCGGACTTGATGGTCGTACTGCGCGAATTGGACGTCTCTTGAAACCTGTCTCTCTGCTTCGCGGAGGATTTCTGGCTGGCATGGCCGCTCACCATGGTTGCGACCGGGTCGTTGAGATCGGCGCGCTAGGTGGTACGGAACGGATCTTATGGCTCGGTGAGGAACGTGGGTCCAAGTGGTTGGGTCATCCGCGTCGATACCAGGCACCGAGCGCCGCGGCCGCTGAATCGTCGGTGTTGGTCGTGTCGGAGTCAGCACTGGCCAGCGTGCCCGGCGACATCCTGGCACGTGCTCCTGTATGTCTGGTGACAGAGGATCCCGAGATTCGAACACAATCCCGAAATGTGAGCGCCGATCGGCTCGACTCCCTGCGAGCCGTCGTGGAGGGCGCAGGACTCGACCACGAATTCCACGGCTGGGCACGATCCGCTCGAGGTCCAGATGTGGCAATTTGCTTGGTTCGAAGGGGGGCTAGACGAGGACCGCCTGATCCTCCCGCCGAGTTCCGTGTTCTCGCGACAATCACCACCTACAACGAAGCCGACGTGATCGTTCCCTCCGTCCGCGCTCTCTTGGACCAGGACGTAGAGGTGCACCTTATCGACAACTGGTCCACTGACGGGACGCCGGAGCTCGTCGCCGAGGCGTTCGGTGGGCGAATCACTGTCGAGAGATTCCCCAGAGGTGGGCCCACTGGCCTCTACCAGTTGGGAGACCTTTTGACCCGAATTTCCGAGATAGCCCGCAATAGCGACGCGGACTGGATCATTCATCACGATGCTGACGAGCGTCGTCATGGTCCCTGGAGCGGACTCGATCTCCGCGCCGCGTTGTACCGAGTCGAGATGGAGGGCTATAACGCGGTGAACCACACCGTGATCGACTTTCCTCCTGTCGACGACGAGTTCCCCCCTGGAGGTGATTTCGAGGAGTACTTCACTCGGTTCTCGCCGAATGAGATAACTGCCAACAGGATCCAGATCAAGGCCTGGAAGGGCCGCCAGGTCGACCTTCGCTCCTCGGGAGGTCATGAGGCGATCTTCCCCGGCCGGCGGGTTCACCCTTTCAACTTCCTCCTCAAGCACTACCCGGTCCGATCACAGGCGCAAGGGGAGCGCAAGGTCCTGGGAGAGCGAAAACCCCGGGTCGCCTCGAACGAGAAGGGCCGCTGGCACACACACTACGACCACGTGCGTTCGGGTCACGTCTTCCTGCGGGACCCGAACGAACTGATGCCGGTGGACGATGACTTCTCGGAGCGTTGGCTCTTGGAGAGGCTCTACGGCTTTCCTCGTCCTGGGATTGAGCACCTACCGGCGGAGGCTCGCCGTGCGGTTTCGGAGATACTGCGTGGGGTCGGTCTTCTCGAGTCCGCGCGTTCGGTCCGCCGCCGGTACAGAGTGGCTCGACGTCGGCACCCTGACACTGGGCGTCGCTGATCTCGTCACAGCGCCGCAAAGGTCAGGCCGCGACCATGCACCAACCCGACGATCCTTTCAACGGCCGCGACGGTTGCCGAGCGGTCCGAGTCCATCTCCGGTCCCGGATGTGCGGTGCCGTCATGGAGAAGCACGACGTCCCCCGGCTCAATAGCTGCCGTTCGTTGGAGGATTGTGTCGGTCGTCGTCTCCGGGCGCCAGTCTTCTGTGTTCAGGGTCCACAGCCAGACATCCAGTGAGAGCCTCCTGAGCGCCCAAGCGGCAGCCGGGGATATGCGACCTTGGGGGGGACGGAACAACCTGACCGGACAGCCCAGGATCTTCTCCACGCACGCTCGACCTGAGCGATAGTCGTCGATCAAGGCTCTCGGTCGTGCTCCGTCAGCACTCATGTGGCTCTGGGAGTGAGTGCCTATGCTGTGGCCCTCCGCCTTCGCTCGGACCACCAACTCGGGGTGGGCGCTGGCATGCCGGCCGACGAAGAAGAAGGTGGCCCGAATTCCTGCTGTTGACAGCGCATCGAGAACGAGCGGTGTGAAGTCGGGATCGGGTCCGTCGTCGAAGGTCAGAGCAACCGAGCCAAGGTCTCGTCGTAGATGGTGACGGGTTCCGGCCAAGCGTGCCAAGAGGTCGTCCCATAGGCGGGTGAGGCTCTCGTTTCTCGCCCTCATCGAGGAAGAGTCTGGATTCGACGTCTTTGGAGTCCTTTCCCGTGTGCCTCTCGTGACGGCCGGTGGCTCTGCAAATGCCTGATCAAGTCGAGTCGACCAGTTCTTCGTAGACCTTTAAGGTGTCTCGAGCCACGCGATCGGTCCGCAGCCACTCTATGTTCTGGCGGGCGGACAGCTGCCAAGAGCGTCGATAGCCGTCGTCAGTCAGGAACATCTTGATCTTGCAAGCCAAGGCTTCTCGGTCACCTGCGGGGAAGAGACACCCGGCGCGCCCCATGTCCAACGCCTCGGGGATCCCGTCAGCGTCGCTGGCGAGGATTGCACAACCCGACTCGCGCGCTTCAGCAATTATGAGTCCGAACGGTTCTCGCCGGGATGGCAACACGAAGAGGTCGGCAGCCAGAAGGTACTGGAACGGGTCACGTTGGTATCCGGTGAAGTGGATGCGTTCGGCGAGTCCTGTGCCGAGAGCTTGTGCTTCGAACTCGGCTCGGTCGGGTCCTTCGCCTACGAGGTAGAGGTGGGCGGTGGGTAGTGTGGCGGCGACCCGCGCGAACGCGTCGATGAGGTCACTAATTCCCTTACGCTTGTACATCCCTGCAACGGTGACCACCGAGGGTCGGCACAATGATGCGGGCGTTGTCGCCTGGTGGCCGACCGTCCTGGGGCTTCCTAGCGTTCCGTTGAGCACCACGCGGATCTTGCGCCGCGGTATGTGTCGATGACGGAGTCCCGCCGCAACCGCATGGCTGGGGGCGATGACGAGATCACCGACCGCCATGAGTGGTGCACTTCGGTTGAACTCGTTGTGGACTGTGGTCACTAGCGGCGGTCGAGCAATCAGTCGGCTCGCTCGTACGGTCAAAGCAGTCGTGACTGTGTGCGCATGGACAATGTCGGGTTGCACGGAGTCGATCACGGTACCTATGCGACGACGAACGGCTAACAGACTCGTCGGGTTCTTTGTTATGCCAAGCGAGACGTGCTCGACACGATTCGCGGCGAGAAGAGCCTCGAACTCACCACCGCCGGAGGCAATCGAAACACCATGTCCGATACGACTCTGCTCACAGGCCAAGTCGACGGTCGCGTTGACGATGCCGTTGCCCACCTCGTGCACGTCAGGAAGGAAGTGGAGGATTCTCATGATCACCTGCTCAGGATGGCGAGGGATATGATAAGGGGTGGTCCTGAATTCCGGGTCTCACGTTCGGTGAGAACGTCGCGGTGACCCTGGTGGGGTCTTGGCGTGCCCGTACGTGGTTTGCGCCATTGGTCCGGCGGGCTCGGCCGGATTCGCGTGTTGCGGTGCTCGGCCTTGGCGTCGCGCTCGTGGTAGTGGTCGGTCTGATATCGGGCAAATGGGGCCTGCCGATCCTGTTGGCGCTCGCGTTGGCGGTGCCACTCGTCTTCGCGCTGCGCCGGCGCCCGCAGCGCGGCGTAATCGTCCTCGTGGCCCTCGCTCCCTTTGACGGGTTGCGCTTGATATCCCACTTGCCGTCCTCGGTCAGCACATGGAAGGAGCTTCTGGTACTCGCGATACTCGGAGCCACCTTCCTCGCCCCTCCCGAGGCTAGGGCCAGGAGCCACCACCGGAGACTCCCCTCATGGGCACCGGCAGTGATCGGCCTTCTCGCCCTCGGGCTTGTGTCCGCCACGGTGGTGGGAGGCCAGCAGGCAATCACGGGGTTCCGGATCGACTACTTCTACTTGTTGCTAGCTGTCGCCGTCTGGCGATGCCCTCTGAGCGAAAAGGAGAAAGACAGGTTAGTCACGGTGCTGATGGTCACGGGCGTTCTCACGGCGCTCGTCGGCATTGCTCAGCAGGTCATGGGCGAAGCGCGGCTCCACGCCCTCGGCTATGCGTACAACACGGTGATCGTGACGGCGGGCGGACACCTTCGGTCCTTCTCAACGTTCGCTTCCAACTTCGAATTCGCCTTCTTCTTGATGGTCGTGCTGCTCATGGGCCTGCCCAGTGCTCTGTCTGATACGCGCCGGCTCCGCAATAGGGTCTTTCTTGCCTGTTTGCCCATCTTCGCGCTGGCGTTGCTCTTCACGTTCACTCGAGGAGCGTGGCTCGGTCTGGCGCTCGGCGGAATGTACATGGGGGTGCGCCGTCACCGCTTGTTCCTACTCGCGGTCCCCGCCGTCGTCTTGGCCTTCGCGTTCCTCCCAGGGTCGATCGCCTCGACGTCGTTTTCCTCCACTAGCTTGGGTGAACGCAGCACAGGATGGCAACAGAACTTCGAGCAGGTTCTGAGCCATCCCCTGGGAGTAGGCATCGGTGCCACCGGCGCGGCAGCGGCGAAGGTCGCGAAGCTGGAGGCCGGCGGGACCATGGTCGATACTTCGGTCCCGGGAACACCCACGTACCAGCCCGACAACTACTACTACAAGACAGCCTACGAACTGGGGGTGCTGGGGCTGTGGCTCTGGATCCTGCTGCTCGCGTCTGCGTTCGCCTCCGCCGCCCGCATCGCCAGGTCCACCTCGGGGTCGGAGTCCTCCTTCGCTCTGGGAGCAGCCGCCTGCGTGGCGGCCGCTGCGGCTGCTTCGTTGGTCGCCACCTTCTTCGAGATCTTCCCCATGGACTTGCTCTTCTGGTTACTGATTGGCACCGTGGCGGCGAGCCGCTGGTCGGGTGAAGCGCCTGACGACCAGATGTGGGCGTCCACATCGGCCGTCGGCTAGGTCTTTTCCCGCTACCTCGTCGAACCCCGATCGCTGGCTGCGCCGCGGCTCGAGCTGCCGTCGCGGATGCAACCTCAGCCCTTCTCACCTGTTCTACGATTGCCACATGGACCTGCGCGCCCATTTCGCCGCTATGTGGCGTCACAAGTGGGCCGTGGTCCTCGCATCCGTGCTAGTAGCGGTCGTGGTCTTTGTGGGCCTTTCGTTCGAGGCAAAGGTGTACCAAGCCACCGCCGAGCTCAGTGTGACGGCGGGGCAGGCAGCAAGTGGGCAGCAGGCGATCCAGGACGCCACCCCTTTCCTCGCGACGACCTATGCGACGTTGGCTAAGACCAAGCCGGTCCTGACCGACGCGGCGAAGAGTTCGCGCCTTCACATCAGCGAGGAGACCGCCGCGGCCAGGATCTCGGTACAGACGCCCAACAACATCGGCTTCCTGGAGCTCAGCGCGACAGGCCCGTCGACCCACGACGCGATTGCCTTGGACAGCGCCATCAGCGCGGCTTTGGTGAATGCTGTCAAGACACAGCAGCAGCAGGCTCTCCAGGCACAACTGGCTCCCGTGAAGAGCGAGCTCCAGCAGCTTGCCGGCCAGATCGCCTCCTTGCCCGCCGATTCTCCGCAGCGGGCCACGCTTCAGACCCAGTACCAGGACCTGGTGCAGTCCTTGGTCACTCAGCAGGTGCAGCCACAGAACCAGGTCTATGTCGTATCTCCTCCCCAAGCTGGTTCGTCGCCGGTGGCTCCCAGGTCCAAGCGGTACTCGTTGCTGGCGTTCGTCACCGCTCTGGTGCTTCTCGCCGAGCTGTCGGTCGGCTACGAGATCGTGTCAGACCGCTTCTCGAAGGCGACTCGCGACGACGAGATCCGACGCCTTACCGGCTTGCCGGTGCTCGCGCGCATTCCGAGGGTGCCCGGCCCGGAGCTGGTCGAAGCGTTCCGGACTCTTCGCACGAGCCTGCTGTTCATGAACGGAGCGTCGAAGACGCGCACCATCGCCATAGTGAGCTCGGCACCAGAGGTCGGCAAATCCTTCGTGTCGATAAACCTGGCCTCTTCCTTTGCGGATCTGGGGATCCACGCCGCTCTTGTCGACGGCGACATGAGGCGTCCGGCTGTCGCCTCGCGGCTGGGGCTCAGCGACTCGCCCGGACTGAGCGAGGCCCTCAGCGGCGGAGATGTAGGCGACAGGCTCGTGGGACGGAGGACGAAGAGCGGCTTCAGTCTCTTCGTGATGCCGGCCGGGGCTCCGGCGCCCGATCCTGCCGCACTGCTCACAGGCCGGCTGTCCGAATGGGTGTTCCCCGGCCTCACCAGCTTCGATGCCGTCGTCGTCGACACACCTGCCGAGGGCCTGTTCCCCGACGCATCGATCATCGCGTCGAGCTGCGATGCAGTTGTGATCGTCATAGACGCCATGAACACGAAGCGCCGCTCACTGAAGAGCCTGCTCGAGCATCTGAGAGAGGTCGGAGCCCATCCCCAGGGTGTCGTCGTCAACCGTGTACCCGGGCCTGTCAGGACCGGTCGTTACTACTCCCGAAGCGATTACTACTCCCGCAGTAGCGACGCTGAGCGGGTTTCTCGGGTCCGTTGAGGCGACCTCGATGTCGGGAGCGGCTGCTGCGCTCTCTCTCGGTGCCTGAAAGGGACCCTGGCCCGCCCACAACCATTGGGCGCGCTGGCTACTTTCTGTGATGACGGCGGCGGAAAAGACGGCCGGACCGCGGGTGGCGATCGTCCACGAGCGATTCACCGAGGTGGGCGGTTCGGAAAGGGTGGTCGAGCAGTTCCACGCCTTGTGGCCAGACGCCACCGTGTACGCCGCGTTTGCCGACCCGGCGGCGTTCCCACCGGGTCTAGCGGATGTCAAAGTCCGGACCAGTTCCCTACAGGCGCTGTACAAAGGCGGCCGGGGCTACGCCCGCCTCTTGCCGCTCATGCCATGGGGCATGTCCCATATCGACGTAGGTGAGGCCGATCTCGTCGTAACGAGTCACCACGCTTTTGCCAACCGAGTAAGCGTCCCTCTTGGCTGTGGGTTCATCAGCTACACGCACACGCCAGCGAGATGGATGTGGGACCGGCGTCTGAGGGCCCTCGAAGGTGGCCCGGCAACCCGGATACTGCTCGGCACCATTGCCACAAGCCTGCGACGTGCGGACCATGCCGCAGCCCAACGCCCCGACGTCATCGTGGTGAACTCGGCGCATGTGGCCGGAAGGGTTCGCAGATGGTGGGGTCGAGAAGCGCAGGTGATCCACCCACCTGTCGATACCGAACGCTTCCATCCCGATCTCTCGGTCCGCCGCGAAGACTTCTTCTTGCTTGCCGGGCGTCTCGTACCGTACAAACGTCCTGAAGTTGCGGTGGCCGCGGCGCGGCGCGCGGGTGTTCGTCTCGTAGTGGCCGGGGAAGGGCGTTCGCGAGGGGCGGTCGAGCATGCCGCCGGGCCGGGCGTCGAGCTCCTGGGTGAGGTCGACGACGAGACCTTGGTGGAGCTCTACCGAAGCTGCATCGCTGTCGTGCTCCCGGGAGAAGAGGATTTCGGGATCGTTCCTCTCGAGGCTCAGGCATGCGGGACCCCGGTCATCGCCCTTCGGGCCGGCGGCGCCTGCGAGTCAGTGTTGGACGGTCAGACCGGAGTGCTCTACGACGCCGAAGAGGACGACGTCGTCAGCCTCGCTCGGTTGCTGGCAAGCTTCGATCCTGGGCGATTCAGCAGAAAAGCCATTCGCGAGCATGCCGAACGTTTTTCGCCCCAGGCCTTTCGCCAAGCTGTGGATATCGTTGCACGACAAGTGTCCGCGGCGCGAGGCCCACAGGGTCCTCACCGTCTAGGCAAGCCCTGAGCAGGTTCCGCTACCCTCCCCACATCAGTCACAGCCAGCTGACGGAGAGCCGGGTCGACGACACGCGGTGTTTCTTGCTCTTAGTGCACGACACCGTCACCGAGGAGCTCGGTGTGCTCTCACCCGCTGAGCCATAAGCAGTGACGTAGTAGGTGTGCGAGCCGGCCGCCACGTTCGTGTTCTGGTAGCTGCTCACCAGCCCCGGAGAGGCGATCT
>Ga0116136_1001217_pt1 | contig 13295 bp, 10 predicted proteins | sample June2015DPH_20_5_FD_88972 | JGI IMG/M metagenome (GOLD analysis project Ga0116136, IMG submission 88972) | Peatland microbial communities from SPRUCE experiment site at the Marcell Experimental Forest, Minnesota, USA - June2015DPH_20_40 | ecosystem: Environmental > Terrestrial > Soil > Wetlands... | reverse complement strand
GTTGCTTAAGATTCTGCACCCGTTTGGACGATGGATCCTTCGACAAGTCGATGCGTTCATCTGCATATCAGACTACGAAGCGTCATTAGTTCAGCGTGATTTTTCGGTCCCTCGTGAGAAGGTATGGACTATTCCGATCGGCGTCGGGAGAATAAACGGAAAAAGAAAAGCGAAAGAGAGAGAAGGACCTATTTCACTGCTCTACGTTGGGCGCGTTGAGAAATACAAGGGGATACAGCACATCGTCGAAGCCATGGCAAAACTCAAGGAGGTGCACAACGTCAATTCATTGCTTACAATTGTTGGCGGGGGAGATTACGCACACGAGCTGAGGGCCACCATCAAACGACTTGGTCTTGAAGGCGCCGTTAGATGGCTTTCACGTCTCCCACCAGAAACACTAGATCAGGAATACGCAAACGCAGATATGCTTCTCCTGCTTTCGAAGACGGAATCGTATGGGCTTGTTGTTGCTGAAGCGCTCGCTCACGGAACTCCGTGCATTGTAAGCAAATCTTCAGCTCTTAGTGAGTTTTTGCAAGAACCTGGCTGTTTTGGCCTTGACTACCCGCCGAATGACGCAGCTCTTGCCGAACTGATACTAGACGTTTACGCTCGCGACGTCGTCGTAAGTCATCTAAGCAGAAAGGTGCGAATATGGGACGACGTAGCAGATGACTACGAGCGCGCGTATCACAATGCAACGACGACTTAGTTTCGATTAGAGCGATCATTCACAAAGGCAAAGTCTTGGCGGCTCTTTTCAGGTATTTTTTTGTACGATGCCATTTACCAATTCCCTGAGTGAGAGATATGAACGTGCTCAAGCGATTATCCCATAACCTTTTTTGAATCATATGGCAGCTCCACACGTGAGTATCGTTATCTTAAACTGGAATGGGAAGGGCATGCTGCAGGAATGCCTGCGGTCAGCCAGCAACCTAGAGTATCCGAGCTATGATATCGTGGTAGTAGACAATGGCTCGACTGATGGCTCACAGGATTTTGTTCGACATGATTTCCCTGAAGTGCACCTTATTGAAAATAAGCGAAATCTCGGTTTTGCCGAGGGGCAGAATACTGGCATTCGGTATTCTATGATGAGCGGGGCCGACTTTTTATTCATACTTAATAATGATATCACACTGGATAGAAACGTGTTACGGGAGCTGGTCGCCGCTTTTGAAGAGGATGCGTCCATCGGGATTGCCGGACCGATTCTGTATCACGCGGACCGCCCAACCGTTGTCCAGAAGGCAGGTGCCATGATTTCGTGGCGTACCGGACGTACACCCTATTTAAGCGCAGGGGCGCTAGATGGCGCATTATCCCCTAAGACGATACCAGTAGACTCAGTGGGTATGTTTCTAGCTAAACCGGCCTTGTTTGAGCGCATTGGCTTTTTTGATGCCAGGCTCTTTTCCTATTGGGAGGACACCGACTTATGCTTGCGTGCAAAGAAGGCCGGATATCGTGTGGTCTGCGTTCCCGCCGCCAAGATATGGCACAACGAGGGGTCCACAGCGGCAAAGGTGCCCGGCTTGCGAACGTACTATCTTACGAGAAATCGATTTTGGATGGAGAGAAAGTACGCCTCCTGGGGCGCACGAGTGCTATTCTACCTAGTTTTCTTTCTCGGAATATTTTGGTTCAACGGTCTTCGATTCCTACTCGTCGAAAGGAGCGGGAACGCTTTCCGCGCTCTTTTAAGAGGCACCCGTGACGGATTGTTTCACGATATCTAAAGTGTCATCGTGCGACAGCGTGCACGATGACCGGGCTGAGACATTAGCCGAAAGCTTATACCTAATAGCAGGTCCGCCGTCCCTCGCCACCCATTTGTCACGGTCGTGTGTTTGCAAAACACGTGAAACGCTGACGGCGCGGACTTAACGCAGTTTGTGTCACGCGCCTTCGTAGCAAAATGGCGAAGCGGCGAAAGACAGATGTGGCTTTTTACGACGGTCTGGCCACAAAGGCGAATCTGAATGCCTGCTATTTAGGCTCCAAAAAAGCTTCCACCATGACCATCTTTGGATCAACCAACCGCTATCAATTGGAAGCTTTTTTCTGCGCGACGTCTATGCTCTGATCCTTACGCAAATCAGCAATATTTAAGAACAAATACGAGCGGCTTAGGAATAATGAAAGCGCCGAGTGAAGACCGGACTCACTATTCCGTTCTTCATCTAATTGATATATTCGACGCGCGTTATGAGCGTGATCAACAGCGAATTATTGCTCTCCAGTTAGAGAGAGGATATAATGTGACTGTCGTCACGTCGATCTACAACGATGAATGGCGCCGAACCCCACGCAGCTTGTTTAGAGAATGGGAAGCGGGTTTGAAAGGAGCTGACGTTCGCCACTATCCAGCAGTCAAGTTACCTTTTCTTGAAACGGTCGTCTATCTGGCAGGGTTTCGCGCTTTATGCAACTATGACATCGTTCACGCTTACGGGCCGTGGGCGTATTCTTCATATCTCGCGTGCATCCTCAAGAAGTTCACGCCCGCCCCGGTCGTTATGCGAGCTGATTTTTCCGAACCAGGATACCAAAGGGCAAAACGAAACCTCTTCTGGAGGGTGCTGCTGCGCGCACAGTTCAGATATGCAGACGCGATAACGACATTTACACAAACCGAAAAGCATTATCTAACTGATCTCGGGATCGCGGAGAGGAAAATATGGGTGATTCCTGTGGGGGTGGATTTAGCGAAGTTCGGCAACTCGTTGAACAGCGCGAGACCAGAGAAGGAGCCGGTTATTGGCTACATCGGTCGTTTCGCTCCGCTTAAAGGCGTGCACCATTTGGTCGCCCCCCTCTCTCAGATTTTGCGAGAGTATGAAAACGTCAAGGTGATATTCGCCGGTCCCCAAAACGATCGTGCGTACTTCGAAGGCATCGTAAAGGAGATGGGGCGATTTACCAATTTCTCGTACATCGGTACGCCGCACGATTCAATCACATTCTTCAATCAATGCGACATCATTCTGATTCCGGGGATGAGAGATACAGGTGCTATTACGGCGAAAGAGGCAATGGCCGCTGGCAAAGTCGTTGTTGCCTTTGACACTTACCCCTTTAATTCTTATATCACGAACGAACTATCAGGCTTGCTAATCAACGTCGAGCATGATATCTACGAAAGCTGCAAACGACTTATTGAAGACCCGGGTTTTCGAAAAAGGATTCAAAAAGCGGCGTTAATTCAGGCGCGTGATTTTGGCGATCGTGAGATGGTAGGGAAGATCGAGGAGATGTACAATTCCATTCTTACCGTAAAACGGGACGGCGATCAGTAGGCGATTGTCGCAACAAGGATACGACCATTTAGGCTCATCTTTTTTCAGCACGGCGAACCTCGCGGACGATTTTCCCACGCTTTTTCACGCGAACGCGCTATGTTGAGTCGGGGCCTCTTTCCGCGCATTCAAGGAATAAGAATATGATGAAATTATATTACAATAGGGCCACACACTATTCCAGAAAGAGGGCGCATTAAGAGATGAACACTCGTCCGAGGGTCGTTATCGTCATTTTGAATTGGAATGGAAAACAGGATACCGCCGAATGCATAGACTCCCTAGCAGCGATTACGTATCCAAACTACACGATATTGGTAGTCGACAACGGTTCCACGGACGGGTCCGTGGAATTCTTAAAAGAAAAGTACTCTCACGTTGAAATCGCGAGCAACAATTCAAACATAGGATTTGGAGCGGGAAATAACATCGGAATCGAGCTTGCCCTTAGCATGGGGGCGGACTACGTATTGTTACTCAACAATGACACGGTTGTAGATGCACATTTCCTCGGCTATTTGGTGCAAGAGGCCGAAAGCGACCGTCGGATCGGTTTCACCGGACCAAAGATATACCGTCTGTACGAGGGCGAGGCCGCAGAATACGCCGTGTGGAAGACGTTCGGATGGAAGAAGATGACCTTGGACGCTGTGCAGAGGACCACGCTTTTGCATTCTGCTGGCGGTTCATTTAACGCGTGGCTCGGAAAAACTCGCCATAGAGGCGCGGCGGAGTTCGATGTAGGCCAGTACGATGAACCAGAAGTAGTCGATTTCGTGGAGGCCTCGTGCGTATTAGTGAAGAGGGAGGTAATCAACAACATCGGGCTGCTCGATCCTACGTATTTTGCTTATCTGGAAGACGTTGACTGGTGCTTGAGGGGGCAGCGCGCTGGGTATGCAACAGTCTTTGTTCCACGAGCTAAGATTTGGCACAAGGGAAGCAAATCCAGCTCCCACGAAAACAGGGTTTATTACTATACTAGGAACACGTTGTGGCTAATGCAAAAAAGAGCGACAAAGCTGCAGTATCTAACGTTCCTTGCCAGCTTCTTGCCAATCCAGGCGCCATTAAGTGTTATCATCATTGCGGCTTATCAGAAAAGAAATAGAGCTGCAAAACTGTTTGCCAAAGGCACAATAGATGGACTTCGGGGACCCCCGTCGAACGGTTAGCTGCCAGCTGCTGTATCCGGTGAATTCGCGACAGCCGCGGAGACGAGACTCTGGCTTCGCTGACAATGACTCTCTCGACCTTCTGCGTTGCTCAGTTAAACCGAATACAGACTTCAAGCTACTGCCGGCTGCTTTTTGTCGATGACCGCGTCGACGCAGCGCGGTGCAGTACATTAGCGCCCAGTTAATACCGCTTAGCGCAGCGTGTGAATTCATTCACGAAATGTCCCCATGACAGATTTTTGCCCACGGGAAGCAAATCCGTGGGTCTAGGCGTGAATACGCGACGGTTTTCTTCTGCCTATCTCTTCAGCGTCACACTAATTTACACCATCATTTCTTTTTTTTTTGCCCGGCAAGCCTGCAAACTGGGCAATAACAGTGACTCCCTATAACTTTATGCAACGACTATATCATCTATAAACGCAAGAAACACGTCTAGCGCGAAATACTTGCGAGATATTCTCTGAAAATACGAAAAACACATATAACGGCCCAAGCAGCTTGGTCGCTTACGTTGAATTGAGTGCATTGCTATTAGCCTCAAAAAAATGCGCAATCGCTGCAGTCATCAAACATCGCCCCTTCCACCACCGTGGCTGCGCCGTGTATATATTTCCGTTTCATCAATACCGCAGGATCATGAGTTGATGTAACAAGGACAACAGAGACAATGGGACACTGCTTACTGGGAGCCCATGCAGACGCCACCCTATCTTACGAATTCGCAAGAGGTTAGCTTGGTAAAGGTAAGCGTCGTTATACCTACCTATAACAGGGCACACGTCATTGGACGGAGTATCGAAAGTGCCCTCTGCCAAACGCATCAAGATCTTGAGATATTGGTGATAGATGATGGGTCCACCGACAACACGTTCGACGCTGTTAAGCCCTTCTTGCAGCATCCTCAAGTGAAGTATTTGCGCCACGAGAGAAGAAAGGGACAGCAGGCGGCACTCAACACCGGAATAAAGAACTCGTGCGGAGAGTACATCGCTTTTTTGGATTCAGATGACGTTTGGATTCCTGAGAAGACTGACTTAGAGCTGTCCGCCATTAACAAGAGGGGTAGAAACTGCATCGCGTTGACGGCAATGTGGTGGACCACAGGAAATGGCTCAAAGAAGACAAAGTACTCGAAAAAGTATAACGGATACGTATATCCCGAAATGCTCGCTGAACCCGGGCCAAGTTACTGTTGCATGCTCGTACCAACGAAGTGCTTAACACAAATTGGATTTTTAGATGAAAGCACCGTGGCTCTTACAGATTGGGATACGTGCATATCCCTTTCGAGATACTACGAATTCGTCACCGTGGACGAACCGTGCGCGATTATCTACACGGATGAGCCAGATTCCATGAACCAAGATAACTTACTACAAGCCCTGAGCCGCGAACGCATCGTCGAAAAAAATCAGAACGATATACTACGGTACGTCGGACCACGGGGCTTGGCGAGGCATTTTCGGATAACTGCGTTCCTCTTCGATGCCGCCGGCGAATTCAGCCGCTGCAAAGCGTATATGCTGAAAGCGTACAGGACTGACGACAAAAACCCAGCGATGTTTCTGCTGGCATTGTCAACGCTATTGGGGGAGAGAGGATTTCATTTCATGAAGCGCGTCGCAACGCCCTTCTACAAGCGCCTGCTCGTCACGCCAGCAGGAGTTTGACAGGCGTCGTCGCTGCGCCGCGCCGCTTAACGCGTTCAGCGCTTCACGTGCAAAGCACCACCAAACTGGCAACTGCAGAGTCTCTGTAAAAGACGGCGAGTCGGACTCATGGCTAGCGTCGGAAGACCGGCACTGATCGCAATTGCTCACTGGGCTTTTTTGCGTCAGATTCATCTAGCAGAGGAGCGAAAAGCCGTCAGATTCCGTGGCAACATTGTCTTTCCGTTGCACGCCCGGTTGAACCGGAATAAGCGCCTAGAACCTCGTGCGGCAAGCCCCGATTTCGCGATCTGCAGAACCGGAGCAGAAATCGACATGCCACGCCTCTCGGGGCGATGTGGTTTTGTTAGATCGAAGGGGATATCTATAGGCGAAATCACTTAACCGTACGTGGGTCTCCGAGCAGACAAAATGAAGCGCGTATGCATATTGGGTCTCGGCCACATCGGGCTGCCGACGGCGATATTAGTTGCGCAAAGTGGGTATCAAGTCATCGGAGTCGACACTGACGAAAATATCGTCACGATGCTAAACGACGGCATTTCACACCTGCACGAGGCAGCCATTGATATCCTGTTGCGGGAGGTGCACGATTCCGGTAATCTGTGCGCAAAAAAAGAACCTGAGGAAGCAGATGCCTATATTATCGCCGTGCCAACACCGTTTGACAAAGACGCAAAGCAAGCAGATCTGAAATTCGTCATATCAGCGCTGCACATGATTTCCCCATTTTTAAGAGACTACGCCACTGTAATCGTCGAATCTACTATCCCTCCAGGAGCATCTGAAAGGGTGTTAGTCCCACTTCTCGAAACGACGGGCCTAAGATCAGGTAAGGATTTTGACTTAGTTTATTGCCCTGAGCGGGCGATGCCGTCTAACTTAGTCAACGAAATGGTTTACAACGATAGGATCATTGGGGCCCCAAACGAGAGAGCGGCGAAAGCAGCAAGAACGCTGTATTCGAGTTTTGTCAAAGGCGCGATTCATATCACGACAGTGCGCACGGCTGAGATGTGCAAGGTCATAGAAAACGTGTATAGAGATGTGAATATAGCACTAGCGAATGAGCTAGCCTTGATTGCCGAAGATGTCCAAATTGACATTTGGCAAGCTATAGAACTTGCAAACAAGCACCCGCGTGTAAACATCTTAAGGCCAGGTCCTGGGGTCGGTGGTCATTGCATCGCTGTAGACCCATGGTTCCTCTGCACCGGCAGCACGCCGAGCGACCTTATTCGCGCGGCACGTAAGATCAACGACAGTATGCCTGACCACGTCATAGCGATGGTTAAGCACATCGTGAACACGGAAGCACCAAACATCGCAGTCTTTGGTATTGCATATAAGGGAAACGTCGACGACTACCGACGATCTCCGTCGCTAAGGATCATTGAATTAGCCGAAGATCAAGGATGGGGTGTAAAGGTACATGACCCCATAGTGAAGCAAACGCGCGAGTATCCTTTGCTTGAGCTCGAGGAAGCGGCGCGCGACAGCGATTGTATTATAGTCGCTACTGACCACGATAAATTTAGCAATATAAATCCTGTGGCTATTGCCCCTTTAATGCGCCAAAAAAACGTTATAGATACAAGAAACATTCTCGACAAGGAAAAGTGGGAGAAGGCAGGCTTCACGCATCGCCTGCTCGGGCGAGGCACGAAGCTCTGCTAATGACGTTTCTCAACTGGCGCGTCAGTAGGCAGTACGAGATCTTGCTGCGAAAGGAGCTGCTGTGCAAGCAGAGGACTGTCGTTTCGTGTTGAAGCCTCAAAAAATCAGCTCACATATACCTGGGTTTGCCTCTGCACGATCGTGCAGCGTTTTTCTTAAAAAGACGAGCGTCGATGAAATGAGGAGGACACATGACCACGCTCGCGCACCCCAAGAATCGTCGACGGAACCCAAGTTCACTACGGCTGGAGGTTACGTAGGCTCAATATGTGCGAAAGAGGGATAAGGCACTGGTTCTGAGATCTTCCGGCCGCTGCACGTAGCCTTGCTCGAGCTGGTGATTTCGGACAAATCAAAGGATAGAGATGTTTGCAGATCAGAAGTTGAACGATTTTTCAGCTGCACACAGAAGTAAACAAATGAAGTTCGCGTGAAGGAGTCCGCGTCGGGGGGTATCTGAACGACGAGATTGATGCTGATGTTGGAGGATTACCCTCCAGACGTTACTGCATCAGCGTTGCGCATGCGCGATTTAGTCGACGTTATATCCGACCGCGCCGAAGTGGACGCCAGAATTGTAGTTCATAGCCCTAGATCAACGTCCAAAAAAATGAGGGCGGGCGAGAGAATAACAAACAACGTGAGCGTTGTCCGATATGAACTCAAGTATCTCCAGCAGCTACTGGGTAAACTTCCACAAAATAATCCCCTTGCGCTCTTAATAACGACTCTTATTGCCATCAGAGAGGTGCGAGAGTATAAGCCTGATCTGATTCTGACTAGTGTCCCAACATATAGCCCTGCGATCGCTATATACCTAGCATCCATCTTGCTGGGAACTCAGTATTGCATAGATATCAGGGATGACTGGACCAACCAGCGCATAGCAAAATGGACGATCCGCAACAATCCACCGTGGAGCCGGCTTATCAATGCCCTAACTTCCAGTCTTGCCTATGCACTATTCACTAAGGCTTGTCAGAGGGCCTTTTTATTGACCTCGGTTTACGACTCTTTGGCTAAGGATCTTCAGCGGCTTACTAGTCTAGAGAAACCGGTGGTTTTTGTCCCAAACGGGATAAATTTGTCTGAACTCGAAGCTGTTGGGCAAACGTCCGATAAGCGCGCGATATTAGCTAAATATGGCATTCCAATTGATGATGGTCTCAAATATGTGATTTATGTCGGGACGATAAGAGATTACTACAAGCCTGAAATATTGATCAAGCCTCTCCAGGACCTGATACGTAAAGGGAAAAAGATATGCTACATAATAATCGCAGAGAGGGACTCTGCTAGTATCACAAAAGAGATTGAAGCTAACGGTGACCCAAAAAACGATATATTTTTACGCAAAATTAAGCACGACGACGTGCTTGAGCTTCTTCTAGCAAGTGACGTAGGATTTTATGCGCTTTCGAGGGGATTTCCTGTCGAATACGCGCTGGGCGTTAAGGTATTGGAATACGTCGGGTGCAAATTACCGATACTTTCCGTTGCCGATGAGTATATTTTGACGACGAAATTCATCAAAGCGCACGGAATAGGAATAGCACTGGGCTGGGATGAAACTTCACTCTTAAGCTCTTCGGTTGAGAAGCTACTGCAAGATCCCCAATTTGCGAACAACATTGATGCATATTATCCCAATTTCGTCAAAGAGTTCGGACGGAAAACGAATAGTGAAAAACTGTACGAAGCGATTATGCATAATTATCAGAAAGCTGCACGCTAAAATCTGCTGCACCTTGACAACAATTAGTTGAAGTGATAGAGGGCGCAGGATAAACCCGCTTATCACTTATACATGCTTTATGGTGCTTGCACTTGCTTAGCGGCCAGGTAGAGTTGCTATCTCTATGTCTCTTCACGAGTAAACAGAGCTGCTATTTTTATGTCTTCTTTTTTCAATTCGTGCAAGACCTCATAACCTTCGCCGAGAAACCCGAATGGCGTCAGATGTGCACGCTTTCTCAATTTGTTGGTTAATTTCTGATGCTTTATGCTATATATGGGATCTTGGAAGGCAGAAGCTTTAAAACCGTGTGCCTCCAGTGTCCGTAACATGTCATCATATGCGCTTTCAGGCATTTTATGCGGATGCAATTCCGTTACTATCTTTAATGCTCTGCACTCCTTGAGCACGGCTAACGCTCCTTTCAGTATTTGATGCTCGTGCCCTTCTACGTCCATACGAACTAAGGTTGGACAGCGCTTGACGCGCTCATCCACAAAGCTATCTAAGGTAGTTAGCAGAACAGTTTCTTTTCGCGTGATACCTTTATTCGAGCCTTCTGACAATGATGCACAATTTCTCCTCTCTGGAATAAAAATAACATCCGTGCCACATTTACTACTTAACGCGCACTTAAACAGCCTCACATTCGTGCAGTCATTTAAATCAACATTTTTTTTGAGGTAGTCAAAATTTTCACCTACGGGTTCTATTGCATAGACAAGTCCATTGGGTGCTAGTTTAGATTCAAGCAAAGCATAATAGCCAATGTTTGCTCCTATATCAATGATAATATCGTTTTCTTTTGTAATCGTAGTCATCAAATTAGTCGTGTATGGCTCTCTAAAACCATAAAGGCATAATTCCCTGCTTAAACCCCTGTCGTGCGGATTTAGTTCCATTAGGTAGCGACTGTTCAAGATCTGAATCTTGGCGGTTTGACGGTATCTGCGTAGGACGCCATAGCGGAGCTTATCGAGTTGCCAATAAAAGTTTACATACAACGACATATACAATATCCGCCAAAACAGTAATCTAACGCCATTTTGGCTAACAAATGCCCTTAGGCTAGAGGGCGTCACCGGAGTATTCGAGACATAATCACTCAGAATTTCTGTTCTTTCCATCCTACGCTGCATCGGCACTTACGAGAATTTAAGTTTTTTGAAACGTATTAAGCGATAAACCTGCAAATGGAATGACGAATCGACGTCGTGTGCGCGTTGTGTTTAGACCAATGACTGCTCAATGGTAGGTCCTCTAGTGGACTTAAACGGCGCTATTCGTAGCGTCTACTTTGCACTAACATTATTTCAGAGAAGCTAGTTTAGGACCCATACTACTCCCGAATAAGCTTATCGTAAACGAGTCGTGAAAATCGCACCATTTCTTTAATATCCCTGTCTATAGTCTTTGGTTCTAATGTGCTAAAAAGTGTAATTACATATGAGCAATTGAGTCAGGATCGTTTGGCAGGACCAAAATGCCTGCTTGAACTGACCATAAATGGAGAATGCTACTTACGTTTGTTCTTATAAAAGACGTCTCAAAAAACTTTAGCTTCTACCCTGAGAACACCTAACCTTCACGTAGAGACGGGCGAACAGATTCGTTGCCGCATCATAATAGTGGGCGAGTCCCTCTTCTCCCGAATATCTGCATGAAAAGGCCTTTCGGTGCCCAAAAATCCCAGATCTTAACGTCTACGGAATCCAGATTCTGAAAAAAAGTGACAGCGCCAGCACAATCAGTACTAAATATACCAATATCTCACCAGAATCCTCAAGCAAATTCGTCGACATTTGACTACTACGATTATTTATCGCGTATCTTCATGAGTTTATTAGCTAATGTGCGCTGATTAATATCCAGCTGATTTTTCCGTCTAGGATGCAAGTTAAGATAGTAGCGGCGTGAACAGTCCATCGATAAAGCCTCGAACGAAGTGCCGGATATGACCGAACTGACGCGCTTTTAGAAGCCCGGGAATGCTGTAAGCGGGGTACAACAGTAAAAACGAGACAAATTGCGGGACTCGCGCATGCTTTCTTGCATTAATCACCCAGTTTCTGTGAGGGTAGTATTCTTTAAACTGCTTTACTTTTGAAGTCGATGCGTGTTTTTTGTGCCAAATCTTACTATTAAGGTCGCATACGACTCTATACCCAGCTCTGCTGATTCGCGCGCACCAATCAAGATCCTCACCATAGCAAAAATAGATTGGATCAAGTTTTCCCACTTCTTCGATTATTTTTCGTTTGATCAAAAAGCACGAGCCCGACACGAAATCAGCGGGCAAAAGCTCGTCCACAGCGAAATGTTCGATCTCAGCGTCTTTTTTTCCCTCGTTAAGGATCGTCATTCTTCCTGTCCAAAAATCAATACGCGCGCCTGTCGACTGGATGACATTTGGTTCGTCGTACCAATATATTTTCGGGCCAATGACTCCAATACTGGCATCCTTATCTGCAGCGCGTACGAGTTCCGTAAGAAAATGTTTATCGACGACAGTATCATTGTTCAAGAGCAGCACATAATCAGCAGATGCTTTTAATGCATAGCGCATCCCTATGTTATTTCCTTCGGAATAACCAAAGTTCTGTTCGTTCTGGATAATGACCAACGATCCGTTGGACGCTTTATTGGCACGCTCTCCACCTAGTTTTTTCGATAGAGTCGCTACTTGTATATCTTCGGCTTCACGTCTCGTATAATTTATAATGTGCACAGGTTCGATTTGACTGTTGTATGGGCGAGAAGCCGATTCCAGTGCTACTTTGCCTCTTGCGTATGCTGTGATTCTCGCTAGTGAATCATCCTGTGAATCATTATCAACGATAATTACGTCATAGTTTGGGTACGAAATAGTATAGAGTGATTGCAGACATTTTACCGTATCTTCTCCGCCGTTCCAATTAAGAATTATGATAAAGACCTTGGGCCACTCGACACCATCCATCTTATCCACGTTCAATTGTGGCACGCTATCAAAAGGTTTCCTTGGGCTGCGCTGCCTCGGTTTTCGAGATGCGCTTGCTGTACTCATGAAATATCACCTGGATCCGAGGATCCTTCGCCGATAACTGTCAATAATCTGTCTCGCTACCTCGTTTGAAGCGTCTTCCACGATTATCAGCTCTAAGTCGCCGAATCTTGCGCTAAAACGCCTTCAATCTCGGCGAGAAAGTTCACGTGATTGTGAGACTTCATGAGTACGCTGACTAATGGCATTGTCGATCAGCGCCAACGTAAGGTGTGCCTCGTCAAAGCTTCCCCGATAGGTTCACTTCTATCCTTTAAGTCCGTAGCTCACAAGTTTAGCTGTTCAATGCCTTTTTGTATGATGCATTGCGCAATGAGATCCTGACGCCTTTTATTTATAACGCAAAGATATGGATTGCCAGCGTGACCTGGATCATCCTCAAATGCACTAGCAATGGAGCCATCAAAAAGAGCGTAATACTCACGCTTTCAGCCGAGAGTTTTGATCCCTACCGAAATCATTAATGGAGCACTTCTTTCCATCTCGATTTGCGTTTCGCACGATGGCATTTCTTGCTCGCATACATTGCGTCAATTTCGAGACGCAGCTTGTCGAGGATTCAATTTGTCTAGGTGGTATCCTCTTCTTCGACAACACGATTGATGTGCCGCATCAGTCTTTTTCCGGCTTTCTCTGCAGTCCAGAACTCCTCAATGCATTCGATCGCTTTTTGAGATATCTCCC
>Ga0116136_1001216_pt1 | contig 13297 bp, 6 predicted proteins | sample June2015DPH_20_5_FD_88972 | JGI IMG/M metagenome (GOLD analysis project Ga0116136, IMG submission 88972) | Peatland microbial communities from SPRUCE experiment site at the Marcell Experimental Forest, Minnesota, USA - June2015DPH_20_40 | ecosystem: Environmental > Terrestrial > Soil > Wetlands >... | reverse complement strand
GGAGAAAGACTTATAACCTTGCGATATTCCTGCTCGGCAGTTGCGTAGTCCTTTTGCTGCTGGGCCCGCTGTGCCGCAGCCCAGGAGGCCTCGACAACGGGAGACAAGGATGAATCCGGATTCGATTCCTGCCCCCCGATGGGCATGGTTAGAATGAGAAGCAAAAAGGAGATGGCAAAAGGAACCGACATCCGTCTATAAGGTATTCCAGAATAGAAACCAAGCATGCAGGAATAATAAGCAGAAACGGTTGAGTCCGCAAATCTCATGGTGAATAGCCGGCTGGGTTTTTGGAGGGAGTGTGCCTCCAGCTCATTCAGATAGACCGGGAGGGGAATAATCCGGGTCCATTTCGGGCTTGCGCAGTCCCGCCAGCTCGAGCGCCAGCAGCACGAATGAATTCCATGCGAAGACGCGGTGATAACCGAAGAAGGGGTGTGCCGGGTCGGTGGCAAGATACTCCTGGCTGGTGGGAAAGTCAGGTGCGATGTTGAGCTCCGCCCACAGGCGGTTGGCGATGGCCTTGTCGGCTTTGCTCCAACCGTGAAGCTTACCGGCGACGTAACCGCAAATCTCAATTCGCATCCAACTGCCGCCGTTGTAGTAGATGCCGTCCATGCTGTGATTCGCATAGTTGGCCGCAAAGGAGTCGCTGATCATCGGGTGCCACGTGTCCGAGGCGTAACGCCACCCCTTCCTGTCCTCCGTGATACCAATGAGGACCGCCCGTGCCGTGCCGCCGGTTTCGGGATAGGGGGCATCCTCTCGTGGGAGGAACACCGGCATGCGGTCAAGATGGTTACACATCATCTCACCCGTAAGGATCTTCCGGTGGAACAGCCAGAGCGAGAGAAACTCAGGGAAGATTTCATCAAAGCCGATGGCGTCCGTGACCTTGCGCGCCGGGCGGATGATCTTCCGCGCTGGATCGTAGTAGCTGCGGTAGGCTTCCTCCGCTTTTGCGATGTAATCTTCGGAGATGTTTTCACTGATTCCGGGGATGTTGAGTTCTTTGATCACGCGCAGCGTCACCGCCCACATGCCCTGGCTGGTGCAGATGTCAGTAGTGCCCTCGGGAAAATCGATCACGTCGTTCTCGCCGATAACAAACTGCGCCCAGCAGATGCCGTCGCGGTCGGGGTCATAGGTCCGAAGGCAATAATCCGCTGCCTTCCGCACCTTATCCATCGGCAGCTTGGTACTGAACCGGCGGCGATTCAGGAGCGCCCACATCAGCCATAACGGCGTCGAGTCGTTCGATTTGCGCTCCAGGTTGGCCATGTTGGGTTCTACCAGCGTGTTGATGGCCCCGTTAGTTCCCTGGTTATCGGCCCAGAGATTGAAGACACGCTCGTTTAGGTCGCGGTTGTGGACACCGTTCAGCGCGAAAAAGCTGTCGCGGAAGTACATCTCGCCGGCCGCGGAGTACCAGATGCTGGGCGCCAGCATTGGTCCGGGTGTTTCCGGCCCGGCCATCCAGGAGAGCATCATCAGGTCAGCGTACAGAACCTTTTCAGTTTGGCCCCCGCGAAAACCAAGCGCATCAGCCAGGTGAAGTTGGCTGGCCAGGCGATAACCACGCACCGTTTCTGGTGTCTTGCCGGCCACAAAGATGAAAACCGTTTTCTGCTCGGGGCGGTCCATCTCCAAACGATGGTAGGGCTCGCAGCGTGTCGAAAGGCGACGCACTTCCAGCCCCCGCATTTCGATTATCCCTACGCCGCCCGGCGCCTTCAGACTTGTGGCTTGCTCCGATTCCGCGAGCGAAATAAACAGGGCCCCGCTGCGTCCCCGCCTGGCGTAGAAAAACACTGAAGTTCGAAATTCTGACCAGCTCCCCGGCGATTCCGGCACGCGGTCGTTATACAGCGTGATGTCCTCGAGTTCTTGCAGCCGGTCATCTACATCCCAGACCTCGACCGCGAACGCCTGCGGCGAACGGTACTGCAAGCGCAGCGAGTACACTTCACCGTCTCTGGCGGGGAAAGGTATCACGACGCCGTCCTCGGAACTCCGCACCGAGACGACTATAGCGCCCTCCCGTTCTTTTAGGGTTACTTCGCCGCGCTTAGACCAGGAGGAGATCGGCGCCAGCTCCACATTCTCACCAGGAACGCCACCCGCAGCCCGCACCAGCGCTTCGCCGAAGGTCTGCTGCACAAAGAATTGGCTGGCGGCCCGCTCCTCGGGACGACAAACAGAATAGAGGTGGGCGTCAGGGATTCTGCGCGGCGCAGGTTTAACCGGCTTGCCATCGCGGCGAATCAGCCGGCTCCATTGGTTGCGGAAGCCGGCATCGGTAAGCAGGCCAACCGTCAGGTCGTCTTGCGTGCGAAAGCCGGCGGCCGGAAAATACTCGTGCAGTGCCCCGCCCGCACAGTCAGTTTGATTGAAACTCCAGAATTTCGCCGGCGGCTCGGTGGGCTCCAGACGGTTGCTCACCTGGTAGAAAAGCACGTACATGTCGGATTGGTGCAACCGTACCTGCTTTCGGACGACCTGGGGCGTGACCACTGCATAGTCCACCTCAACGAGAACAGAGGTATTCAGGTTTTTAAGTTTGCATTCTCCTTTCAGCGCCACATGCGTCGCATCGCGGGTCCACGACGTCGCCTTCCAGTTTTCAACTCGGTCTTCCACGCTGCGTTCGCCGTTCTGGAAAACGGCTGAGAATTCTCCTCCCCCATTGTGCTGTGCAATGGGCCGGCCGCCGGATTGGATGACTACTCCAAAGCCCTGCCGGGAATCGCCCCTGACCTGTAGCGATAGCCCACCCGCACCAGAAGCGCTTGGGGAGGCGTTGACCCTTCGTGGATTCATTTTCCACGCCGCATTCGCGGCAAGACTGCCCGCTAGGGATTCTTCGATAAACTGACGCCGGGTGATTCTTCGGGAAGTCGTCATGCGCGCCCTGCAAACAGGAGTGTAGAAGGCAGAAGTGTAACCGAAGGAACTATCCAAATCGAGACCCAGGCTTGAAGCAACCGTTCACATGCTTACGAAGCTAACGAGAATCGGCCGCGGCGGCTCCAATATACTTGTCTGCGCCACCATAGTAAAAGAGCCAGCGGTTCCCGCGACGGACGAGTCCTTCCACAAAGACCACGTTGGGAACTTGCCCAATCTTCTCCCAGGTGTCGACGGGATGAAAGATCGGCTCTTCGGCGCGAGCCAGCACCTTCGTAGGATCGGTCCTATCGAACAGAACCCAGCCCGTGGAATACACCAGATTGTCGTCAGCTCCGTTGTAAAGCAGGAAAATGCCCTCGGGAGTAACGAGGGGAGGTGGCCCTGGTTCCGTCACTTTGGAATCAAAATACTTCGGACGCCTGGAGATCACTGGGTGGCCGAGCGCATCGGCCCAATGCAAGAGGTCTTCCGAATAAGCCACACCCATCTGTCCGGTAGTGTCGTTGGCATCGCCAAAGTAATACATCCAATACTTCCCGTTAATTTTCTCCGGGAGGATTGCCCCGGACTTGGTCCAGCCAGCGTTCCACTTACCTCGGTAAGCTGGCAGGATGACCCCCTGCCGGACCCAATGGATCAGGTCAGTGGACGTGGCCAGGCACAATTGTGCGTCTCTCTTGCCTGGCCCCACACCGTCAACGTCGTTATAGCCCGTATAAGTCATGTAGTACGTTCCGTTGATCTCGGCGACGCGGGGATCCTCTGTCCCGCCGCCTTTCTCATAGGGTGCTTCGGGGCCGAAGATGGGGTTGGGCGAGCGCTGGAAGTGAACCCCGTCCTCGCTCACAGCATATCCGAGCCTCGAAGTTCCCTTCTTATCCTGAGCCCGGTAGAGCATCACAATCTTTCCGTTCTTCTCCACAACGGCGGGATTGAAGGTCCCGGCGGATTCAAAGCCCGTGCCCTGCGGAGATATGACCGGTTCAGGCGAAAGCCGGTTCCAGGAGCCGAAGGGTGGGCTGAACTGAGCGGCAGCGAATAGACCAACAGCGAAGAGGAGTGTGGCGCTGGTCCGGAAAAAATAGCGAATCTCACGTCCGGTCATCGATTGCGATCTCCTTCCATGCGGGCTTGCCAGCGTACCGAGGGACGCGGCCCGAGGTTGCGCCTCATACGCAATTTCCGTCATTCGTAGAGGATAACCCCATTGTCTGTCATGCTGAGCGAAGCGAAGAATCCCGGCATTTTTTCGCACTGGTTGAGCTTTCAAATGCGGGGATTCTTCGCTTCGCTCAGAATGACAGTTGGTGGCCTTTTCCTCTACGAATGACGAACAATCCGTATCAGTACTGCGCTTTGATTCGAACATGCTTTCCCCCCGCAACCCGAATCGCTCCACTTGCCGTTTCGTCCCCAACCGTAAGCTTCACGGGAGCTCCTTGAGCGACGGGAATAGAAACCTCCGCGGTCCGGGCGGAATGCGTGGGGTTGAAGAGGATGAAATTCAGCTCCCGGGGCGGAAATTGGTTGGAGTCAAAAGCATCCAGCAGGTCCAGGTTCACGAGCATCAGTTCGCGGTCACTTGTCGTGCCCAGAGCTTCGAACATCAGGTACAACCACAGGACTTCTCCGCTGCCGTAAATTTCCTTTCCGACCACTCCTGTCTGGCCACCCAACTCGAGCGTGCCCAGGTTTTCATAGGGGATGAGCGGCAGCAGCGATTGCTTCGCCGAAGTGTCATGGCAAGCGTCAAAGTAATAGAAATTGTTGCGCCGTTGCTGGTCCATGAAGGGGAGCAATCCGTCGACCATCACACCGCGCTTCAAGACGCCCGTCCAGGGCAGGATGGCTTCAACATTTTCCTTGAAGGCCGGATAGAGGATAGACGCGGCGGCCTGAAACATGCCGCGAATGTCGTGCGTCTTCTGGCTGGGGTCGCTCGACCAGTAGAGCATCCGCAACTGCTCGTAGAGGAGGTAGCGCGCGGCATCCTGCATTCCCAGCTCAGCCGCCGCCAGAGCTCCAAAGGCCAGTTCCTGCGGCTCATGGAAGAGGCTTGCGGCTCGGACCGTGGTCAGCACGTCAACCGCGCGGCGCGCTTCGTCCAGGTATTTCTCGTCCCCCGTCAGATGGTGCGCGATCACACCGCCCCACGCGTAGAGCCCGCCCACGGCGTAATTCGTGCCCGCGCCCTTCTGATCCAGGTTGCCGGTACGGTAGTAGATTGGAAAGAGGTAGTCGTAACGGTGCGCCATGCGAATGGCCGTTTGGTAAGCATGCAGGAAGTTGTCGGTCAGGGTTTTCAATCGCGAGAGTGCGCCGATCACCGGATACTTGATCAGGCTGTTTTCGAATGGGTACCAGGAATCCGCCGTTTCGTTTTCACCGCGGATGAAGTCGTTGCTGATGCTCCGCGTGTCCTGGTGGTAAAAGAGCGGCATGCTTTCGAGCAATTCATTCACGACTTGCTGGTGCGCTGGGTCAGGATGAAGCTTCAGATAGAGCAACGAAGGCCACAAGACATCGGCCATCGTCATCAGCTCGAAATTCTTTCCCGTCTCGTGCCAGAGCTCGGAGGTCGCCTTCACATAGGCGCGCAGCCCGCGGTGGCCATTGACGCTGATCAGCGCCACATCTTTCTGCTGGATGTCGCGGACGGTTCCCGCCGCAAATTCCTTCCAACTGGTGGCGCATTTCGGCCACTCGAGTCTTTCCTCGAAAAGTGGCAGCAGCGCTTCCATCCAGCGGCTCACGGCCTGCCGTTCGGTGATCAGGTCTTTGAAGCTACGCTGCAGAAGAAAGTAGGTGAAACCCACCTCACCCGCCGGCAGCAGGTCTCCGGTGGCCTGGTGGGCGATCAATCCAATCCCCAGCCGTTGATTGCCGCCTCGCTCTAGCACCGTGACCGTCGCGCAGCGGTAGCCGAGAAAGCGCGGAATGTTGTCGAGCGACATCCAACCCATCGCGCTCATGTCGAAGTACATCATGGTTTCGATGCCAGCGTTGGCATCCTGCAAATAAACCGCCGGCAGGTCGTTGCCTGCGGCGCCAAGGGAGTTGCGCGTGGGCTGGTCCAGCAGAATCCTGCGCCAGCTTGCCGACTGGCCTTCCATCATCGTAGAGGTTGAACTGAGCCAGAGGATGATTTGTGGCTCCAGTACCTCGCCTTGCTGTAGTTTCATGTCGCGCGGCAGCCGGAGCGTATTTGCGAACCGGAACCATGCTGTGTTCGCAAGGCTGGTGATAGCGGTGTTCCAAGTGTACTCGAGGGGCGAGCCGTCTTTCGCCGTGGCACGCCCGCTTCCTGTAAGCTCAATGACAGAGTCCGCGCCGGATTTCGCGACTTGTCCGGAACCGAGAGTCAACTGAAAGCCGGACCCCGACACGAGCTGGTTACCCGGAATCGAAGCGTCTACCCAGCCGCTCTTATCCTCACGAACAAAACTCTGGTACGTCACTGTGCCCTGACGGCTGGTCACCACGATCCGTTGCTGGCCGTTCGTGATTTCCCACGAGTCAGCGCTCGCTTGCGGCGGTTGACTCTCCGCGGCAAAGGGCCCAAAGAGAACTGCGGAGGGGAGCCATACAAGGGGTGCAGACAGCGCCCCGGCAGTCTTGAAAAAAGTACGTCTTTTCATGTCGAAAATCCCGCCATCGCATGCCAGCCTGAGGGGGGATCCATGTGGCTAGCGCCAGCGCAAAATGTAACGACCCCATGGATCCCCGTCAAACAAGCGAGAGCCACCGTGGCCTGGCATGAGAGGAAGTCGCACAATCCGGGGACACGGTGGATGCCACGGTTCAGTATTCTATCTTCAGGCCGAGCTGGATATTTCGCGGCCCACTGGCGCTTGTGACGGCGCCGAAACCACAGGAGAACGATCCACTACATCCCGGGGACCCAGCGGCCTGGAACGGTGTGGTGATCGGCGTGGCCCACCCTTCTCCGCCCGCGGCCTGGTAGATATGGCGGTTAAAAAGATTGAAGAACTCCGCTCGGAACTTGATCCTGGCTTTCTCACCTAGCAAGCGGGTGCTCTTCTCCAACACGAAACTCTCGTTTTGGCCACCCCAGCCGCGCGCGTGATCCAATCCCCGGGGCTCGTTGGCAAGAACGTAAGGCGACGGCTCGTAAAACGCCGCAGCATTGAAGAACGAGGTGGTAGCCGGCTGGAAACTGCCGCTCTTGTTGGTTTGCTGCGCGCCGGGGACCACGTTAACAAGGCCGCCAAATCCCCCCGTATTGCATCCGCCAAACAGGATGCCGGCTGCCGTCCCGCTGCAAGGGCCATACACCTCGCTCGGGATGCCGGAGCTATAGTTAAGGATGCCCGCGATGTTCCACCCTCCTACTACGCGATCCAGCGGGCCCGTGTGGTTCAGGAACCGCTTCCCATGGCCCATGGGCAACTCGTAGAAGAAGCTCGCCACCAAGCTCTGCGGCGTATCGAGCTCGCTCACTGCCTTCTCTGCCCGCCGGTTGTAGGAGTTCTGACCTACATAATTGCCCGTCCCGATGAAGCCTGAGACGCCGGGTCCCATGGAATCCGCGTCGGTGATGTTCTTTGAAATGGTGTAGGCGACGAGATAGCTCAGACCCGAGGCGAAGCGTTGAGTCGCGCGGGCCTGCATGGAGTGATAAGTGGAGTTACCCGTCTTATCGTAACCAAAAGAGTTGTCATCCGTCACGAAGTTGCCGTATTGCGGGAAGGGGCGCAGGGCTTGGGCGATGGTGGCGGCGCTACCCCACAGGGTGGAAAAGCCCGACCAGGGGTCCTTCACCCCAGCCGCAATGGAGTTTGGACAGGAGCCGTTACTAAGGCAGCTCACATTCATACCCAGCTCGGAACCCAAAGACAAGTATTGCGGGTTCACCTGGTTGGGAATGATGTTGAGGGCCGGCAGGTGAGTACCTTTGGAGCCCACATAGGCGACGTCCACCATGAGGTTGGTCTTGACTTGGCGCTGGACGTCGAGGTTCCAAGACTGGATGTCGCCGGGACGCCCAGTGTTGGCGGGCGCATAAACCACGTTGCCGTCCCCGTTCTGCCCACTCGGCGTCAGGGAGCCGGTGGGAGGAATGATGTGCGGCATCCCCTGATCGACCTGGAAGGGAGTGGTGACGGTCTCATTATTGAAGAATCCGAGACCGTCCTGATCGGCGAAAGAGGGCTCCTTCAGGGGCTCGTAGAAGATGCCGTATCCGCCTCGCAAAACAGTCTTACCGTCAATGGCATAGGCAAAGCCCACGCGCGGGCCAAAGGCCTTGGTGAAGATGTTCTGGGGACGGGTCTGTCCATTCCGCCCTGTTCCGGTGCCATAGTAGGTGTAACCCCCAGGGATGTTGCCAGCGCCCGGGTCCGGCAGAGTGGGATCGACCACGGAAAAGCGATCGAAGGCCTCGCTGGCCGGAACGTCAACGTCATAGCGCAGGCCGTAATTGACGGTCAACTTCGAGGTGGCCTTGTAGGAATCCTGCGCGTAGCCGGCCATGTCCTTGTAGCGAACGCCGCTGAACGAGCCGTAGAAAAGGACCCCTTGGAACGCGTTGCCGAACAGCGCGCTGGCGATGGCGTTCCCGCCGACGCCCACGCTGCTGCCGGTAGAGCTGGTCTGAGTAGGGTCGAAGTAGAATGCGCCGGCCGAATTGGTGAGGCGGCGCACGTTGAATTGCATGTCCCGCAGCTCGCCACCGAACTTCAGGCTGTGCTTGCCGTGCATCCAACTCACCGAGTCGGCGAACTCAATGACGTTATCGGCAAACTCGGAATCGCCGCAGTTGCTCATGACCTGATAGTACGGTGTGTTGTCGAAATCGAAACACGGGAAAGTGGTGTTCTGAACCCCCGTTAATCCTAGCTTGGCAGGGTATCCATCTCCCAGACCGTTCGAGATCTCGCCACGATAGCGCCGGCTGACTCCCGCCAGAAAATGGTTGAGCACAGAAGGCGTAAGGGTATAGTCGTGGCTGAGTCGCACATAGCGGGTGTTCTGAGGAGTCGCCCCGCCGAACATGGGGCCGATAGATTCGACCGACTCATTGTTAGTGTTGTCATAGTCTAAACCGAACGAAAGCCGCTGCTTGCTGGAAATGTTCTGGTCAATCTTGATGTCGAACATGTTCGCCGGGACTCTTGTAGTGCTGGTCTGATAAACGTTGCTTGTGAGGTTGCCGTTGGTGGCCGGCATGTAGGCAAACATCTTGGCCATGACCGCGCTCTCCTTGTAGTTCGGGTCATTCGCTAGGGTGTCAAAGGGAATCGCCGTGTGGGTAGTGGGGTCATAGATCTGCAGCGTCTGATCAGAGCAGATGCCAGCGCTGTTGAAGCTTGCCGGTGCTGCGCACAGCGCGGACAAGTTGCCTCCACGGAAGTCCTCGTTGGGAAAGCTCATAACCGAAGTGCCGCCCGTGTTGAAGCGGAAGCCCTCGTAGTCGAACATGAAAAAGGTCTTGTCCTTACCATTGTAGATCTTCGGCAGATAAACGGGTCCCCCGACCAGGGCGCCAAAATCGTTCTGATGGTCCAGGCTCTTCGGCGCACCGGCGGTGTTATTGGTCCAACCGTTGGCATCGAGGGCGCTGTTACGCAGGTAATCGTAAAAGTCGCCGTGGAGCTTGTTGGTGCCGGACTTGACCGTCAGGCTAACGATACTGTCGCCTGACTGGCCGTATTCGGCCGAAAAGCTACTTTGCAGAGTTGTGAACTCCTGAACGGCTTCGGGAGAAACGCCCTTATTCTGCTGGGTGTTAGGACTTACCAGCGAGATCGAGACGCCGTCCACCAGGATGTCAGTCCCCCCTTCTTGCCCTCCGTTCAGCTTATAATCGTCGGTAGCGTTGTTCGCCGGGTTGTTACCTACGGCTCCCACAAACCCCGGGATGAGCGTGATGAATTGCACGGGGTTGCGAGGAACCCCCCCTACCTCGAGTGGCAGGTTGTCGATCAGGGCGGTCTGAACCGTGGTACCCACATCCGAGGTAGTGGTTTGGAGTTGCAGGGCGTTGGCATTGACGGTGATGGTCTCGTTCACGGCACCGAGTTGCAGGATGATATTAAGGTCGGTGGTAGTGGCAGTCTGCACCGTCACTCCGGTCTGCTCGTACATTTTCAAGCCGACCCCCCCCTGCGCCGTCACCGAATAGCTGCCGGGCGGCAGGTTGGAAACGGTATAGAGGCCGGCATCGGTGGTCTTCACGGTGACCGTCAGGCCGGTATCCTGGTTGTGGGCCGTGATGGAAATTCCCGGCACCGCGGCGCCAGAGGGATCCGTCACCGCACCTCGAATTGATCCGTCAGCGGTCTGGCCGAAAAGGCAGACCGGTAGAGTCAGCACAAAAAGCAAAGCGCATACAAAAGCTTTCATGGTAAACCTCCTTAACGATGCAAAGCTAAGCACTCACCGGGGGATTCGTCTTAAACTCCACCCCCGGAGTAGTGCACGAGACCCACCCGACGCAAAAGCAGACAGAAGTCAAAAGTGCCTTGAGACCGACAGCACGATACGCCTCGGCCGGACTCGAAGCCCAAAAATCTTGCCTGCCTGAGGATCAGTTGCTTCCCTCAAGCGGCGCGAATCTTAGAACTGGGAATCAGGAACAGAAAAGGGCTTCACCGGTGAATTCTTTGTTAAACGCTTGTGAAGCCCTTCCTGGCCTGCTATCCAACACCCCCCGCAAAGCGGGTGGCTTGGTGAATGTGGCCGCCTCAATTCCTTGACCAAGAACAGACTCACGGGGCAGATATGGAAGGGGTACTTGTCAAGGTCCTTGTCTCGAGCCACCGTCCCTTCGCTGTTCACCCCGCCGACCGGCCAGTGATTCACCTTTACATTCCCGGGTCCTCCGCAGAATTTGTGGGTAAGTTCATGGGTGAACGGAGAGGGCCTTGGAAGAAGGAAGTGGTGGCGCATCCTGCCCAAATCCTGTAAGGGTATGTGAGCCAGCACAAACCCCGAAGCGGGAGAGGACAGGGTGCGCGTAGGGATTCTTCTCCCGCAGGGCGGGATCAGAATGACAGGCGGTGGCGTTTTCCTCTACCAATGACGAACAATCCGTATCAGATGTGGGAAAGAGCGTCCTTGATCCTTTCCGGTGTCATTGGCAGTTGCAACAGCCGGGCGCCGGTGGCATCAAACACTGCATTGGCGATCACTGCCCCCATACAGATTATGGGGGGTTCTCCGCCCCCTTGCGGGGGTGTGTCTTTCGCGTCCAATATTACGGTTTCGATTTCCGGCAACCAGGAGAAACGTGGAATGGTGTAGGTGTCGAAATTAGAGTGCAGAATTTCACCGCCCTGGAATCGAACCTCCTCACTCAATGCATATCCCAGGCCCATGGTGATGCCACCCTCCATTTGCAGCCGGGCGCCTTCGGGATTGACGCACAATCCCATCTCTTGAGCACAGACGACCCGCTTCACCTGGACGTTCCCTGTATTCTTTTCCACGGCAACTTCGGCCATATGAGCGACGTAGGTACCGGCATCGATCCCGCAAGCTACCCCATAGCCGCGCTTGCTCGGAGCCTTCGCGGGTGACCAGCCGAATTTCCTGGCGGCGGCCTGCAAGACGCGTAGCATTCTCTCATCTTTCAAGTTCTTCATTCGGAACTCGACAGGGTCTATTCCGGCCTTTGCCGCTAATATGTCGATGTGGGACTCTCGGGCAAAGCTATTGGTATTGTTGCCGGGAGCGCGCCAAGGTCCCGTGGCAAACGGATGTGACCCTGGGGCCGCAGTCCACCCGGAACCATAGCTGACCGTGCGATGATGTGGGATGTTGTAGAACTGCTGCGAGCCTCTCTCTCCGGCAAAATACACACCGTAGTCCCAAAACGAAATCAGCCCTGATTCTGTGATTCCGGCCTGTATCTTGACGATGGCGGCAGGCCGGAAGGTGTCATAGAAGAACTCCTCCGCCCGAGTCCAGGCTACCTGGACAGGTTTTCCGGTCAGCTTGGCCAGCCTGACCGCCTCAAGGGCTTGCTGGCTGCTGCTCTTCCCTCCGAAGCCTCCGCCGACATAGGGCGTGATGACCCGCACATCTTGCGCAGGCAGGCCGAGAAGAGAAGCAGCCGCGTCCTTCAGGGCGAAGGGGGTTTGCGTGGAGGCCCAGATGGTCACCTTGTTTCCTTCGATCTTCGCCAAAGCGGTGTGGGTTTCGATGGGGGCGTGAGAGACGTAACTGTTCAGGTACGTTTGCTCGAGCACATCGCGAGCTGCATTTCTCCCCTCGCTAAGATTTCCACCTTCAGCCACGGTCTCTCCCTTAGGTGCGACTTTGAGCAAGTGGTCAAAGATCGTCTTGTCATCCACGGCGGGCGCCGGCCGATCAAATTGCGACTTGATTCTGGCAAGGGCTTCTTCAGCCAGGTCGGGATACGGATGAAGCACGGCAATCAGCTCTCCGTCCTCAACGATCTGGGCGCCTTCGATTTCTCGAGCGCCCGAGGTGTCCGCACGAATGAGTTTCGCACCGTGAACCGGAGGCCTCAAGATCCGGGCGTGCAGCAGGCCCGGCTCGCGCACGTCCCCGGCAAACTTGGCTTGGCCGGTGACCTTCTCTCGAGCATCTCTTCTTAAGACGGGTTTCCCTACAATGACGAAGTCGGACGGAGTTTTGAGTGCCGCGCCTTTCAGGTGGCGCAATATCTTCTTTCCCTTGGCAAGTTCGGCGTAGCTTACTTTCTTCTGTCCTGCCTCCTCATAAACGACGCCTGCCTTGGTTTTGAGCTGCTCTTTCGCTACAAGCAGTTGTTCGGCCGCCAGCTCGAGGAGCACGGCCCTGGCTTCCGCGGCGGCGGCTCTGAAATGCGGCCCGAAAATTCGGGTGGTCATGGAACCGAACGTTCCCATGTCCCATGGACAAAGATCCGTATCGCCCATCACCATGTCCACGGATTCCAAAGGGACGTCGAGTTCTTCGGCCAACATTTGGGCCAATGAGGTTATGACTCCCTGGCCATACTCGACCTTGCCAGTAAAACCGGTGACCCGGCCGTCTTCTCCGATCCTGAGAAAGGCATTGAAATCCTCGGGCAGCTCCTGGCCGATACCACGGCGTCTCTCGCGCTCTTGGAGTGCCAGCGAATCGGGGATGGAGAAACAGACGACGATGCCTCCGCCCACAAGTTGCAGGAACTGTCTGCGGTCGAGCGGAAGAACGCGGCTCGCTTTTGCATTCGAGAAGTCAAGTTCCAGGTATTCTTCGTAGAGGCTTCGTTGCTCTTTGTGCTCGCGTTTCATCTTGGCCCCCCTCCCATCTCTTTCGCAGCCGTCTGTATAGCCTGGATGATCCGTCGATGAGCTCCACAGCGGCACAGGTTGCCGTCCATATGTTCGATAATCTGACTCCGCGAAGGTTGAGGAGTATTCAACAGCAAGCT
>Ga0116136_1001210_pt1 | contig 13345 bp, 14 predicted proteins | sample June2015DPH_20_5_FD_88972 | JGI IMG/M metagenome (GOLD analysis project Ga0116136, IMG submission 88972) | Peatland microbial communities from SPRUCE experiment site at the Marcell Experimental Forest, Minnesota, USA - June2015DPH_20_40 | ecosystem: Environmental > Terrestrial > Soil > Wetlands... | reverse complement strand
GCCACCGAAAGCAACCTTGGAAATTGGACCAAGAGATGGGTCGGCCTGTTCTGGCCGATTGATGATCGCTGCGACTCTTCCCTGCTCATCGCAAACCTGAATCCCCAAGACGGTCGCCACGAAAAGAAGACCCTGGCCATCCACTGCCACGCCGGACGCTCCGCTCTCCGAAGATTCGTCGAGTGTCTCCATCCGAAAATAGGGCTCGCCGTGGGCAAGTGAGCCGGCGGATTTAATCTGGTATGACCACACCCATTTCCCCGAGGCGTCAGTGACATAAAACATCGATTGGTCGGGGGACAAGCAGATCCCATCCGCCCTGGGAGTATCAACCCCCTCGGACTGAGCGTTGGGATTGTGACCCAGATGATTGGAATTGCCCGGAGGGAGGTATCCCACGATACCGGATGTGGAATAGGTGAAATAAAGCCCCCCGCCGCGCGTGAAAGCAAGGTCACCACAGAAGACATCGTGCAAGCGGACACTTCTGTTTCCACCCGCCGCATAGCTCACAATCCCCTTATTATCGCAACCATAAAGCCGCCCATCCGGCCCAAAAGCCAGGCCGCGCGCGCCCTCGGAGTTTTCCGCAAAGGTCGATGCGTGTCCATCCACGCCGATCCGGTAAATAGATTGCCAAGATGAATTGCTGGTGAACACATTACCCTGCTGATCCACCGCAATTCCCGAAACATCCTTGAGTGGGGAGATATCGCCAGCCTTCAAGTCGACCTTAATTTCTGCGGGAGCTTGGGTCGCGGAGCTTACCAATTCCCAATCGGGAGCCATATCCACAAACCCGACTTGCCGATTGCCCAGAGGATGTATGGTGGGCTTCGCAATCGGCTGGGGGTAGTCGCGCCACAGCCAACGCAGGGCGTCCGGCATGATGGCGCCGCCCTGAATCATGTCGTGATCCTTGTCGCCGGTCACGAACTTGGCGTCATATCCGGCGAAAGTGAGGGCCGATGCCATGGATTGATTGGCCAGCCACCAATCGCCCGCATAGATATTGAGGTCATGACTGCCGTCCTGTAGGAAAACCCGCAGAGGCTTTGGTTCGGTTTTGCGAATGAGCGCCGGATAGATGTCGCCGCCGCGCAGATCGGTGAAGCTGCCGATATTGCTCAGCACGCGATGAAAGGCCTCAGGATGCGTCCAAGCAACAGTGAAAGAGCAGATTCCGCCGGAACTCAGGCCTGAAATCGCCCGGTCGTTGGGGTCGCCAGAGAGGTTATAGTGTTTCCCCACCTCCGGCAGAATTTCGTCGAGCAGGAATCGCGCGTAGCGGTCGCTCAAGCCGTCATACTCGAAGCTGCGGTTAATCCGGTCTTGCTGGCCCGGTGCAAGCGCTTTCAGAACGCCCGGGTCAATCAAGATTGCGATGGTCACCGGCATGTCGTGCTTCGCGATCAGATTGTCAAAAACAATCGGGATGCGCGCCCGGCCGTCCTCACTGATATAACCGTTGCCATCTTCGAACACCATCACGCACGCAGGTTTTTCCGCCACATACTGGGCGGGCACATAAACCCAGTAGTCGCGCACTGTGCCGGGGAATATCTTGCTGGTCCAGGTGTAATGCGTCACCGTGCCCTGAGGCACTCCCGGCTGGCGCTGAGAGTCCGGGCCCAGGGGGTAATCCTCTCCTGCCCCAGCTAATCCCGCGAGCGCCGTGAACATTGCTACGAGCAAACAGAACTTTTTCATCTGTCTTCCTCCACTGTCGTGCGGGCATCCTACCACGGGGCGCTGGGCCGTGAAAGCCGCGTCTACGCCACTCATTCCTAAATTCGTCTCACGCCGCAAAGAAAAGCCTCACCACGGAGGCACGGAGAGCACAGAGAGAAGACTGCTGCTTGTACACACAGCGATTGCAGTTGACTAATTTGTTGACCAAAGTCTTGTCTCCATCTCCTCTCCGTGATCTCCGTGCCGCCGTGGTGAGATCCTTCTTTGCACGAGGTCGGCAGGTGGGCACATCGAGTCGTAACGTTCTGTGCGCTGCTGGGAACGGGCACCTTGTCGCCACATTTGCCCGTCGGCCCCCACGCGTCGAATCGAGGCATCCCAGGAGAACTCCGCCGCCATGTAAATTGTCGAAGTTAGGTTGTCCCTTCAGTCAGACGGAAACTTGCTCGCCTCCGAAATCGACTATGTGCAGCCCGCTGGACAAACCGTAGTGGAAGGCAACATCATCCGCTTGAGCTCCTCGGGCGGAGACACGCTCATGGATTTGATCTTACAGCAGGGGCTGGCCACGCCCACGCCCAACATACTTCCCTTCGGGCAACGCGTTACCGTGACCGTTCCGCCCAACGGCGTTACCTATGCCGTTGATTCCGGCAACTTCATGATCCCCAGCGGGCTGAGCTTCGCCAGCTCTGGGGACCTGTTAGTGGGCCAGGAAGTGTCGGTGGGTGTTCAGGGGTCCGTAACCACCACGGGTGGATTAGGCAGCTCCAGTCCCTGGGCGGGTCCGGCCGCGACCTCATTCACGACCAACAGTATTACGCTTGAACCAAGCCAGATCACGGGTTCGGTGACAGGAATCGATGCGAGCATGTTGATGTTTGGATTTAATCCCAACCCGAACTACTTTGTGCCGCCCTCGACGACGGCCAGCGCGCCCCCGACCTTGTCACCCTTCAATCTCACCGTCCAAGTGACCGCGGGGACGACCTTTACGAATTTCACCCCGGACAGCATTTCGGGGTTGGCTGTGAACGATGTGGTTTCCATCGAGGGCTGGGCCTTTCTGGCACCGTCGAACAACAATCTTTGCCAGCCAGGCGTGGGGTGTGCCGTCTATCCGGCGATAGCGGCAGAAGCGGTGGTCGGACGGCCAGGGCCAACGCCACTATTCTAAGCGGGATGGATGCCGAGCGCGGCCCCCCAATACCCAAAGGGGATCGGAAAACCGGTCCGCCTTTTTGCTTTGACTTGGCTCACCGTATAAGTGCCACCATCGCATCCTTGCGCACGCATTGGTTTCCTTGGGCAGACCTCAAGCGCGGGGTCATTTCCACCGATAAGGAATGTGGATGAATATGCGGTCGCGTGTCTGGGTTTTCAGTGCGGGTTGGCTGCTCTGTGCCTTGACGGCGCAGGCTCAGCATTGGAAATTCCAGATGTACGGAGCCGACCAGGGCTTGACCAATCCCACGATCCTCGCCCTGCATCAAGACCACGACGGCTACCTCTGGGTGAGCACGGAAGGCGGCCTTTTCCGTTACGATGGCGACCATTTTCAGTCATTCAATGCGGACCCCATTGCGACCAGGGGCGACCTGCACTCCCTGCATAGGTCGCGTGATAGTCAGTTCTGGGTCGGGTCGAGCTTGGGCCTGTATGGGTGGACAGGGGAGCACTTCGCTGCGGCACCGGGCTTTGAAGGCGTGGAACTGGAGAGGCCGACGGGAGTGTCTGGTTCGGAACCAGCGCCGGCTTGGCGCGGTTTCATCCCGCGGTCCAGTCAAGATTCATTCTGCCGACGGCGCTGAGCACTTCGGCTCTCTGCAACGATGTAGTCACACAGGATACTGATTTTGATTCCTCCTTCCATTCGTTGGGACTCCGGTTCACCATGCTGTCCTATCGTCAGCAAAACCCGACATGTCGCTACCGGATCGGAACCAACAAAGACCCCTGGGTGCAGACGCAAGCCCGCGAGGTCCATTTTGCGGAGCTTCCTGCGGGTACCGTTCAGTTCGAAGTTCAGGGTGAAGCGGAGCCGGGGGTGTGGAGCCGCCCTGCGTTCCTGGAGCTTTGGATCCGCGCCCCATGGTTCCTTTCCTGGCCCTGCCGGGTGAGCCTGCTATTCTTGCTGGGTGGAGTCATCTGGTTTTGGTGGCGCCGGCGGGAGGCTGGTCAAGGGAAAGTTCGCGCGGAACTGAAGGTCGCGGTGGAAGAACGCACCCGCGATGTGACCGCCGCCCGGGCACGCGCTGAGCAAGCCAGCCGCGTTAAAAGTGAGTTTGTGGCCAACATCAGCCACGAGATGAGAACGCCGTTGAACACCGTCATTGGGTTTACACATCTCGCTCTTCAAATGGCCGCCCAGCCAGATGTGGTCGAGTACCTCAACAACGTCCATCTATCCGCTAAGGGTTTGTTGGATCTGATTAACGACGTTTTGGATTTTTCCAAAATGGAGGCCGGAAAGTTGGCTATCACTCCGGTGGCGTTCGCTCTGCGTCCCTTTGTCTCAGACATTACGTCCATTTTGTGGACGGGAAGCATCGCGGAAAAGGCTCGAATTGAACAATGTCGTGGAGGATTCCGCGCCCGAATGGATTTCTGCCGACCAGGGCCGCCTCCGGCAAGTGCTTGTCAGCCTGCTGGGCAACGCCATCAAATTCACTTCGCGGGGAGCCGTGACTTTGCAGGTTTCCCACGCGGCCAACCAACTGAAGGTTGCGGCATCGGACACGGGCATTGGCATTCCTCCCGAAAAGCAGAGCATCATCTTCGAGGCTTTCCAGCAGGCGGACAACTCCACGTCGAGGCGGTACGGAGGCACGGGTATACGATTGACCATCTCAAAGAAACTGGTGGAATCCATGGGTGGACAGCTCCTGCTCGCGAGCGAACCGAGCAAAGGGAGCACGTTTTGGTTCACCAGCGAAGCCCCGCCGGCTTCGGCCCCGCCTCCGAATGCGCAGCCCTTGGCGGAATTACCCCCCCCCGCCCCCGTGCGAATCCTCGTGGCTTAAGACAATCGGGTGAACCAGCACCTGATCCTTGCTCTGCTCCGGAAGCGGGGCCACAACACCGCGGTCGCGGGGAACGGCGTCGAGGCTGTGGCGGCAATCGGTCGGGACTCTTTCGATTTGGTCCTCATGGATATCTAAATGCCGGAAATGGACGGGTGGGAGGCTGTGCGCCGCATCCGCGAAACAGAATTAATGACCGGTCTGCGCCTCCCGGTTGTGGCCATGACGTCACGGGCTATGGCAGGTGATCGCGAGGCAATCCTCGCTGCGGGGATGGATGATTACCTCAAAAACCGATTCAGATGGAGCGGCTTGATACGGTTCTGCACCGAATATCCACCACAAGGCCCCCGGAACTAAGCGCGCGTCCGGCTTTGGGGGAGCCGGCGGGTTCGCGGGAAACACGCCCTTAATCGAGTATGCGTTCGTGGTCGGGGGGCTGGTTTCCAGGGGGATCATTGAGATCGAGGATTTGGGCCACCCTGCTTAACCAACTCGCGCAGGGAATTTCTTGCGGCATTGCGACGCCAGCCCGGAAATAAGCGACGGACCCGTTGGGTTGGCCGTGTCCCCAAATTAGGACACCACAGTTTGGGTTTTCTTGTACTGGGTCAACTTCCAGTAATCGAGCAGCATGAAGATTAGCTTGACTGGCCTTGGGCGAAGGCGGATACTTCGTAGCGGAGGGACAAAGCGATGCATCCTGGAATCACAATGCACAAGATTCCCGTTTCGGGAGCCATGGGCCTTGTCTTTACGGTTGGAATGATCGTCATCGTTCTCCTTTCCCTTCCGCAAGCTCGATGGTTCCTAGCAATGAGCCTGCCCGTCGGTGCGGTCATCGGAATCATCCTGCGGATGACCAGCCGAGATTGACCTTCTACGTTTTTGGTCTTCTTTTTTACCGGCCCGGCCGCGCTGCAAAGCCTTTGCCTCTGCTACAATCTGATTCCTTGATGACTGAGAAGAAACCCATTCTGGTGGTTGCCGGCATCTTACGCAGGGGTGACCGTATTCTGATTTGTCAGCGTCCCCGCACAGACGCGTACGGCTGGCAATGGGAATTCCCAGGCGGCAAGGTCGAAAACGGCGAAGAATTACCCGCCGCCCTTCGGCGCGAACTGGTAGAAGAATTGGGGATCCAAGCGGAAGTTGGCGGGGAGGTCTTTCGCCTGCGCCACCACTATCCCGATCGCTTTGTGGAAGTGGTTTTTTTTGCCATCGCGAGCTACCACGGAGAGGTACGGAACCGGGTGTTTGAGGCCATTGAATGGGCACCGCGCCTCCAGCTTCCGCAATACAACTTCCTGGAAGCGGACCGCGAGATGGTCAATCGCCTCGCCAAGGGGTAGCTTGTTTAACTTCGGGCCAAAGACGACACTGGAAACTGGAAACTGGAAATTCGAAATTGGAAACTCGAAACTGGAAATTGGAAACTTGAAATTCGAAGACCGAGATTCGAAAATCGCCACCGCCGTGTCCGCCAAATGCCAGAACAACGGTGCGAATGCACCATGGGCATCCCGCCGGCAAGTGCCGCCAAGATGGCAAAGCGATATTGTCTCCGCAATGGTTTGGCGCACCGCACGCTTTGCCTCGATTTTCCAGTTTCAAGTTTTCAATTTCCGGTTTCGAGTTTCTAGTTTCAAGTTTCGAGTTTCCGATTTCCAGTTTCAAGTTTCCAATTTCCAACTTCGAGTTTCCAATTTCCAGCTTCGAGTTTCCATTTTCGCCAAAGTCCGCCTCGCGGTTCTTCTGGTGGCCGCTCTAATCCTGCCCGCCGGCACTCTGTGCGCGCAAGTCGAGTCGGTGGAGTCGTCGCCCGCCGCTGCCCTGTGGGTTAGTCATGGCCGCGTGGAAGGCCACTTGGATTTGAGGTCTTCCTCCGACGGCGCCTTCTCACCCGATTCTTCATTGCTCGCTGTGGTTGCGGACGACAAAGTGATGTTAATGAACCTGCGGACCGCGGAAGTCCAGAAGGTCTTGAAACCCCGCGTCCCCGACATCGAAAGCCTCGAGATCCGCTCCGCCAATTTCCTCTCTCCCCACCAGCTCTTCCTGCTCGCCAACGGTGCAATCCATGTCAAAGGCAAAGGGACGAATCCCACTCCGCTGCTGGCGTTCCAGTGGGATGCCGAGGCAGATCATGTGGAAGGAAAGGTGGACGCTGTGGGCGTCAAAGGCGGCTTCAGTCCGGCGCGCTATTTCCCCATGATCGGCTACCTGTTACTTTACAAGGATAGTAATTTCGATCTGTGGAACCCTCGGACCGGCCAGGGCGGCAGGGTCACCATCCCCGACTTGACCCATATTCCCAATCTCTACGAATTCTCTCCTGACGGCCATTGGCTGCTGCTGGCACAGATTCAGACCACCTCGAACGCAGACCCCAGCGTGGTGGAATTGAAAACCCACAAGTTTGTGGATGAACTGCACGGACATGAGGGCACCGTCCTCAGCATGGTTTTTTCCCGCGATGGGACGAAAGTCGTTACCACTTGCGCCGATGGCAAGTTGCGCGTCTACTCAGCAGGCGACTGGAAGCTCATCGAAACGCTCACGGGCCACCACGGACCCGTGCATCGGGCGGAGTTCTCACCCAACGGCAGGTGGATCGCCTCCGCGGGTGAGGACAATACCGTGCGCGTTTGGTCCACGGAGGATGGGACGCTCCTGCAAACCCTCCAGGAGAGTCAGGAACCCGTCCTGGGGGTGGCCTTTTCCCCCGACAGCCGCTTCATCGCTGCCTCCACGGAAAGCCTGGTCCTCACGTGGCAGCGGCAGGGGGGAAATTGAAAGAACTCGGGACTCGGGACACGGGATACGGGTTTCGGGGCCAGGGATGCGGGATTCGGAATTGGCCATTAGGAATCAGGTTTTCGTTCAGGCATTCGCACATATCGTTACCTTCTGAGACCCCGTGCCACGAGCGAGGAACCGCTGCTCGGGCCAAGTCCCGGGCCCCGCATCGCGGATCCCGTATCCCGTATCCCGAACCCCGAGTCTTTCCAACTTGTGTTAAGATTTCTAGTGACCAAGCACTTCAGGAACTGGCGCGAAGCAGAAACAATATGCCTAAAGTCGGAATGATAAGTCTGGGCTGTCCCAAGAATCTCGTGGACAGCGAGGTGATGCTGGGGACCCTGGTTCACCAGGGGTTCGAGCTCACTCCGCGCCCTGACGAGGCTGACGTCATCGTTGTTAATACCTGCGCCTTCATTGAGCCCGCCAAGCAGGAATCCATCAACACAATTCTGGAAATGGCCGAGTACAAGAAATTCGGCACCGCCAAGAAATTGGTGGTGGCCGGATGCCTGGTGGAACGCTACCGGCGTGAGATTCTGGAGCAAATTCCCGAGGTCGATTACGTCATCGGGACCAATGAGCTGGAACGCGTGCTGGAAGCTTGCACCGAACAGCCCCAGCCCCACACAGCGGGCAAGCCCGCGGGGCCGTACCTGTACCATGAGTTCACCCCGCGCGTGCTCTCCACCCCGGGTTATTCCGCCTACTTGAAAATTGCCGAGGGTTGCGACCACCCGTGCACTTTCTGCGTGATTCCGCAAATGCGCGGCGCTTTTCGTTCCCGCCGCTTCGCCTCGGTTATCCGCGAAGCGGAAAACCTGGCCAAGCAGGGTGTGCGGGAAATAACCATAGTCGGGCAGGACACCACCAGTTATGGCGAAGATTTGGGGCTGCACGATGGATTGCCGGCGCTGTTGCGGGGGCTCGGCAAGATTCCGGAACTCGTCTGGGTACGCTTTCTCTACTGCTACCCGAACCGCGTGACGGATGCGCTGATCGCCGCCGTGGCGGAAACACCCAAGGTGGCGAGATATTTCGACATCCCCTTGCAGCACGCGAGCGCAGGCGTCCTGAAGTTGATGAAGCGCGGTTCGAATGGCCGGCAGTTTCTGCGCATGTTGGAGAGAATTCGCGCCGCCATTCCCGGCGTGGCGCTGCGAACATCGTTCATCGTCGGCTTTCCAGGCGAAACCGAGGATGATTTCAAGGCCCTGCTGGACTTCGTCGCGGCGGCGGAGTTTGACCACCTCGGCGTTTTCCTGTATTCGAATGAGGAAACCAGCCGGAGCTTTCCACTGCCGAATCAAGTGCCGGCGGCAACCGCTCGACGCCGGCAGAAGCAGTTGATGTCGCTCCAGCGAAAGATTTCGCGGCGCAACTTGCGGCGGATGGTGGGAAAATCACTGCCCGTGCTGGTGGAAGGGCCGTCGGAAGAAACCGAGTTGCTATATCAGGGCCGCAGCGAGCGCCAGGCGCCTGGCATTGACGGTTGCATCCTCATCAATGATATCGAGGGACCTGCGCCCAAGGCGGGGGATTTCCGCTGGGCCACGATCACCGAAGTCGGCGATTACGATCTGGTGGCACGCCTGGAGGCGCAAGTTTTTGCCGAAAGGCTGCCAACCGCTAACCCGTTGCCGGCGGTAGGTGCACTGGTGCAAATTCAACCGGTGGCTGCTACGCCGGTGCCGTGATGTGGTTTTATGCGCTGCCCCATCTGCATGCAGAACGTCGCGTGGGAAGGCAATCCGTTCCGCCCCTTTTGCAGTGAGCGATGCAAGATGCTCGATCTGGATAATTGGTTGGAAGGACGTTACCGCATCCCGGCGCCGCTTGATCCCGACGAAGAAAACGCGCCGGAGGAAAGTACCACGGACACCAAGGGGGAGCGTGACTGATCGGCGGGCGGGTCCGGCCATCTGGATTGCCACGGCGGGGGGCGCGGGTTACTTCCCCATTGCCCCTGGAACCGCCGGGTCGCTAGTGGGAGTGGCCGTGGTTGTGGGCTTGGCTCAATTGCCCCTTCACCGTGCCGCAGTGATTGCAGTTCTGGCAGGCGCTTCGCTGGCCCTCTGCGCCTTGGGCATTTGGGCGGCGGGCGAAGCGGAAGAGTTTTTCGGGCGCACGGACCCCGGCCAGGTGGTGGTAGATGAAGTCGTGGGTCAGATGCTCACGTTCCTGCTGCTTCCACACGTCACGTGGAAATGGCTGGCGGGTGGTTTCCTGTTGTTCCGGGCGTTCGATATCGTAAAGCCCTTCCCGGCTCGGCAAGCAGAGCGAATTCCGCGCGGCTGGGGTATCATGTTAGATGATGTTGTTGCGGGCCTGTACGGATTAGCCGTGCTGGCCGTCATAGGATTGATCAACCGATGAGCTTGTGGAAGAAAGCTGAAAAACCCGATTCCGCGGAAAAGCCCGCGGGCAAGGAAACCGAGAAGCCTGGACTCCCTGTGGACAAGCCGGCGGGAACGCGAAAGAACCGGCCACTGATCACCGGGGTCAGTCCGCGTGCCGCGATTCCGGGCGGAGAGATCGTGGTCCGGGGCAGCGGTCTCGCAGATGGCACCAACCACGCGCAAGTGCGGTTTGGCGACCTCCCCGGCGGCTTGCTCTTAAGTTCATCGAACCGTCTGATTGTGCGCGTCCCCGATGACGTCGTCAGCCGGAACCTGACGGTGGAGACGCGGGCCGGCACGAGCGCGCCCGCCCCTGTCGTGGTGGGCATTACCATCGCTGAAAACCTGCATCCCGTGGCCAATCCCGCAGTCGATCCCCAGGGAATCATCTTCACTACATTCAGCGGCACGCGCGGGCAGAAGGTAACGACTTCGGTGTTCAAGATCGATCAGAATCGCGTCATGCACCCGTTTTTGAACGAGGTCATGAACGCGACGGGAGTTGCCCTCGACCACGATGGGAACCTCTACGTGTCCAGCCGCATGGAGGGATCAATCTATAAGGTGACGCCCGGCGGCCAGCGCTCCACCTACGCGCAGGGGATGGGAGTGGCGACGGGAATCGCTTTCGATCGCGATGGAAATCTCTACGTCGGCGACCGCACGGGCACAATCTTTAAGATCAGCCCGGATCGCCAGATTTTTGTTTTCGCCACCATCGAGCCCAGCGTGTCGGCTTATCATTTGGCCTTCAGTACGGTGGGCGACCTTTATGTTTCGGGACCCACGACTTCCAGTTTCGACCATGTGATGCGCATTTCCCCGACGGGTGTCGTCTCGTCTTTTTATCGTGGCCTGGGACGGCCGCAGGGAATGGCCTTCGACATTGAGGGCAATCTTTATGTCGCGGCTTCGCTGGCGGGCAACCGCGGCGTGGTGCGCATCACCCCGGACGCCAAAGCGGAATTAGCCGTTTCCGGCTATGACCTGGTGGGCATGGCCTTCGGCCGCCACGGGTCGATGATACTTGCCACCCATAGCTCGTTGGTCGATCTCCCCCTGGGCATTGAGGGGATGCCGCTGGTGAAGTAGCTATCAGCTATCAGCTTGTCGGACCGAGGAAGGTCCCCTGCCCAGCCGTCCTGAGCAGTAGCCCCGCAAGTTGAAAGCTGTAGGCTGATAGCTGAAAGCTGATAGCTGATAATGGATGCCGAAATCATTGCCGTTGGTTCAGAGCTCCTGACCCCCCAGCACACCGACACCAACTCCCTCTATCTCACGGATAAACTCAACCATTTGGGAATCCTGGTGCGATTTAAGACCATCGTGGGGGACTCGAAGGAGGACCTCGCGGCAGTGCTGCGTGCGGCGCTCGAGCGGTCGCCCCTCATCGTGTTGACCGGCGGCCTGGGGCCGACGGAAGACGACTTGACTCGCGATGTCGCAGCGGAGGTTCTGGGACGCCCGCTGCACGAAATCGCGGAAATTCGCCAGCGCATTCGCGACCGCTATGCACGCTTGGGCCGTACGATGCCCGAGAACAATTTGCGGCAAGCCCAGGTGCCGGAGGGCTGCGAATGGCTGGAAAACCGCAACGGCACGGCGCCGGGGATCTGGATCGAACATGAGGGCCACATCGTGGTGCTGTTGCCGGGCCCGCCGCGCGAACTCGAACCTCTGTTTGAGGCCACCTGCATTCCCCGCCTGGAGCGCGTGGCTTCCGGCGCACGAATCAAAACGCGCGTTTACAAAGTGGTGGGATTGCCGGAATCCGAAGTCGATCAACTCATCGCTCCGCTCTATCGCCCTTACACGAACCCCTCCACCACGATTCTCGCCTCGCCCGGATCGATTGAAGTTCACTTGCGCGCGCGGGCGGCGACGGACCGGGAAGCGGAGGCGTCCCTGGCCGAACTCGGCGACAAAATCGAGATGGCTCTCGAGGACCATGTCTATTCCACCAAAGGCGAAAGCCTGGAGGAAGTCGTTGGCATGTATCTGGTGTTACGGCAGAAAACTGTGGCCGTGGCGGAAAGCTGCACGGGGGGGTTGCTTGCAGAACGGCTGACGCGCATCCCCGGAAGCTCGAGCTATTTCCTGGGCGGCGCCGTTTGTTACACCAATGAGATGAAAACCCGATGGGCGGGAGTTCCCGCGGACCTGATCATGGAGCATGGCGCCGTATCCAAACCCGTTGCCCAGGCGCTAGCGGAGGGCGTTCGTGCCCGCGCGGGTGCGTCCATAGGAGTGGGGATCACCGGAATCGCCGGCCCCACCGGTGGCAGCCAAGAGAAGCCGGTCGGATTGGTTTTCGTCGCTCTCGCCGACGAGCGCGGAACTCAAGTCCGGGAGTTCCATTTTCCCGGCTCCCGCGACCGCGTGCGCCACTGGGCCACGCAAATGGCGCTGGAAATGGTCCGGAGGAGAATCAGGGACTGAAAACACGGGACACGGCGTACGGGATACGGGGTTCGGGATACGGGATTCGGGGATTTGGAACCCGGAATTTGAGATTTGAGATTTGGGGGCCGGGACCGGGCATGAGAATGGTCCCCTGCTCGGAATGCGGGACTCGGGGTTAGAGATGGAAGTGTCCGAGTCCCGAAACCCGATTCCCGATTCCCGATTCCCGAATCCCGTATCCCGCACCCCGTATCCCGTATCTCGATCTTTCAGCCATGCGTGCTTTCATTGCCATTGACCTGCCGGAACCCCTTCATGCCGCACTGGCGGATGCACAGCAAAGTTTCCGTGGCGCCTGTCGCGACGCGCGCTGGACTCGGCCGGAGGGAATTCATCTTACCCTCAAATTCCTCGGCGAGATTTCCGACGCTCAAACCAAGCAGGTGGTGGAAGCGCTCGCGCAAATCGGCGCGCTCGCGCCGTTCCCCGTGGAAGTGAAAGGGTTCGGGTTTTTTCCCCACGCACACAGGCCGCGTGTGTTGTGGGCAGGCGTCGCGGCGCAGCCGGCGCTCGCGGAACTCGCCGCGAATGTCGAGAGCCGCATGGAGAAAATCGGGTTTGCGCGCGAGGACCGCGCCTTCTCGCCGCACCTCACTCTGGCGCGCTTTCAGGTGCCGCGCGCGCAGCCGGCGCTCGAGGCGGCAGTGGCCGGACGCGCGACTGTTTCGCTGGGCAAATTTGAGGCCTCGGAATTTTTCCTGTTTGAAAGTAAACTGTCGCCGCAAGGCGCGCAGTACCGGAAGGTGATGCGCTTTCCGCGGTAGGGCCGAAGGGTGTTCGGCCCGGCCGAGCGCCGCTCGGCCCTACAAAAGCTCGCGATGAGAACTAAAAATTCATGATCGCCGCGACGACTCCCCTCTGCGCATATTTCCTCGGGTCAATTCCCTTCGGATACCTCATTGTCCGCTGGCAAAAAGGGGTTGATGTCCGCAGCACGGGCAGCGGCTCCACGGGCGCCACCAACGT
>Ga0116136_1001198_pt1 | contig 13415 bp, 10 predicted proteins | sample June2015DPH_20_5_FD_88972 | JGI IMG/M metagenome (GOLD analysis project Ga0116136, IMG submission 88972) | Peatland microbial communities from SPRUCE experiment site at the Marcell Experimental Forest, Minnesota, USA - June2015DPH_20_40 | ecosystem: Environmental > Terrestrial > Soil > Wetlands... | reverse complement strand
TGTCATCCTCGCTATTGCTTGTCTCGGAGGACTCTTCCTTCCGTCCTCGTATGCAGGTGACACCCGGATGCAAGCTGCTCTGGGCATCGGAAACGACGCGGGGAATCTGGTGGTCATCGTGCCCGTTCTGGTCATAGGCGCCATCCTCGCTCTTCGCGGCTCGGTTGCGGCACGACTGGTGTGGATGGGAACGCTTGCCTACCTTTTCTACGATTTCCTCAACTACGCACTCGCCATTCACTTCAACTCGATGTTTCTCGTGTACTGCGGCGTTCTGGGACTCAGTTTCTACGCCCTCGCGGGAGGTCTTCTGGCGCTGCCCACCACGGAGACTGCCCGCCGCTACGGTCCGCGCACTCCCGTGAAAATCACGGCCATCGTGCTCCTGCTGATGGGCATGGTCACCGTCTTCCACTGGCTGTGGGAGATCATTCTCGCCCTGCTCGCGGGCCGGGTACCGCAAGCCGTCCACGATTCCGGCCGCTTGACTGAGGCGGTCGCGGCGCTGGACTGGCCTTCGGGGCGCCGGCCTTTATGATTGCCGCGATTTTGCTGCTGCGCCGCAAGCCGCTGGGCTTTGTTCTCGGCCCGATCGTGCTGACTTTCCTCGCCCTCAGCAGCCTGGTGCTTGCCCCGATGGGAATGGCGATGGCCCGGCGGGGTTTCGAAGCGGGTCATGCCTTGTGTGCGATTGGCCTGGGGATTGCCGCAGGCAGCGGCGTCTTGCTAGCGCTCTCATTGCGGCGAGGCGAAGCGACGTTAAGAACGGTTTAAACATGGTAATCGCCGTATCGATCAGTTCGATTCTCACGCTCATGCTGGCTGGAATCCTCGTGATCCGGTTCCGCAAAAGGTGGATGGCAGCCTCCAATCGGGCTATTACGAACCGGATCATTAGCCGATTTGCCGCCCGATTGCCCGGCTTCGGCATTGTTATGCACATAGGACGAAAGTCAGGCCGCCTCTACCGCACGCCGGTGAAGGTTTTCGCAGCCCCCGGCGGATTCTTGATTGCCCTCACATACGGACGAGATTGCCAGTGGGTCAGGAACGTAGTATCCGCTGGTGACTGCCAGCTTGAGACTCGCAACGGGCTGTATCAACTTTCCGCACCGACCATCGTGTATGACCCCGCCCGGCGACGGTTCACGCCCCTCGTGCGTATGATCCTCTGGATGGCTGGTGCGAACGATTACCTGCAGCTTTCAACTTCTCACGCACACGGCGTTGATTAGGGTAATCATTTACTAGACTGAGCGAAACTGGGTAGTGTCTGACCCAGTCAAGCGTCATTCGGAGAACATCATGAAAGTCCTCGTCATCGGCAGGGGTGTGGTGGGAACAATCTACGGCTGGGCCTTGTCCAAGGCAGGCATCGACGTCACCCATGTCGTCCGCAAGGAGGGGCTTCCTGACACCGACACTTTGGACCTGCTGGACTTGCGGCCCGGGTACCCGAAAAACACGCGGGTGAGCTATGCTCCGAAAACAGTTGCGCAGATCAGCCCTTCAGACGGCTTTGACCTCGTGATTGTCGCCACCAAACACTATCAGGCGGCTCAGGCGATCCGCCAATACCTGCCCGGTGCATCCGGCGCCATGTTTCTATTATTCACGGCTAATTGGGATGGACCTGGCGAGATTGACCGCCTTCTGCCGCGGTCTTCTATCCTTTGGGGTTATGCCGCTGCCAGTGGTGGCCCCGACGCGCAGGGCGTACTCATTGCAACTGTGAACCCTTCGGTGCGCTTCGGAATGCTGGAAGGATCCGATCCGGAGAAGTTCAAGGCCGTGACGGAATTGTTCCAACGGGCTGGTTTCACCTTGGACATTAAACCCAACATCATCGAGTGGCTCTGGGTGCACCACGCCATCAATGCTGGCGGAATAGGAATCTGCCTTTGGGCGGGAGGGATCGCCGAAGCGACCCGGAGTTTCACGACCATGAGGCTGGGGACATTGGCCACTCGGGAGGCGTTGGATGTCGTCGCAGCCCGTGGCGTCGCCCTGGAACGTTATCCCGACGCGAGAAGTATTCTGCATACGCCTGTTTGGCTCGCGGGTCTTGCTGTTATTTATGCCATTCGGTTCACAGCAAAGGGTCGACGCCTTCTCCGGGCGAGCCACTTCACCCACAGCCCGGAGGAAATGAAACGCTATTACTTCGATGTGCTCAGCACGGGAGAGAGCCTGGACGTGGCCATACCGCACTTATCCTCGCTTCGCGAAAAGATCGACTGTTTTCCGGCAAACGAGAGCACGAAGGAGAACTAAAATGTCGAATTCGGAACTGAAACAGGTGATGGATGCCGGAACCGCAGAGTCGAACTGGAAGAGTCTCTACCAAGTCGGCGGAATCACCGTCCTGATTGTGTTCTTGATTCCGCTAGCCGAGATCGTCATCAGTTGCCTCCCGGGCGTGGAACGTGCGACGCAGGGGACAGTAACCGTTGTCGACTGGTTCACACTCTTTCAGACCCATTGGTTTCTTGGACTCCGCAATCTCGGTTTCTTGAATCTCATTGGAGTAGTCCTGCTAGCCCCGACGGTTCTCGCCATCTACTCCGCCATCAGGCGAGAGCACGAAGCTTACGCGGCGTTCGGCACCATCCTTTTCTTCGTGGGGATGGCGGTCTACCTCGCCGGCAGTAGGGCCTTTCTGATGCTTTCCCTTAGCGGCCAATATGCCAGTGCTACCACCGATGCGCAGAGATCTTTGTTAGTAGCGGCAGGGCAGACGATGCTGGCTGAGGGACAAAGCCGTGTTGGCGTTCCCCTCGTAGAATTCGCCTGCTTGGTAATCTCCGTAGTCATGCTGAAAGGCAAGGTCTTCAGCAAAGCGACCGCTTACGCAGGGATTCTGGGAAATGTGCTGCTCATGGTCGTTGAAATCATTTTCTCCGCAAGGGGATTGACTGACGCGGGGATGGCAATTGCCGTTGGTGCAGGGCTTTCGATGATGACCTGGTACTTCCTGGTTGGCAGGAGGCTGCTCCAGTTGGGGCGATCCTAAACTCAAACTTCCACGGCACCCCTCGCGCGTCTCGGAGTGGAACTCGCGGTGACGCGGAGTTGTCGAAGATCGCGTTAAGCTACTTTTGCCTCTTCTCTACCCTTAACACTATAAAGAACGGTCGCCGGGAGTCGCAGCACCCGCACTGTGGGATTTTTTCTGCTTTTGACCTGAACCGCGATGCCATCAGCCTCGGGAAAAGGATCAGAAACAACTTCCAATTCTTCACCGTAGAGCCGAACTCGCCCGGAGGCTTGGTACCCTAACCGCTTGATTCTGGAACAAATATCGACAATGGAGCTAGATTCAAAAGTCCTCATGATGACACCATTCTATCCCCGGAGCAGAGAGATGAATAGTCATCACCGCGTCCAGCACGACCGCAGGTTTCATTACCCGATGTGTCGCAGGCCCTCTATGATCGGAGTGTGCGAGACCCGCTGTGCCGGGAATGCCGCACTGAGGCAGCCGATTATCACCGCAACCAAGAAGGAGAACAGCACAGTGGGCCACTTGAGTTTCAGCAGCACTTGAAAACCTTCGCCGCCGGCGGTATGCACCAAAGCGTAAACAATGCCGAACGCGCCGATCGACCCGAGCAGCCATCCGGCTACGCAGAGACCAACCGACTCCCCGACCAGCAGCGATAAGAGCGTGCGAGGCGCAAACCCCAGAGACCGGAGTACGGCAATCTCTCGCGTGCGTTCCCGGATCGACATTGCGATCGTATTTGCCGACATCAGAACCATGGCAAAGAGCACGGCCACGCAGATGCTCAGGATGAACAGCTTCACGTTACCAACGCTCTCAACTATATGGAGGTCGAAGGGCTTTTCCGCTTCCGTGCGGGTGGGTTCGGGTGCGTTGCGGAAGAGGTCGTCGACTCTGGTCGCGATGGCTCCGACATCCTGCGGGGTGTTGGCTCGGATCAGAAACACCTGGTATTTCCCGCGATGCAGGGTCTGCTCCACACAGTCCCAGTTGAAAAACAGTGGGCCGTTGGGCATGGCGGAACGGTAGACTCCGCGGAGGTTCAGTTCGAGGTTGACGGGGTAGCGCACGCCTTCCAGGATGATCTGGTCGCCGATTTTCCAGCCGAGATTGCGCGCCAGGTCGACGCTGGCGATGGCCCCGGCCGGATCCCGCTTCCAGGCTGCGATTTGGTCCGGAGGCAGTTCCAGGTCCTGGTACACATCCAGAAATGTCCGGGGATCGGTGCCAAACTGGCCGAAGTTTTCTTTCCCTTGACCGGTTCTGTACACGCCGTCGAACACGTTGAACGGCGCAACGTTCGCTACCCCCGGCAAGGCTCGGATCTTCTGCTGGTAGTAGCTCGGCATGGCGAGAAACAGCGACACCCGGTGGCGGCATACCAGGCGTAGCGCCCCCTTCGCGGTCCAGGGATCGACATAAAGACTGCGCCAGATCGAGATCATGAAAATGAGCAACAGGAACGCGAAGGACAGGCTGACGGCGGTGAGGAGGCTGCGCCGCTTGTTACGCAGAATGTTTCGAACGACGAAATGTGGGAGGGTCACGTAGTCGTCCTCCGCATGGCAGTTGCTTTTATTGGAACTGAAACTCGGGGAATGATCCGTGACCTTGGTCACGGGAAGCGGGTCGAACTCGGGAACTGTAAGGCGTTGAATGTGGTGTCCTTCTACAGCGATTCAAAATTGGGCTTCTCAGAACACCAGTCAGTTCTGGGTGAGTAGTTGGCAATCCGGAAGGTATGGTCCGCCGCCGTGTCGCAAGCGAAAAATGAAAGTGACAGGTTGGCCTGCGCAAATGTATACGGCCTTTGTTGGAGCACAAAGCTCCTGGCCATGATGGAATGCGCTGCGCTCTCTTCCTATTTAGTAATGCAGTCTTGGAAGACTTTTCCGGATTACAGGTTTTAGAGAGCGCCGGGTGCGACCGTTGTGCAGCGATCCTTCCCGGCCTAGCCGATGCCACAATCCAACGGCTACCAGCGCTCACTCCCTCCGCATTCGGCACGACATTGACCTCACCAGTTTCCCGTAGCGCCGTATCAAGGGCAGAATCTTAATTCCCTTATCGGGGACTTACATAATGCTGATCGATAGCCTGATCCAGTGTCTTTACAAAAGACGGCCATGAGCAGGAAAGGTCTTCAGCACTGCAACCAGGCAGGAAGACAGGTACACGCTGCGGAGGATCGTCCAACGTCATGTTGGAAGCCGACCGCATTTGTTCCAGGGTTTGGACGGAGTAGTAGGTCCGCACTGAATAGGTTCCGGTGGCGGGTACCCTCCAAAGTTCGAAGATCAGCGCGCCTCCGGGAGGGGTATCGTCCCGACGTCCGTCCACAATCCAAGTTAGATTCAACAGGCCAGCGATGTTGGTCAGGTTGGTGTCATGTCCAATCAGGAAGAGGGCACGATCGGCGGGCGCGTCTGGAGCGCCGGAAACCGTCTTGCCCGTGACTGACTGTTCCATGGCCCGTCGGACATGGTCGAGCAGATTGGAGGCCTGCATCCGGGCAATCGCTTTCGTGCGTTGGGCAAAGTCCGAGGCCGCGGTGTGCAGGTCGATCAGCGAACGCAGTTTGTCGCCGTCTACGCAACCCCATGCAACGTTGGAAGCATCCATGCCTTGCGTGTACTCCAACAAAATATTTTCACTAATGGTGGATGCGGTGTTCAACGGGCCCTTCAGCTCTGTCAGATGGTCGTCTTCCCCCGGCATCAGCTTTGCCGGGATGTCGAGAAGAGAAGTACGTTTTGTTTCCCGCGGTGCCCCGGCGCCACAGGTGGCGAGGACCTTATCGAGCGCGGCAATCTGGGTGCGATAGGCGTTGGTAAGGTTGTTCGGGTCGCCCCCAATTCGTCCCGAGATCGCGGCAGCAGCCAAGGCCAAGTCGCGTTGATCTACGCCTGCCGCAAGGGAATGAAAGAGCGGATCGTTCTCGCCTTCCGGGAGATTTTGCACCTTGACCGTACATCCAGGAAAAAGACCTGCGGCGAGCGCTTTGCCTGTTTCGCGAGTGCGCTGATCGGAATCCGCGTGGATCGTAACGTGAGCGGCGTCGTCGCATCCGGTTGCGCTTAGCAGACTTTGGCTTGCCAGTTTCATTCGGTCGTACGCGCCAAATATCTCCATCAGCCGGTAGCCATGTGCGGTGAGATAACCGGGAGCAACGTCCCACGTTGGCCATGGAGCGTTGGAATAAGAGTTGTATTTTTCCACTTTTCCCGTAGGGGAGCGGACCCCATGACGGCCAACGTAAACCACAAACTTCAGTTCAGCATCCGGGCTCTTGGAAGTGTGGGACGCGGTCTGCGCGGCCACGGAGAAGGCGATGAGGAAAAACAGGCAAGCTATATATATAGTCCGACGTCTCATTGTTTCACTTAACTCCTCGGGTTTTTTGGTAGTAGGCCAATTCCGCGTTGCCGAGCAAATAAGCTGCAAGCTACCAGCCGCGGGCACTTAGTTTGCTCGAAGCGCGTGGTTAAGCTCGCGGCTGGCTGATCAACCGCGAGGCCTTTCTGGCGAATTGTCGGCGTAGTCCGTGAGCGCTCTTGCCTGCGATAGTTCCAAAACTGCCGATGCCGGTTGCAGTGGAAACTCGACGAAAAAGGTAGATCCGTTATCGATCGAGCTTTGAACAGCGACCGATCCACGGTGCTGCTGCACAATCCAATCGGCAATGGCGAGGCCGATGCCGGCTCCGCCAAACTCGCGGCTTCTCGCCTTGTCTACACGGTAAAAACGTTCGAAGATTTTGCTCTGATCTTGTTCGGCGATTCCAATTCCCGTGTCGCGCACATAAATGACCGCGTTGCCATGCCGCGCTTCCAGACGCAGTTCGACGACTCCGGGCGGCGGCGTGTACTTGACGGCGTTGTCGAGCAAAATGGCCAGCAGTCTTTGCACGGCCCTGCGGTCCGCCAGCACCGGAAGTTCACAATCCGCGATCGCTTGAGTGAATTGCAGATTGCGAGACTCCACCAGCTGACGCCATTCGTTTGCAGTATCGGCAATCGCTGTGCGCAGATCGAGAGGCGCGAGGTGCAAGCTTTCGCGACCGGAATCGGCGCGGGCAAGCGACAGCAGTTCTTCCACCAACGACGAGGTTCTTTCCGCCTCCAGCAGGATATGGCGTAAAGCTTCGCGATATTCCTCGTTTCCCCTCGACTTCCGAAGTGCTATGTCCGCTTCGGTGCGAATGAGCGAGATCGGCGTGCGCAGTTCGTGCGAAGCATCCGCGGTGAACTGGGTCATGCGGAGAAAGGAGTTTTCAATGCGCGCCAGCATCTCATTTAACGTGTCCGACAGCCGTTGGAGCTCATCGCCAGTCGTCAGTTTTTCCAGTCGGTCGCCTAGATTGCTGCCGCCGATGTTTCTCGCAGTCCGAGTGATTGCATCCACCGGAGACAAGGCTTTGCGGCTCAGCCAGTAGCCTCCGGATGCGGCGGCAAGCAGCAACAGCGGAGCCAGCATCAGGAGATAACGCCGAAACAGAGACAGCGTGGCAATGATCTGATCGGTGGGAACGCCTGTCTGCACCGTGTACGAGTGGCCATTCACCTCAATCCTCTGCGTAATGAAACGAAAGGGCTTATTTCCGAGCTGATGGTCTTGAAATGAAGTGCCTTTGACGGCGCCAGGTGATATCGGCGGAAATTGATTTCGTTCCAACGAAGGAGCGCGGAAGATCCAGTTTCCATCCTCATCGTAAATTTGCAAAAAGTCGCCAGAGTGCTCCAAATCGTAAGCTTCGGAGGCTTCTTCTCGAAGCTTGGTCACTGTCATATTTTTTTTCTTCTGCGCTTTCAGGAAATTTGTGAGGTCTTCGATCTGGGCGGTCAATGCATCGTCGGCGACGCTATAGAGGTCTTGCCGGAGGACCAGCCACATGCCAATGCCAAACAAAACCTGGGCGGCAGCAAAGATCGTCAGATACCACAATGTAAGCCGGAGGCCGATGGAGAGTTTTTTCATGATTCCCAGCCGGAACTGATCACGTACCCGATACCCCGCACGGTGTGAATCAGCTTTTGCGCGTCATCACCATCGATTTTGTTTCGCAACAGCCGGACGAAGGCGTCCAGCGTATTGCTTCCGATTTCACGTCCTAAGGACGCAATCAATATTTCGCGCGGAACGACTTGCCCCGCATCGCGCATGAGCCGCTCCAACAAACTGTATTCGGAACGGGTCAGACTTACGCGTGCTCGGTCGCGATAAACCTCTCGCGTGGAAAGGTTCAACAGCAAATCGCCGACCTGTAATTCCGCTCTCGCAGGAGCAACCGCTCGTCGATTCAAGGCGCGAATCCGCAACAGGAGTTCGCTGAACGAGAAGGGCTTGGTCATGTAGTCGTCAGCGCCCAGGTCAAGACCATGCACCACGTCGGGAACGGAATCCTTTGCTGTGAGCATCAACACGGGCGTTAGGTTGTTTTCGGTTCGCATGCGCCTTGCCAGGTCAAATCCGTTAATCTTGGGCATCATCACGTCAAGGATCACCACGTCGAAGTCGTGGTCGCGAACCATCTGCAATCCTACGCTGCCATCAACCGCGCACGAGACCGTGTGTCCTTCCTCGCTCAGGCCCTTGCGCAGCAATTCCAGCATTCGCCGTTCATCTTCTACAACCAGCAGTTTCATCGAACAGCCTGTCGGTCCTGATTTGGTCGTGAGAACTGAGCACTAGGGTAAACGCGAACGTGCTCGGAGAATAGAGTCTGAAAAATTATTAACCTTCCTTTAATAACGGCTTCACAGCGCCGTCCTATTATCGCCAGTGACCTCCACCGGCCGAAATTTTTGTTGCAGGGAGAACACAGGTTCCTGAGTCGCATTCCGCCAGGAGCCATCCTCAGACCTCCCCGGTCAAGATGCTGATTCGCAAGGAGATTAAGCCAATGAAACCGAGGCACTCGTACACCCTCTTTCTTATCTTCAAGATGCCGATCCTGCTCGCCCTTTGCGGGCTCTTGGGAGCGGTGGCGTTCGCCCAAGGCGGACACGGTACAATCAGCGGACGCGCCGTGGACAGGGTCGGTGCCGTACTTGCTGGCGCGCAAGTGAAGTTGGAACCAGGCGACATTTCCGCGGCCACGGATGGCCAGGGAGAGTTCAATTTCATTGGCCTTGCGCCCGGCAGCTATACTGTCACCATCTCTTACGTTGGATTCTCGACTTTCACCAAGCAGATCACGGTCGCTGCCGGGCAGGCAAGCCGCATCGAAGCCAAGCTAGATGTCTCCGCAAAGAGCGAAGAAGTCACGGTGGTGGCGGACCGTCCGCATGGCGAAGCTGAGGCCATCAACCGGCAGCGCACCTCCGACAACATTCTTCAAGTCCTGCCGTCGGACGTGATTACCGCCCTGCCGAATGCGAACATTGCCGACGCTGTTGGCCGACTGCCCAGCGTAACCCTGGAGCGCGACGAGGGCGAAGGCAAATACGTCCAGATCCGTGGCACCGAGCCGCGGTTGAACAACCTGACCATCGACGGCGTTACCATAGCTTCGCCAGAAGCTGGTGTCCGCCAGGTGAAACTCGATACCATTCCCGCGGACATCGTCGAGTCGGTCGAAGTCAGTAAAACGCTATCTGCCAATCAGGATGCCGACGCGATCGGCGGATCCGTGAATCTTGTAACCAAAACCGCGGGCGATTTGCCGACCCTGACCCTTGGCGTAATTGGCGGATTTACTCCCATTCTGAATACTCGCGCCATTGCCCAGGTGAATGGAACCGTGGGTCAGCGTTTTGGACCCACTAAGAAATTTGGGGCACTTTTCTCCGGCAGTTTCGACTATAACGGCCGCGGGATCGATGACATCGAACCCTCGGTAGACCCAACCTTCGTAACCCCAACGTACGACAGCATGGATCTCCGGGAATACCGATACAGGCGCAAACGCTATGGTTTTGGCGGCTCGCTCGATTACAAACTCGGTGATGGAGCGGGAATTTATCTGCACTACTTCTACTCCGATTTCAGGGACTTCGGCGACAAGTGGGTGTACACACTGCAAGACTACAACTTGAGCGGTGGGTCAGGGCCGAAGTACTCCAGCTCCGAGCGCGCCCCAGAATATCGGATCGGCAACGTGGCAATTGGCGGCAAGCATATCTTTACGGACTCGTGGTTAGCCTGGGAACTCTCGGTGTCCCCCTCGATGCAGGCAGCCGCTGCCGGCAATCCTGGGCTCGATTTTTCATACAACGGTCCTGTGCTCCAGAGTGACGGCGTGACGCCCATCTGTTTGAACGTCCCCGCCACCAATCCCAACCTCCCGCAATTTAGCCCAGCCTGCACCGCGCCGGGAACGCCCTTTTTCAATCCGGCAAACTGGAACCTTAAGGATGTCAACCTCACTTCAGGGAATACGTCTCAGGTCAACTTGCAGGGGGCGGTGTCGTATGCAAAGAACTACCATATGGGGAAGCATAACTCGACCTTCGAGTTAGGTTTCAAGGTGAGGAATGATCTCAAAGGCCAGAATGCCTACTCGCCTACTTACGATCAGGGACTCCTTGGGCCAACCCCACCACCGACACCGCCGATGTCAACACCAGGGTACCTGAGCGGATTCATGAACCCAAACTATTACTTCAATGATTATCGGATCGGGCCGGTCACCTCATTCGCCGCAGTCACAGCTGCTCTCCCTAGCCTCGCCAGTCAAAATATCCTTCCGCTCGACGGGCCGGCCACGACCTTCGGTTCGGCCCCAAGTAACTACGAGTTAACGGAACGAATTTCGGCTGCCTATGCCATGAACACAATCGAATTCGGACGTTTCCGGTTGCAGACTGGCTTGCGTCTCGAGGCCACACAGTTGAACATACTCGGCTACAAGGTGATCAACAACGTCGACGCCAATGGCAATCCGCTTCCCTCAACCGTTATCCCGCATCCGGCGAACCAATGGTACTGGGACCCCCTGCCGAGCGTCCAATTGCGTTATCGCCTGGACAACGAATCTGATCTTCGCGCTGTTTACGGCAGGGGAATCTCTCGCCCAGATCCTTATGACCTGGTGCCCTACGTTTCACTAGACGAGAGCTCCAATCCCTACACGGTCAGCATCGGCAATCCCAACCTCAAGCCCGAACACGCCAACAGCTACGACTTGCTGTATGAGCGTTACCTGAAACCTTTTGGCGAGATCCAGGCGGGCTTTTTTTACAAGCAACTGAGCGCTCCCATTTATTACATCACCAACCCGTCAATTGGGCCCGGTGACCCGTATTACCAGGAATACCCGGGCGATAAGTTGAGTTACATTATCAACGGCTCCAATGCCCGCCTGCTGGGTTTTGAAGTCGCCTACATTCAGCACTTGGGATTCCTTCCCGGAGCGCTGAGCGGCACTGGCATCTCCGCCAACTACAGTTGGACAACCTCCAACTCCGGCGCTCTGCCCGGCCGCACAGACACTCCCGCGCTGCAGCGCCAGGCTCCCAATACTTGGAACATCAGCCCCACCTACGACCGCGGCCGGTTTTCGACTCGCGTAGGTCTTTCCTATAACGGAGCAAGCATTTACCAATATCAATGGACGACAGGCGCCGGCGTCGTCGGGCCTGCCGGCCCGGCGGGCGACATCTATTTCTACCCGCACCTGCAGGTGGACGCGCAAGCCAGCTACCGCGTAAAGAAGAGTCTCACTTTCCTCGTGCAGGGTCTGAACCTGACGAATGAAGTATTCGGCTTCTACAACGGCAGCCCGCAGTACGTCAACCAGCGCGAGTTCTACGGTCGAACATATTCCCTCGGCCTGCGCTGGGAGCCCCGCAGAGAATATTGACGAAGGGCGCAAACATTCCTGAAGGTTCCCCCGGTTTTAGGGGAACTTCAGGTTTGCCGCGTAACATTGCGCCTTCGAACGAATACTTGAGAATCACCCCGGTTAAGAACTGAGGAGCCTCATCTAGATGAAGAAAGCGAACTCGCACCGTAATCCCTCTACCAGGAAGTTTGCACTTCTAATGGCCGTCTTCGCGCTGGGAGTTTTTCTAGCAAGCATCTCCACGGTGTTCGCCGAGGGATTTGCTATCACCAAGAAGATCCCCGTTGCCGGCCAAGGCAGCTGGGACTACCTCGCCGTCGACGAAGGTGCGCGCCGCCTGTACGTCTCCCACGGAACCCAGGTCGAAGTGCTCGATGCGGATTCGGGCGCAATCGTCGGCAAGATCGAGAACACTCCAGGCGTGCACGGCATTGCCGTCGCTCCGGAACTGGGACGGGGATTCGTGAGCAACGGCCAGTCCTCAACCGTCACGATTTTCGATTTGAAGACACTGAAGACGATCGAGGAAGTCCCGGTTGGCAAGAAACCCGACGCGATCATTTACGATCCCGCCACCTCGCGAGTGTTCGCATTTAATGGTGACAGCAACAGCGCCACCGCCATCGACGCTGCTACCGGAAAAGTGGCGGGAACGGTGGATCTTGGCGGCGGTCCCGAGTTTGCGGTCGCCGACGGTTCAGGATATGTTTACGATAACGTGGAGGACGCGAGCCTGGTCCTGAAAATCAACGCTCGCTCATTGAAAGTTGAGCAGCGCTGGCCGACGGTGCCTTGTGCGTCGCCTTCCAGCATAGCTATGGACCGGCCGAATAGGCGATTGTTCATCGGCTGCCGCAGCAAGGTGATGGCGGTCATGAATGCTGACACAGGACAAGTGATCACTACCTTGCCAATCGGCGACCACGTAGATGCTACCGCCTTCGACCCTGAGTCCCGGCTTATCTTCAATTCCAATGGGGAAGGCACCATCACGGTGATTCACCAGGACAGCCCGGACAAATATTCGGTTGTCGAAAATGTGAAGACGTTGCCCAAGGCGAAGACCATGGCGCTCGATCCTAAAACGCACCGTCTCTTCCTATCCACAGCGGAGGCGGGACAGTTCGAAGTGCTCGTCGTAGGTCACTAATGAAATCTTTCCACAAATTACCGATTGTCGTTCTCTTTCTCGCCTGCGTTGCCTGCTCCTGCTCGCACGCGCAGACGGCGCCGCAACCCGGGCCAGCCGAGCTCCAACTGCAAGTAACCACGCCCTTCCACTTCGTCGCCTATGGAGATTCCCGCTTCCATGATCCCAAGGACACCGAAGCGGCGAATCCGCCGGTGCGCCAGACGCTTGTGCAAGCGATTGCCCAGACCAATCCAGCGTTCATCTCTTTCACTGGCGACATCGTCTACAACGGCTACGACAAGGACGACTGGAAGGTGTGGGACACTGAAACGGCGGCGTGGCGAGAGAAAAAGATTCCGGTTTACCCTGCACTCGGCAACCACGATCTTCACGGCAGCGAAAAAATTGCTCTTGCTAACTATTTCGAGCGCTTCCCCGACGTGAAAAACAGCGTCTACTACTCCGTCCGCGCCGCCAACACGCTGATGCTGGTG
>Ga0116136_1001190_pt1 | contig 13468 bp, 9 predicted proteins | sample June2015DPH_20_5_FD_88972 | JGI IMG/M metagenome (GOLD analysis project Ga0116136, IMG submission 88972) | Peatland microbial communities from SPRUCE experiment site at the Marcell Experimental Forest, Minnesota, USA - June2015DPH_20_40 | ecosystem: Environmental > Terrestrial > Soil > Wetlands >... | reverse complement strand
TCCCGGTCGAGGGTGATCCCCAGGTACAGCTCGTGGGCGATCTCGAGGCCGGCCTCGCACCACACCGACCTCACCGGGTAGCCGCGGATCTCCATGGCCAGGATGCGGGCGGCCTCCCGGCGTGCCTCCTCGGGCGAGTCGACCACCGCGATCCCGCCGGCCTTGCCCCTGCCGCCGATCGGCACCTGTGCCTTGACGGCCACCCGGCCCAGCTCCCGGGCCGCCTCGGCCGCCTCCTCCGGGGAGCGGGCGAGACGGCCGGCGGGCACCCGGATCCCGACCCGGGCGAACTGGCGCTTGGCCTGGTGCTCGAGGAGCTTCACGGTCAGCGAGTGTACGGAGGGAGGTGCGCCGCCCGGCGGCGATCGCCGGCCGTCGCCATGCGCGCAGAGCCGCCCGGTGGCCGCGCGACGGATCCCCACCCGTCAGGGGTCGGCTACTCCCCGGCCGGCCGCCGCGGGGGCGCGATCTCGTCCAGCTCCTCGAGGTCCTCCGGGCCCGGCTCCCACTCCGCGGCCGCGACGTTGGCCAGCACCTGGTCGGGTTGGCTCGCCCCGGCGATCACCGACACCACCGCCGGCTGGGCCAGCAGACCCCCGATGGCGACGCCGAGGAGGTCAGTCCCCTTGCGGCGGGCGTAGGCGGACAGGCCCTCGACGATGTCGAAGTTGGCGTCGGTCAGGAGGCCATCGCCCGCCGGTCCGGAGAGCCGGCCCCCCTCGGGGGGAGTCTCACCGCGCCGGTAACGTCCGGTGAGCAGTCCGCGCATCAGCGGGAAGTAGGGGATCAGCCCCAGACCGAAGTGCTCGCAGGCGGGGGCCACCTCCGCCTCGGCGGCCCGGTTGAGCAGGCTGTACTCGTTCTGGGCGCTGATGAAGCGGCTGAGATGGTGGATGTAGGAGGTCCAATCGGCGTCGGCGATCTGCCAGCCGCTGAAGTTGGAGCAGCCGATGTAGCGCACCTTGCCCTCGCGGACCAGGTCGTCGAGCGCGGAGAGGGTCTCCTCGATGGGGGTGTCAGCGTCGGGGAAGTGCACCTGGTAGAGGTCGATCCAATCCGTCCCGAGACGGCGAAGGCTGGCCTCCGCCCCGGCGCGGATGTGGCGACGCGAGGCGCCGGAGCTGTAGGGGCCCTCGCCCATCTTGCCGCCCACCTTGGTCGCCACGATGGCGGCATCACGGCGACCCCGCAGCGCCGCTCCCAGCAGGCGCTCGGACTCGCCGCCGCCGTAGGCGTCGGCGGTGTCGAAGAGGGTGACGCCGGCGTCGAGAGCCGCATGGACGATGCGCGCGACCCCGGTGGCATCGACCCGGCGGCCGAACTGGTTGCACCCCACCCCGACGACGGACACCTCGAGCCCGGACTCACCGACGCGACGGAACTCCATCTGCCTCACTCCCTCGACCCGGGCCCGCGGCCCACTCGGAGTGCCCATTCTGACCGAGCCGCGTGACGAGGGGCGTGAACCATGCGCGTGAGGGTCCACCCGCAGGCGCCCACCCCCACCTCCACCGTGGACCCGGCGGCGCCCATAGACTGGGGGGCATGCCCCCGACCATCGCCCTGATCGGCGGTACCGGACGCCTCGGTCCGGGCCTGGCGCTGCGGCTGGCGCGGGCTGGCCGGCCGGTGGTCATCGGCTCCCGCGACCGGGAGCGCGCCGAGGAGCGGGCCATCGAGATTGCCGAGCGCCTCGCCGCGGAGGGAGGCGGCGCCAGGGTTCAGGGGGCCGTCAACGCCGATGCCGCCAACGCGGGGGACCTGGCCATCCTCACCGTGCCCTACGAGGCACAGCGGGCGCTGCTCCCCGACCTGGCCGGGCCACTCCGGGGCAAGCCGGTGGTGAGCACCGCGGTCCCAGTTCGCTTCGACCCCGAGCTGGGTCCGGTCGCGGTGGCGGTCGCCGAGGGCTCGGCAGCGGAGCAGGCCGCCGCGCTGCTGCCCGGCAGCCGGATCGTCGCCGGCTTCCACACCGTGAGCAGCACCCACCTCAGCCGGCTGCACCAGGACCTCGACGAGGACGTGATCATCTGCGGCGACGACGACGGCGCCAAGGATGAGGTCCGCCAGGTCGCCCGCCTGCTCCCCGGGGTGAGGGTCGTGGACGCGGGCCGGCTCGGCAACGCCCGCCATCTCGAGCAGCTCACGGTGCTCCTGCTCGGCATCAATCGACTCTCCCGTCGCACGGTGGGAGTCCGCCTCACCGACCTCTGAGGCGACCGCCGCAACGGGGCGTGCCGCGCACCCGGCGGGTTTCGCGGCGGCCGCCGATCCCTGCTACGGTTGGCGCCGTGTCCCAGATCACCGAGGAGGGGTCCCCGCCCCCCGAGCCGCCCCCGGTGATCTCCCACCCCCCGGAGCGCAGACGGGAGGCGCGCCAGGTGGTGCGGGTGCGCACCCTGGTGGCGGCGGCGCTCCTGATCCTCGCGGTTCTCGGCATCATCTTCGTCCTCGCCCAGGTCGCCAGCCTGGTGCTCCTCTTCCTGATCGCCGTGGTCATCGCCGAGGGGGTGCGCCCGCTCGTGCACCGGGTGCAGGAGCTCCACGTCCCGCGTGGGGCGGCCATCGCCGTCGTCTTCCTGGGACTGCTCGCGGTGCTCGCCGGGATCGTGGCGCTGCTGGTCCAGCCGGTGGTGAGCGAGGCGGAGAGCCTCGCCACCCACTTCCCCGCCTACGAGAAGGCCGTGGTCCACTTCATCACCACGATCGAGAAGCACCTCGGGATCAGCAACGCCCAGCTCACCAGCCAGGTGGAGGGGGCCCTGGGCCAGGCCGGCCAGGACCTGCTCACCATCGGCGGGACCATCGCCGGCGCGGTGGCGGACCTCATCCTGGTGCTGGTGATGAGCTTCCTCTGGCTCACCACCAGCGACCGGCTGAAGTCGTTCGTGGTCGACCTCTTCCCGCCCCGAGCCCAGGCCCTGGTGACCGAGGTGATCCAGGACACCGGATTCCGGATGGGGGGCTACCTGCGCGCGGTGGCCATCAACATGGTCGTCGTCGGCATCGCCACCGGCATCGCCTGCGCCCTGCTCCGGCTGCCCGATCCCGTCCTGCTCGGTCTCTTCGCCGGCATCGCCGCGGCCATCCCGATGGTCGGTGCCTTCCTCGGCATCATCCCGCTGGCACTGCTCGGCTTCACCGTCTCACCCGAGTACCCGCTGCTGGTGCTGGTCGTGCTGGGGCTGATCCAGCTGCTCGATGCCAACACCGTGGTGCCGCTGGTGATGAACCGGGTTCTCGCCCTCCCCGCCCTGGCGGTGGTGCTGGCCCTGGTGGTCGGTTATGCCCTCGCCGGCCTGGTGGGATCGCTGCTCGCCGTCCCGGTCGCCGCCGCCCTCCAGGTGATCGTGTCCCGGGTGGCCGTGCCCTACATCCACCACATCCAGGGCCGGCCCGACGCCGCGTACCTCGCCGCCTTCGGCCGGCCGGCGACCGCCGACGCCCCGGGGGGTCAGGGCAAGGTCGGGTGAACCGCGGATCTCCGGCCCTGAATCCTCAGCTCGCTCGGGACCGCACGGTGCCTGTCGTGAGGAGCGGGCGGAGCCGGATCCGCTGAGCCGGCCGCGCCGGGCGCAGCCCCCGTCTCCGAGGGCCACCGGGAGCGGACCTCCCAGTCGGAGCCGGCGGCCAGGCCGCCCCGCCCGTCGAACGTTCCCCCGGACACGCGGTCGCGACCGGCTCGCTTGGCCTCGTAGAGGTGGGCGTCGGCGAGCCGCGCGACCTCGCGGGGGTCGCTGCCGGCGGTACCGACCGCCCAGCCCACGCTGATCCGCGGCTGCCCGCGCGACACGGTCATCGCCTGCACGGTCCGGCGCATCCGCTCCGCCGCCAGATCCGCCCCGGCAGGGTCGAGGTCGACCATCAGGGCGCCGAACTCGTCCCCGCCGATGCGGGCCACGACGTCCCAACCCCGCACGCACGCGGCAAGGGCCCGGCCCACCGAACGGAGCATGACGTCGCCCGCCTCATGGCCGTACTGGTCGTTGATCTGCTTCAGGTTGTCCACGTCGATGGCGAAGATCGCGAAGCGCTGGCGCGGAACCGTCGCCAGCAGACGGTCGAACTCGCGGCGGTTGCGCAGCCCGGTGAGGGCATCGGAGGCGGCGACCTCGGTGAGTCGCGCGACCGTCTGCTCGAGGGTCCTCACGGTGTGCCGGCGCTCCAGGAAGCGGCCGATCTGCCGGCCCACGTCGCCCATGACCTCCACCACCGCCGGGTCGACGGCGAGCATGCCGGAGGAGAAGAAGTCGAGGACGCCGACGACCCGGTCGTCGATGAAGATGGGGAAGCCGGCGGCGGCGGCGAGCCCGGCCGGTCGGGGCACCGCGGGGTCGAGCACCGCGCGGTCACCGGCGAGGTCGGGGAGAAGCACCGGTGCGGCGGCGGACCAGACGCGCTCGGGCAGCCCGCCGGCGGTGTGGCTCAGAGCGCGTCGCACCGGAGCGGTTTCGCCGTCGTCGAACTCCGGCTCCCACCAGCTGACGCGACGGTCTATGGCCATCCCGTCCGGCCCGACCGACAGCCATATCTCCCCGCCGCGCATCCCCAGGCTGTCGCCGATCACCTGGAGCAGGCGCGACGAGGCGGCTTCGAACGTCTCCGCCTCGCCCAGGACCCGCGGGACCTTCGCCAGCAGCGCGCGGCGGCGCGCCGCTCGCTGCTGGGCGGTGATGTCGCGCACCATGACGACCTGGGCGTGGCGGTCCCCGGGCGGGGTCCAGACGGCCATCTCCACGGCCACCCGGCGGCCATCCCGGGTGAGCAGATGGGAGGCGAAGCGCTGGCCCCCGGGAGCCACGGAGTCCCGGCGCTCCAGCCGCGCCGCCACGGTCGCGCGCTCCTCCGGGGGCGTGAGCTGCAGCAGTGAGGGCAACCCGAGGAGCTCCCCGCGACTGTGTCCGGTGAGCGCGGTGAATGCCGGGTTCACGTCCACGGGACGGCCGCGGCGCAACGCGACCATGCCCTCTCCGAGGTCGCTGACCGCGCTGAGCAAAGCAGCGTTCGGCAGCCGTCGGAAGGCCCAGCCCATCCTTCGCTCGCTCCTCTCTGTGCCCCCTGCTCCGATCGTACGGGCTGGGCCGGCGAGGCCAGGTGACGCGGCGTGACACCTTGGTGACGGCGATTTCAAGCCGGTGGGCGCCGGGCCGGGTCGTGAGGTGCCCGGTGCGGGGGCGGCGGCGGCGTGAAACGGCGGTCACGATGCGCCTGCGAACGCCGGAGCGATGCTAGGGTCGCCCGCAGGTGTCAGCAGAAGCCGGGCGGCCGGCCGCCCTCCCCACCACCTCCCTGCCGCGGCGCGGTGGGGCCGGGCTCCCAGCGGGGACGCGCCGGGCCGCCTCGCTCCGGCTCGCCATCGCCGGGGTCGCCGTGGCGGCCCTGATCGTCTACGCGGTGCTCTGGTTCCAGGTCTCGCCGGCGCGGGAGCGCGGCACCGACTTCTCCGCCTCCTACGTCGCCGCCCTGCTGGTGCGGGCGGGGCAGGGCGGCCAGATCTACGACCAGGCCCTCGAGGCGGCCCGGCATGCCGCCATCCTCCTGCCCGGGTACCGGGTCAACCTCCCCTTCATCACGCCGCCGACCACGGCGCTGCTGGCGATCCCGCTGAGCTTCCTCGACCCGGGCATGGCCTTCCGGCTGTTCAGCCTGGTCCAGCTCCTGCTCCTGGCGGTGGCCGCCGGGGTCGCGGCCCGCGCCGGCCCCTGGCCGCAGGGGAGCCGGGGTGCGCAGCTGGTGGCCGCCGGAGCGGGCCTCGCCGGCACGGCGACCCTGCCGCTCCTGCTCCTCGGCCAGTGGGACGGTGTCTGCGCGTTGGGACTCGCCCTCGCCTACGCCGCCTGGCGGCGGGACCGGTCCTTCACCGCCGGGCTCTGGCTGGCCCTCGGCTTCGGCATCGCCAAGCCCCACCTGGCGATCGGCCTGCTCGCCTTCGCGATCGGACGCCGTGATCGGCGGGCGCTCCTGGGCATCGTCGCGGGATCCGCTGGGCTGATCGCCGCCTCGATGGCCGCGGTGGGGCCCGGGGCGACCCTCGGGTTCATCGGGGCCTCCTCCTTCGCCCTCGGCAACACCCCGGCGGCGAGCACCCTGGGCCTGCTCGGGCTGGCGGCGTCATGGCTCGGCGCGGGGTCGGCGGCGACCGGTATCGCGATCGTGGGCGGGGTGCTCGGGGTGGCCGCCTGCGGGTTCCTGGGCTGGCGCAGCCACGGCCGTCCCGACCGGCTGGAGGCCACCCTCGCCGGGGCCGCCGCGCTCTCGCTGGTGGTGGCGCCCCACCTCCTCGCCCATGACCTGGTGGTGCTGGCGCCGGCGTTCGTCTGGGTCGCCGCCCGGGCCGCGCGGCACGACGTCCCCCACCCCTGGCCGGGGAGGACCGGGACCGTCGTGCTGGCCGGCTGGCTGCTGCTCGTCCTCCTGATCGCGCTCGACACCGGCGCCGGCGCGCCCGCCCCGCCCGGCCGGCTGGTCCCGTGGGGCCTGACGGCGGCCGCGGCCGCGCTCGCCGTGTGGGAGCGGCGGCGGCGCGCGCCGGCGACGGGCGAGCGATGAGCACGCGCGCGGGCTCCCGCTCTACACGCGCAACCCGGATGATTTCGCGGGCCTGCAACCGCTCATCGACGTGATCACGGTCTGACCCGCAGGGCCCTGCCGATGGGTCTTTGCGCCGTCGGGCTCGGTCGGGTGATCGCGCCGCGTGAGAGCGAGATCTCACTGTCGATCCGTCCTAGCGATGACGCGCGGTCGTGCTCGGACCCCGCCGGTCAGGCGGCGGCCGCGGCCGCCGCCTGACCGCGACCGGCGCGCACCACCAGCCAGAGCACCAGCGCGGCGGTGACGATGAGGGCGGGTTCGACGGTGAGGGCGCGGACGACCCCCACCCGGTCGGAGAGTACGCCGAGGAGAAGCGGGGCGGTGCCGATGGCCACGCCGACGGCGACCTGGGTCCGGGCCATGGCCTGGTCGGTCCTGCCCCCGCCCGCGCCCAGGGCCAGCGCCAGGCTGAGGGGATACAGGTTGCCGACGCCCAGGCCGGTGACGAAGAGGGCCAGCGCCGACAGGACGGTCAGCCGGCCGAGCCAGAGCACGAGGAAGCCGGCCATGGCGACCACCAGAGCGAACCCGATGACGCGCTCGGCCCGTCCCGGCCGGCGGGTCAGCCGCGCGCCGACCAGCCGCCCGGCCAGCTCGCCGGCCACGAACAGGCTGAGGACGATGGATGCGGCTCCGGTCGACAGTCCGACGCTGACGTGCAGCAGCGGCACCCCGTAGAAGATGAGGGTGAACTCGATGCCGACGGCCAGCGCCACCAGCCCACAGGGGCCCCAGAAGCCGCGCGGCAGACGGCGGGCCGCGGAGGCGGGGGCGGGGGGCGCGGGGAGAGCGATGTGGCGCAGCAGGACCCAGAGGACCCCCAGGGTCAGCACCGGCAGGAGCAGGGCGGGTCGCCAGCCGGCGGCCGTCCCGGCGAGGAGGCCGAGCAGCGCCGGGACCACCACGCCGGTGCCACTCGCGCCGACGTTGCCCTCGAGGAGGGCGCGGTCCCGCTGCGGGCCGTGGCGGTCCGCCAGCGCCACCGAGCACCCGGCGCCCAGGTACGTGCACCCGATGCCCAGGACGAACGCGGCGGGCAGGGTGACCGCGACCTGGTGGCCGGCGAAGAAGAGCAGGGCGCCGGCCACCGTCGCGGCGGCGGAGAGCCAGAACACCCGATGGCGACCCCAGCTGCGGGTGACGCGGTCGAAGGTTAGTCCGGTGACCACCGCTCCGACCGAGAAGATGGTGGAGTGGAGGCTGGTGACGGCGTAGGAGAGGTGCAGCTCCTGATGGAGGAAGGCGAGCAACGGGCCCAGGGCATAGAGATAGAAGGCATACGACGCCAGGCTGATGTAGGCGAGCCAGGTGAGCCGGTCGCGCGTGAAGCGAGGGGCCTCGGCCCCGGTCAGTGACGCCACCGCCGCACCCGCGAGCCCACCAGCTCTCGGGTGGTGGAGCGCGATCCCGGGCGGATGGTGAGCCGGTCCTCACCCTCCGGGTGCCGGGCACCGAAGGCGAGGGTGTGCCGGACCCAGTCGACCGAGCGGCCCAGCACCTCGGCGAGCTGGTCGTCGTCGAGGCCGCGCCGCGCCTTCACCCGGCGGATCGCCGCCGCCACCTGGGTGAGGTCCGGTTCGTCGAAGTCGATCTCCGCGAGCACGGCCGAGCGGGAGGGGTCGATCCCGAAACCGGCCCGCGCCAGGATGTGGTCGGTGATCGTGGAATAGGCCTCCACCGCCGCTCGGAGCGGCCGGTCGCGGGTGCTCCCGAACATCTCGGCATGCTGGCGGACGGTGAGGCGCTGATCGTTGGCCTCGGAGATCCGCGAGCTGTGCGGGATGATCACCGGGCACACCAGGTCGCCGAAGCGCGCCCGGAGATTCTCGATCACCTCGGCGTCGGCGACCCCGTTGTGCTGGCGCCGCCAGATCGTGATCAGGGAGCGCGGGAGCAGGCCGTCCGTCTCCAGGCCCAGCTCGCGGCGAACCCGGGTGGCGACCTGGAGCATGTCGGCGGCGTGGCGGGCGTCGGGCGCGCTGGCGGTGGTCGGCATCAGGAGCAGGTCGGCGGCCACCATGGCGCCGGCGATGATCGGCTCGGAATGGCCGGTGTCGATCACCGCCCAGTCGTAGCCGGCCGCGACCACCCCCAGGCAGCGCCGGAGGAAGAACCGCCCCCCCTCGGTGGCCCGGAGCACCTCGTCGGCATCGGCAAGCCGCGGCGAGCTCCCCAGCAGGTCCAGGTTCTCGGCAACCGGGCCGATGTAGGGACGGGGGTCGAGGGACGGGTCGGCGATCACCGCGTCGAGCCCGACCCCGGCCAGGCGGGGACCGCGCGCGTAGCGGGTGAGGTCGGCCTGCTTGTCGGCGTCGACGGCCAGCACCCGCAGCCCGCGGAGGGCCATCTCGGCGGCCACCTGAAAGGCGAGCGTGGACTTGCCCACTCCACCCTTGTTGGCGGCGACTGCGAGGACCCGCATCAGGCGAGTACCCGCATCATCGGTGTGACTGCAACGACGGGTGACCGGTCACCGAACCTCGTGAGCGCGCGCAAGACAGGATGTTAAGGACACGCCGCCCCGGGAGCGGCAGCCTGGACAGTACGGTACCGGCGAGTCGAGTGTCAACCCGAGGTCGCGGGGAGCGTCGCGGTCGTGCCGCCACCGGCACGACGCATCGAACGGGCCACATAGACCGCGATGTCGTCGACAGCGACCCGGTCCTGCGCCTGCCGCGCGGCGATTCCCTCGTCGAACATGGTCAGGCAGAAGGGGCATGCGGTGGCCACCCGGGTCGCGCCGGTCTCCACGGCCTGGTCGACGCGGCGGTGATTGATCCGCGGCTGGTCCTCCTCCATCCACATCCGGCCTCCTCCCGCGCCACAGCACATCCCCTCACGGCGGCTTCGCCTCATCTCCACGAGCCTCACGCCCGGAATCCGCTCGAGGATGGCGCGCGGCGCGGCGTAGATGCCGTTCCACCGTCCCAGGTAACAGGAGTCGTGGTAGGCGACGGTCTCCTCGAGTGGCCGCTCCAGGACGATCCTGCCCTCCCGGATCAGCGTGTCGATGAGCTCGGTGTGATGGACCACCTGGTAGTGACCGCCGAGGTCCGGGTACTCGTTGGCCAGCGTGTTGAAACAATGCGGACAGCTGGTGACGATCCGGCGCACGCCATGCCCGGACAGCATCGCGATGTTCTCTCTCGCCCGCTCCTGGAAGAGGTACTCGTTGCCGATCCGCCGCGCCGGGTCGCCGGTGCAGCGCTCCTCGGTCCCCAGGATGGCGAAGTCGACGCGGGCGGCGTGCAGGATCTCGACCATCGCGGTGGCGATGCGGCGCGCCCGCTCGTCGAAGGAGGCCGCGCAACCGACCCAGTAGAGGTACTCGGCGTCCGGCTTGTCGTCGATTCGCGGGACGTCGAGCCCGAGCGTCCAGTCGGCCCTGGTCGGGGGCGAGGCACCGTAGGGGTTGGCCACGTCCTCGATGGCGCGCAGCGCCGTCTCCGCGGAGCGCGGCATGCGCGACTCGTCGAGCACGAGGTGGCGTCGCATCTCGGCGATCTTGGGCACGTGCTCGATGAAGACCGGGCACTGGTCCATGCAGGCTCCGCACATGGTGCAGGCCCAGAGCGTCTCCTCCGCGATGGCGCCGCCGATCAGGGGACGCTCACCCCCGCTCTTCTCGACCGCGGCGCTCACCTGCTCGGGGCTGAGCCATGACGGCTGGAAGCTGCCGGGAAGGTCGCGGAGGGCCCTCGGACCGCCTGCGCCGGTCGCCCACATCACCGCGCCACCGGCTCCCGGAGCCTCCGGGGGGACGGTTTCCGCTTCCTCCTCGGCGCCGTCGCCCGGGACGTGATGGGCGCTGTGACGGGTGGCGGCGTAGCCGCCCCTGAGCTGCTCGTAGGCGACGTCGCGCAGGTCGGTGATCAGGGTCTTGGGCGAGAGTACCTTGCCGGTGAGGTAGGCGGGACAGTGGCTCTGGCAGCGCCCGCACTCGGTGCAGGTGTAGAGGTCGAGCACGTCCTTCCATGAGAGGTCCTCGAGGGCGCCCGCGCCGAAGCGCTGATCGCTCCCGTCCGCGGCCGACATCACCGCGTCGATGTCGAGGAGGCGCAGCCGTCCCTTCGGTCCCTGGTCGCGCAGGACGACGTTGACCGGGGCGGTGACGATGTGGAGGTGCTTGCTGTGACCGAGGTAGACGAGGAAGCCGAAGACGAGCGTGAGATGCGCCCAGAAGAAGACGCCGTGGAACGCGACGAGGGCATCGCTGCCGCTGCCCAGCCCGGCGAAGAGATGGCTGAGCGCAGCGGCGAAGGGCCGGTCGGCACCCAGTGCCTCGGGTGAGCGTTCGGCGATGAGGGTGGCGTAGTTCAGCTCCATGCAGGCGAGGAGCGCCGCGATCCAGCCCAGGATGAGGAGGGCGTCGCCGCGGTGGCTGCCGCGGAAGCGGCCGGGCCGGATCGCCAGGCGGTTGACCAGGGCCAGCGCCACCCCGGTGAGGGCCAGGACGCAGAAGACGTCCTGGAGGTGAGCGAGGGCGGGGGCGACGAAGGGGACGGCGTCGAGCCGCACTCCAACGACCAGGGCCTCGACGATCGCCTGGGCGATGGCCGTGAGCAGGACCAGAAAGCCCCAGAAGATGAACGCGTGGAGCACCCCGGCGTAGGGCCAGCGGAGCAACCGTCCCTGGCCGAGGACGTCCACCACGGCGGCGCGGAGGCGTTCCCGGAGCTCGCCTCGGCGCCGCTCGGGACGTCGCGCCTGGCGCATCAGCTGGACCAGGCGCCGCCACCGCCGCGCCGTGAGCGCGAGGGCGGTCCCCGCCAGCGCCACCAGGGCGAGGGGGCTGAGGACGGTGACGATCACCGGCGTCCGCGCCCCGGCCGGGGGCGGGTCGGGTCCCCCGCGCCGCCGGTGGCGTGGAGCGTCACCGGCCGCGCCAGGTGGGCGGGCGCTTCTCCAGGAAGGCGGAGAGTCCTTCCCCGGCGTCCTCGCTGCCGAGCAGCCGGCCGAACTCCTCCTGCTCGCGGCGCAGCCCGGCGTCGAGGGCTCCGTCGAGGCCCCGGTGGACCGCCCGCTTGATGGCGGCGACCGCCAGCGGCGGCCGCTGGGCCAGCAGCCCCGCCCGGGCCAGGGCCTCCTCCCGGAGACGGTCCGGGGGCACGACCTGGGTGACCAGGCCCCATTCGAGCGCGCGCGCCGCCCCGATCGGGTCCCCGGTGAGAAGCATCTCGAGGGCCGGTCCCCTGCCCACCAGCCGGGGCAGCCGCTGGGTGCCGCCCCATCCAGGCATGATGCCGAGCTTGATCTCGGGCTGGCCGAAGCGGGCGTCCTCAGCGCAGATCCGCAGGTCGCAGGCCAGGGCGATCTCGCACCCGCCACCGTAGGCGATGCCGTTGACGGCGGCGACCACGGGCAGGCGCGACGCCTCCAGCCTGCGGGTCACCTCGTCCGAGCCGGCCACCCCGCCCGCCGCGCCCCCGGGGAACTCGGTCAGGTCGGCGCCCGCCGAGAAGTAGCGCTCGCCCTCGCCGGTGACGATCAGCGCGCGGCAGTCGGGATCCTCCTCCGCCGCGGTGAGCGCCTCGAGGATGCCGGCGGCGACCCCCCGGCTGATGGCGTTGACCGGGGGGTGGACGATGGTGACGAGGGCTACGGCCCCTTGGCGCTCGGCGCGGATCGCGCCGGTGATCTCGGCCATGGGCTGGCACTCCTGCTCGCAGGTGGGTGTGGCCGTCATACCGCACCGGGTGGGGGTGGCGCCATGGCCGGACCGGCGCGGCCCGGCTGGTGACGCCGCCGGCGAGACCTGATCAGCGGATCGTGGCAACCGGCCTCCAGCGCCTGCCGATCCCCATCAGCTCCCTCTGGCGGGCGCCTCCCGCAAGGCTCGCGGGCCGGCCGAGCCACGTCCCCTGGCCCAGGCCGACACCCATCGCCACCATCTGGGCGGCGACGAACTCGTTCTCCACGCCCTCGGCGATCACCTCCGCCCCGCTGGCCTGGGCGAAGGCGACGGCCGCCCGGATGGCGGCACGGGAGCTGGAGTGGGAGGAGGTCATGGTCAGGCTGCGCGCGATCTTGATGTACTCGGGGCGGGCCGCCGCCAGCAGCTCCAGGGTGGAGTGCCCCTCGCCGACGTCGTCGAGGGCGAAGCGGAAGCCCTGCTCCCGGTACGAGGCGAGGACCTCGCGCACCCTGTCCAGGTCGGAGATCAGCTCCCGTTCGGTGATCTCCAGGACCACCTGGTGGGCCCGGGCGCCCGACGCCTCCAGGACCAGCAGCATCTGGTCGACGCCGTGCACGGGGTCGAGCAGCGGGACCGCGTTGACATTGAGGAAGAGAGACCAGTCACCGTCCACCGGCCAGGGGACGGCGGCGATCGCCAGCTGGCGGCAGAGCCAATCGATGTCGCGGATCCGCCCGGTGCGGTGCGCCTCGGCGAAGAGGTCCTCCACGCTGTCGGCGGCACCGAAGCCCCGGGGGCGGGCGAGGGCCTCATGGCCGAGCACGGCGCCGTGGCCGAGTCGCACGATCGGCTGGTAGAGGAAGGTGAGGTCCCGCTCCGCGAGGATCCGCTCGATCCGCACCGACCATTCGGAGCGGCGCGCGGCCCGGCCCCCGCGCCGGCTCATCGGGGCCCCGACCACCCGATCGCGGCCGGCGCGCTTCGCCTCGTAGAGATGGGCGTCGGCGAGGTCCAGGGCGGCGCGGGGGTCGGCACCGGCCGGGCCTGTCGCCCATCCGACGCTGATGGTGACCTGGCCGTAGGAGACCGAGATCGCCTTCACGACGCTGCGCACCCTTTCGGCCGCGCGGGCGGCCTCCTGGGCGGTGACGTCGGACATCAGCATCGAGAACTCGTCGCCGCCGGTCCGCGCCACGATGTCCCAGCCGCGCAACGCGGCGACCAGGCTGGAGGCGACCGCGC
>Ga0116136_1001154_pt1 | contig 13685 bp, 13 predicted proteins | sample June2015DPH_20_5_FD_88972 | JGI IMG/M metagenome (GOLD analysis project Ga0116136, IMG submission 88972) | Peatland microbial communities from SPRUCE experiment site at the Marcell Experimental Forest, Minnesota, USA - June2015DPH_20_40 | ecosystem: Environmental > Terrestrial > Soil > Wetlands... | reverse complement strand
TACTCATTCCAAATCTGAAAATACTTCACGTCGGGATAGCGCAGCACAACCTTTTTGCTAAGCTCGGCAAAATCCTTTACGTGATTGTCCGCCACGCGGTCGTCTGCCCAACTGTCGGGTCCCGTCTGATGGGGGAAGTCCTCGCCGCTCGTTTTCATCCATCCGGGGGCTGTGCAAAGAGTAATAACGGGATTGCCGCCCATGGACCGGATCAGTGCGATGCGTTTGTCCAGGCTTCCCCAGTTGAATACACCCGGTTTGGGCTCAGGGTTTTCTGTGCCCCAGTCCATCAGGTGTTGGTTTTGATACTTCAGACCGGTTGCCAGTAACTCTTTGGCTCTGGCCACGGCCTGGGGGTTGCCATCTTCCCACTTCGGCTGTGTGTGCGTTACACCGATGCTGAAGTGGCTTATGCCCTCCGGAGTAGAACGATCAACCTGCACCATAACTGGTTCCTGCGCGTACACGGGCCCCGCAAAAAGAAGAAGCACCGTGATTGCAAACCACTCGCGAAACGGTCCGCCCAGGCATACACGGCGATGGTCGAGCATGTGGAATCTCCTTCAAGTCCTTTCTGTTCATCAACATAATGGAAAGGAAGCTATATCTTGCTTATTTTCATCAACATAATGGAAAGCCTGCTTTCGGACATATTTTCTCCATTTGTTTTCAATAACATAATGGAGGTTTCCTTCATTTCTTCCCCCCGCGTTTTCTTGCCACCTCGCGCCAAGGCTTAAGTAACTCTTTTAATTTCAATAACATATACTCTCGCGAGGTTTCCGCTCTCAGCGGTTAACCCGTTTTTTTTCTAGTACATAATGGAAAGCAGCAGCCACAATTGTAGCGCCGACCTTTGTGGTGTGGCGACCCTCCCATGACGGCCAAGGGCGGGACGCCGATGAATCGGGGCAGGCTGCCCATACCACCTCACGTTTTTCCTGGACTCGTGCCCAACGCCTTTCTCCTTTATTTTCATCAACATCGTGGAGAGATTAGTTTAACTTGCTTGTTTTCATCAACATCGTGGAGAGGCGGAAAACCGGCTCTTTCGCCCCCTGTGTTTTCAATATCATTCAGGCTTCGCTCGGCGAATTCTTGGGGGATTTTCTTCACGACCCAGGCTACGCAAGGTTAGACTAACCATTTTAGTTTCAATGATATAGATCTTTGAGAGGTTTTCGCTATTCATTGCTACCCCCTTTTATTTTGTTGAACATCGTGGAGAGCCGCACCCCGTTTCTTCGTATCGGCTCCCGTATCTCAACCTAACTCTCCTGATTTGAATGATATAAAGCTTTGAGACATTCTGACCATAAACAACTAACCCGTTTTGTTTCTGGTACATCGTGGAGAGCCGGAGTATGAGGTGCTGGCGGCTGGAGGCTAGGTGATGGGGAAAACCTCCCGAACCCAGCTCCCAGTCCGAAACCTGAACCACGAGTCCTGTATCCCGAGACCCGCCCCTGGCCCCTAATACCTGACACCTGGCACCCAACACTTGGCACCTGTTCCCGCTGCGCGATTTCACCCCGGCCCCACCCTCCTTACTGTAGGCTAGCAATTTGGCGACCACTTTCGCCGGAGATCCCTGCGAATTTCCTACCGGTAGGAAATTCACGTCGAATTATTTCTACATCTTCCTGCCGGCGGGAAATTCCGGCGCAGGTGTGCGACACAGAGTGGGAGCGCGGGCATCCTGCCCACTCTGGCACGGGCGCCCACCCCGGCGCTCTGAGCGCCGGGGTGGTGTTGACGCCGGGGTGGTGCTGAGGAGGCAACGAAGGAGTGGTGCTGATAATCATCACCGGGCCGAACGGTGCTCGGCCCAGGGCAGGGCAAGCCCAGCCCCGACAAGACCTGTTTGGTTGAGGCTCGGCCACGTTCGGAGTCGGAGAAGGAGCGCGGGCATCCTGCCCGCTCTAAGCTCTCTCGAAAACAGATTCTGCCGTCAGAAGCGTGGTAGCTCTCTGAAAAGCCGAGTGTTAACGTGGTTCGTGACGCCGAAACCCCGATTTTCATCCCAGTTGGGAGCGATAGCTCATGATTGGCTGTGAAAGAATCCCTAAACGAGCGAAAGCAAATCGCGCAGAGGCGCAAAGGCGGAGAGGGTGAAGAGAATATGAAGCACCTGTTTAATCTCCGCGCCTCGGCGTCTCTGCGCGAGATTTTCAATTTTTTTACAGATTCTCTGGCGCGCGCGCCCCGCCTGTGCACTTCCCGGATCAGGGAGCGGGACGCTCCCGCAAAAGCGGGCAGGATGCCCGCGCTCCCAGCTTACGTTCGGCCACTTCGACGTCTGCCCCCTGAGGGGGGGGGAATCGGGATTAGGCGTTCGGGGCTCGGGATTCGGGTTTGGGGGTTCTGAAATCTGAAGTCTCGAATCTTGAATCCGCACTGTCCGCTATTAGCGCGCCGTGCCCCATCCCGATTGACAACGTGCGGTTGCCGCTGGGGTATCGGGCAGAAATGCCCATCGCTCTTGACTCGCCGTACATACAAGTGTATGCTCTTGAGGCACAAGGATGAAAACCTACAATTTCAGTAAAGGAAAGCGCGGTCCGGTGCTGCCCGTGCCACCCGGCAAGGAACGCATCACCATCCGCCTGGACACCGACATTCTGGAATATTTCCGGGAGGCGGTCGAGCGCGCCGGGAGCGGCAACTATCAAACCTTGATCAACAACGCGCTGCGGGCCTATATCGAGGGTGCACGGCAGCCCGCGATCGAGTGCCAAACCGAAGCAACTCATGGTCCTTCCCCAGCTTTCTGGCAGCTCTCAGGCCGCGCTGTACCGCCTCGTCCACCCTAGCGAGGGTCTCACCTCGCTTCAGGACCTCCAGAATGTGGTCAGGCGTAAGCAAATTCAAAACGTCAAGAAACTGAGCGGCCTCCTCGAGGTAGCCTGGCAGTTCGAGGAAGGAATCGTCTGACCCGGGTGATGCCAGCAGCTTCTCGATCAGTACCTTTAGAACGTATCGTCTACTATCAGCCAACCTGGTGGCTATGAACTTCCGCAAGGACTCCGAAGCGAAGTGAATTATTTTGCTCTCCGTGTCAACCGTGAGAAAATTCAGCCGACTAATTTTCTGATCTACGTCGGGGGCCTCCAGTCCTAGCGTGTCTGCAACCGTCAACATAGTGTGCGGTTTTGAATCGTGAGCCAAAAGGGCGAGGATGCGCTTCATTTTGTCGTCGTTGTTAGGTACCTGGTGCCATTCTGCTTCGAAGAATTCAGGAGATTTCGAAGGAGCGTTTTCCAGGTATGAGGTAAGACTTACTCCAGCCTTTAATACTCTCCACACGCTGGCAACCCTTCCCGGGATTCCTCGGCAGATTCCGTGCACATCCTCCATTTGCTCGTCGGAAATGTCTTCTCTTCCTAATAGCGCGCTTGATTCCTCGATGCTCAGCAGGTTCAGCGGGTAAGATTGAATCGGAAGACTCCCAAGAAATAGGGTACGATACATCCGCGCATTACCAGAGAGTAGGGAGCGAAATTGGGGGACGCCCACCGGCAGAACGTCGCTGAAGAATTGGACCAGGATTTCGCGCCGTGACGCGTCTAACTCCTCAACACCATCGACGACAAAGAAGAATAGTTTCCTCTCCTGTTTTGCCTTGCGCTGTAAAGCAAGGCAAGATGATTTGAAGGCAGATATGTCAGCGGACCCAGCTTTGAGCACTTCCTCAGTTACAATCCAATAAACCTGTGTTAGTAAGTCTTGGAGAATTAGATCAGGATCATAGCTTAACTTGTTTGAGGCTGAGACAAATATCGAGATGGCTTGGTGCCGATGTTTGCGGGCAAATTGAGATAATACGGTTGTCTTGCCCATTCCCTCACTACCTTCCACTGTTACACCGCGAGCGGTGCCTTCGAAAAGCTGCTCGATCGTACTGACAACATTGTCGCGAGTAAGTTCGGGAAAGGGCGTGGGAGGGAAATTCATGCTCAACGACGGAAGGTCGACGACCGTGGCCTGAACAAAATTATCCTCTGGCATATGAGGCCCTCCAATGTACCGAGAGAGTAAGCCAACGCGGCGCCGATTACAAGCATGTAGCTGTTGCCCTGACTTGGGCGCGCGAAAGAGCGCAGGGTACATTAGAACAGCACTCGAAGCGCGGATCTCCGGCGTGTGACGGCCGGAGCTTTTCGTGCCCGCTAGCACTCGCCGGTTCGGTTCACTATTGCCTCCGTATGGCATTTCGTGAAAGTTGACCGCATGTCCAGAGTGGGGCGTCGGTTCCTTTATGACCGCGACATCTTCGTGGCCGTGGCTTACCTTGCGGGTATCCTAGCGGCGATTGTGGCATGGTTTTGGATGACGCCCATCCAGGGCTCGTGGGGTTGAAATTGATGGGACCACCTAACCCAGTTGCCCTGGGCTAGATTAGGTCGCCCCTTTGGAGCTCAAACGCGGGGTGGCGCATCCATGAAAAGTAGCGCCGCTCTTAAGGGCGGCACGTGCCGGGCTGAAGCCCGGCGCTACACCCGAAATTAGGACAGCACCGCATCTCGCCATATCTTGACCGTCACGCCGAATAGGGCCATATTTAGAATGTCTGCCTCTGAGGCATACACCAGATTTCCCAGCATTTGTGCGGGCCTGACGGCGACTTTTGAGGAGAAGGTAGGGATCCCCATGCGTAAATTGATAGCAATAGCGGCTTTCTTTTTTCTTGCGAACCTGGCTCATGCGCAGGACACCGTAGTACCCGGCTGGAGGCTTGTCTGGTCGGATGAATTCAATTACGTTGGCCCTCCAGACGCGACGAAATGGGGATACGAAGAGGGGTACGTGCGCCACAATGAGCTTCAATATTACACCGTCAACCGTTTGGAGAACGCCCGGGCAGATGGCCACAACCTCCTCATCGAACTGCGGAAGGAGACGCCGGATAGCTTTTTGCCCACTTCCATAAACGATGAATGGCATCGATACACTTCCGCCAGCGTCAACACTCGCAACACGGCATCGTGGATCTACGGACGCTTTGAAATAAGGGCGAAGATGCCTCAGGGCAAGGGCACATGGCCGGCCATCTGGTTTCTGAGTCCCCTGCGGACGCCGAATGTCCCAGGGCCTCCCCAGCCTCGGCAGCCTGACGGCAGCGAGGTTCAGGGCCCACGGCGAGGGCCGGGTGATGGGGAATCGTCCCAAGGCGAAATCGATCTCATGGAGAGCTGGGGAAGCCGTCCGAACCTAACCGCTGTCCATATTCATAGCAGCAAATGGCCGAACCCGTCTACGACTGTTCCCGTCGATGATATGTACAACAAGTTCCACCTTTACGCCGTGGAATGGTACCCGGATCACATGGACTTCTTCTTGGATGACAACAAGATTCTGACCTACACGAAAGACGCCAAAGTGGGTTGGAGTTTCGACCATCCAATGTATCTGATCATGAATATTGCGTGTGGCGGGCCTGACGAACCCGCTCCGGATGATTCCAAGCTTCCCCAGTTCATGACCGTGGATTACGTGCGCGTTTATCAGAGGATTCAACGATTGGGGTCGGAGTAAATACTTTCATTTTCAGTTTATACGCCGGTACGCTCTTGCCGTGATAGAATATCCACAAATTCGTCGTGTTGACTTAATGCTGGCTTGGCGCGCTGATGCGAACACTTTGGATCTTCCAAGCACTTGATTCGAGAATGACGAGTGAGGTAGCAGGTTAGGAGGCCAATCCGTATGAAGCACTGCCTTGATTGTGGTTTCGTAGGGCTGCCGAAACAGTGCAAGCCCGGCACATTCGGAGTGGAAGTGGTGCTCTGGGTGCTGTTGGTCGTTCCAGGAGTGGTTTACACCATCTGGAGATTGTCGTCTCGCTACGAGGGATGCGCGAAGTGTGGGAGCAAGCGGATCGTACCGGCTGGTGAAAACATGGCACAAACCGCCATTGGCAGAATGACGCCAACGCCGTCTGCGCAATCGTGGTATTGTGAGGCGTGTGGACAGCCCATCTTCAAGGGGGGCCGTTTCTGTGAAAGCTGCGCGGCTATGGTAGGTGGAACAGGTAGGGGCGCATCCGCGAAATAGGATGCCATTTGGGATTCCGCACGATCGTAAAATGCAGTTGGACTGCATCCCCTCCATCCGGGATGGGACGCCCTCTCCTGTGTGAGGAGAGGGCCGGCCGGCAATACTTGCTCACCGTAACACTTACGCGCCTTTCCGCCTTCCTGCGCTCGGCGGCGTGAAGCATAAAGTTTGCCGCCTCTCCCACCACACCTTCCTTGTCCCCGTACTTGCATAATGCCTGCTGCCTTTCGGGGTGGTCTTGCACAAAAGCTCACTCATGGATGGCTGAGCACGCTGCCATTCCCGGCTCGAGAGCCTTTCAATGGCTGAGCAGGGCCGGCAACCAGGTGGTCAGTGCTGGAACATAAGTAATCAGCATGACGCCGATAAACAGCACGATGTCTATGGGAAGCACTGCAAGTAGGACCTCACTTAGGGGCTTCTTAAAGCGGTAAGAGGAGATTAAGGCGTTCAGTCCTACCGGAGGCGTCAGGTACCCCAGTTCCATGTTGGCCAGAAAGACGATGCCGAGGTGGATGGGATTGAGGTGATAGGCCACGCCGAGCGGCACGAGGAGCGGCACCTCGATCACAATAGCGGCGTACATGTCCATCACACACCCGACAATGAGAAGAAACAGGTTGAGCAGGAGCAGGAAAACCCACGGCGAATGGATGGTGCGGGTGGTCCATTCCACGGCACGCACCACCAACTCCGAATCCACCATGTAATCCGTGACGCCCAGCGCCACCCCCCAAATCAGGAGCACGCCGCCAATCAGCAGGCCGCAATCGGCCATGGCGCGCGGGATGTCCTTGGTAATTCTCAGGTCGCGGTAGATGACCGTCTCGACGAAGAAGGCATAGAGAGCGGTGACGGCGGCCGCTTCGACCGGTGTGGCAAAACCACTGAAGAGCGCCACAAAGGCCACCGCGGGAAGAAGCAGTTCCCACTTTGCCTCCCAGACAGCGCCTCGGATTTCCGCCCAGCTCAAACGCTGAACCATGGCTGTGCCTCTGCGTCCCACAATGAGGCCCCACACCGCGGCCATCGCCAGCATCAAGGTGCCGGGCCCTATTCCGCCCAGGAAAACGTCCCTCATGGGGATTTTGGCGACCATCGCGTAGAGAATCAATGGAAGGCACGGTGGGAACAAGAGACCGAGTGAGCCTGCGCCCGTCACGAGCCCCAACGCGTCTTTCTCCCTGAATTGTGCTGCCACGAGCATGGGCGTCAGCAGCCCGCCAAGGGCGAGAATCGTCACGCCGGAAGCTCCGGTGAACGATGTGAAGAAGGCGCATACCAAGGTCGTGACGATGGCCGGGCCGCCGCGGAAAGATCCGAAAAGCGCCTGGAAGACACGCATCAACCGCTTGGCCGTTCCGGCTTCCGCCAGGAAGTAGCCCGCCAGCGTAAAAAGGGGCATGGTCGGCAACGAGGGATTGGTGACCAGGGAATAATGGTCGATGGAATTGGAGGCGATCGGCTCCTGCAACTTCCAAAAGAGGAGCAAGGCCGCGCCACCCACCGTCACGAAAACTGGAGCGCCCAACAGGGTGGCCGCCAGCAGGACAATCAGGGCCGGAACCATGAGTTGTTCCACGGGCAACGGAGATCGAGCGCAAAACAGAATCATGGCCGCGGAGATTGCGGCACAAGTTACTCGCCCTACCCAACTCTCTGAGGAGTGCCACAGCAGGTAAAACGTCAGTAAGGCAAAGCCCAGGGGCATGACCAATTGCACGACCCAGACAGGAATGCCATAGGCCAGGATCTTCTCCCCGGGCCTCTCCGAAAGCACAAACTGCAAGCTCGCCCAGCAGAGCAGAGCGCCGACAGAAGCCGAACACGCGCCGCAGAAGATAAGCGCCGCCGTCTTCTTCTTCCCCTTCAGCAATGTAACGAGAGTGGAAAGGGGCATCAGCCGGTTTTCGCGCGCCGCGATCACCGCCCCGACCATGCCGAGAATCAGAGTGAAATGCTGGACGAGCCCCGTCGAGCCGGAGATGCCGAGGTGAAGCGTCTTCCGCAGTACGCTTTCCACCAGAGGCAGGACCACCAGCGCCGCCAGGGACAGCGTCACGACAGCATTCTCCCCGTGGTGAAAGTAGCGGGGCCACTTCGACTCCTGCTTCTCCCGGGTCTCCGGGAACAGGATTTCGGCGGTGGGTACTGGGACAATCTTGGTCATTTCTCCTTGACTCCTGTGCTGCCCCGGTTGGTCGCCGCAGCGGATTTGCGATACTCCTGGAGCATGCGCTTCACTTCGTCAAACTCGTCCGCCGGAACCAAGCCGCCGCGGATCTTCGGGTAAATTCCTTCCGCCCAGGTCCGCCACTCGGCCTCGATCTCCGGGGTCGCGTGGTGGACGGTCAGACCGCGCTTCTGCATGGCTTCCACCGCTTGGTCGCTTTCTGCCCGGCTCGACTTGACAATCTCGACGCCAGCCTCGACCGCCGCCTTCCGCAATGCTTGCTGGGTGGCGGGGGGAATCGAATCCCAGGCTGCCTTGGTGATGAGCGCGGCCCCGCCCAGCGGAGCGAAATTGAGTTCCAGCATGTGAGGGCAGGGGCCGTAGAACTGCGCGGCCAGCGCATACATAGGAACTGTGTCCAAGGCGTTGATGAGTCCGGTTTGGAGGCCGGGGAGGATGTCGGCGGTCTCCAGCGACACGGGGTTGAATCCCAGCTCTTTCATGAGGTCGAACTGGTCGTTGTTCCCGGCCCAGGTGAAGAGCTTCATGCGCATGAATTGAGCAGGGTGGACGGCCGCGTCTTGGGAGAAGAACCTCACCCATCCGATATCGGCCCAAAAGAGGGTGACGAAGCCTCGGTCGGCAAGGCGCTTCTACAGCGACGGCCGCATCTTGTCCCGGACATACTCGTATTCGTCGAGCGACCGGAACATCATGGGCATTTCCTGGAGTGCCTTGACCGACGGATCGATTTCGGAGATGCCGGTCATGGTCAGGATCGCCGCCTGGATCTGCCCCACACGCATCCTGCGGACCATGTCGGTCTCGCCGCCCATCCTGCCGTCGGGGTAGACAGTAATCTCAACTCCGCCCTCCGGGGCCTGACGCCACTTTTCCCTCATCTCTAGGAGGACTTCGTAAGCCGGTGTGCCCCTTGGGATCAACGTGCCTAGCTTGATTCGCATCGGCGCCGGCGGTCCACCCGCCCGCGCCCCGGAGGAGCCCATGAGTACCAGGAAGAGGGCAAGAACCCGCACCCACGACATTGCACCAACTGATCGGCTGAGTGATTTCGTCATTTGAATTGCTCCTCTGAATTGCTCCTCAATTTCATTCACATGCGCATTTCACTCCACAAAAAGGTCATCCACCCGTGCGAGCAGCCAGCGGGCGCGGCGCTGCATCATCAGGTTCTCAAGCCGCCACTCCGGTCTGGCATTGGGATCAACGGCCAGGGCGCGATGGAGCATCGATTGGAATTCGGCACGATCCTGCTTTTGGACTGAAACGGTCTCAGCCAATGATACGTAGGGCCCGTCAAGCTGGCCGCGGGACAATGCCACAGCCCGGGCAAAATGCTCTCGCGAGCGCGCCAAGGGATCGCCTTTGGCGCCTTGCCGGCTGGGCTCGTAGGTGATCAGAAAGCTCTCGATGGCCCCGGCTTCAAAGTCGGGCGCCAGCTTGTAGGCGCGATCAATGAGCGCCTCTACGATCGGCTGGTCAGCAATGAGGTCAGGGTTATCCTTGGAGAGCGAAATGGCTTCGCCCCAGCTCGCTGCCGTCCAATAAAGCAGTGGAACTTCTTTGACTGAGGTGATGCGCTGGACAACGGCTCGTGGGTTCTCGCGCAAGGCTTTGCCGAATTCCGGGTGGCGCACCTCAAGTCCTCGGAGCCCGTAATCGCGGGCACGTAGATCAAGGCGTCGGGCTCGCGCGCGCAGCCGGGTGGCCTCGGCGAGGTTCGTGTTCTCGATCTCGTCGGCATCTTCCTGAACAAAGGCATAGCTGTACTCGGTAAAGCCCTGGCAGACGGCTAGGAGCAGCCCGCGATGCTTGGGACTTTCCGCCAGCAGGCTTTCCATCAGCTTTAGGCTGAAAGGAACGGCGCTCCGAACCAGTTCAGGATCGTCATCGCTCGCGTAGGTGGCTCCACCGCCGGCGATGGCGTTGCCCAGCTTGTTGACGGCGATCCTTTTTACCGAACACCCGGAGCTCATGGATACTATGAGCAGCGTGCTTGCTATGGCAGCCAGGGTCCGACGCCACCGCGGCCAGGAACATCCCAATTTGTGGTCCACGGACTCTTGCCGGGCCCCAGACCGCCGTGGGGACAAGTACAGGAGTGAACGATGCCGGGACATCTTGAGACTAGTCTTCATTGAGGTGGCCATATTTTTCCGCTTTCCGCTGAGTTGGCTGCAACTTTTGTTCTGCTTTCCCCTAAGCCGGGTGCCACTTTACGTAAGCCGAAGCACGACATTCAAGCGACAAGGTTAGACATTGTGTCGATGTCATGCTTTGCCGCTATGGTGGCAGCGCCTTTTCATTCTTATATCCAGAGAGGGGAGTGTGGGAGGGTTTCAACTTAATGATTCTAAAGAGCGGGAGAAGTAATAGCCGTGGCGGGAGTTAGGGTATCAGGCCGAGGTGACGCACGAATTCATGGAAGCGCGGGTCGGCACGAACGTTGTCGAGTCCAGGTTCGTGACCCAGGTAAATAACGTAATCGCAGCGGTCCTCTACCGCCTGGTCCATCCAGCGGAATGCCTCATCCCTATCGTCCAAGCCCGCCGCGACCCCGATCATGTAAACCGCCGGAACATATTTCTTCTTGGAGAGGTCCTTGAGGGCGGCCAGGTAGCTTCGGGCTTGGGCCTTTTCACCCGAGAGGGCGTAAGTGCCGCCAAGTGCCATCATCAGTGTAGGGTTATCGGGAAAGAGGGCGCCGGCCTTCTGGAACTCGGCGATGGCTTGCGGGAACATGCCCTTCCGCCCATAAGCGCGGCCTCGGAAATAATAGGCCAGGAAGAAGTTGGGATTGAGATCCAACGCCCTTTCACATTGCTCGAGAACCCGATCATCCTGACCGGCGTAAAAGAAAACTTGGGCAGCGGCCATGTTCATGATGATCGAGAGCGGATCGAGCTCCTGGGCCTTTTGTATCTCTGCAATCGCCTTATCCATTTGGTCTGTCGCGACAAGGTACAGTGCGTACCACTCATGACCGGTGGCATAGCCTGGATTGAGTTCCAACGCTTCTCGAAACTGTTGCTCAGCCTCCGGTCGTTTCCAATCGTAAGCGAGCCGGATATAAGCAAGGGAGATGTGGGCGTCAGCGAGCGAGTTGTCAAGCGCCAGAGCTTTCTCAGCGGCTTCCTCCGCCATGGGCATGGCTTGACGGGGAGGCAGCGCGTCGTTGGGCACCGAACCTAGAAGCTCATAGGCATCCGCCAGGCCCGCGTACGCAGGGGCGTATTTAGGATCTGCCGCGATGGCCTGCTGGAATTCCTGGATGGCATTGGCAATCGATTGGGGAGTTCGCTGGTTCCACTCATAGCGGCCGCGCAGGTAGGCGTCATGAGCCTTGGGGTTCACAGGGTGCGATTCGGTAAGGCTGGCCTGCTCCTGCGGCGTCAGCGCGATTTTGATTTGGCGCGCGATGGCTCCTGCAACATCACTTTGCAATGCAAGCACGTCCGCTTCGCTGCGTGAGTAGCTGTCAGCCCAAAGTTGGGCCTGGTCGCTCACCTGTATGAGTTGTGCAGTGATGTGGACTTCCTTGCCCCCGTATTGCGTAACACTCCCGTCCAGAATGTATTTCACCCCCAGGTCGCGCCCAATCTGATCGATGCTCTTAGCCCTCACATTCCGAGCCGAAGTGGGGGCGATCACGCCTAACCTCTCCGGATGCAAACGCGCCAACTGGGTGGTCAGTTCCTCCGTGAACTCCATGCAGAAGTATTCCTGATGTTGGTCGCCGCTTAAGTTTTCAAAAGGGAGCACGACCAGCATCACTTTCGCGAGGGGTCGATGAAAGAGCTGCCAGAGGAAGAAGAATGCCAGGACGACGAGCACGACTGAAACTGCCACAACGCCGGCGTGCCGCCTTATCGCCTCAAAACCTTCTTGTATCCAAAACCTACGGTCAGGCTCGGGAGGGTTGGGCGGGTCCTCCCGCTTGCGCCGCCAGGCTTCCAGCTCAGACTTGTAGGCGAACACCCGACCCTGAAGCCGGTGAATGGGCAGGCTCAAGACCTCCTCCCACCGCTGGGCGGTACGTTGCTCAACCTTCAAGTAAGCCGCGATTTCCCCCCAGGTTTCCAGACGCTCTTCCACCGGCGGCGTTTGAGCGCCCAGTCGGAGTTTTGAATCGAAGCTCTCGTTGGCCACGTTAGCTTTCTGCCCAAGTGAGTGCGTTCGCGTAATGCTAGTCCAGTTGACCCTGGTATGCAACAGGCATTTGAAGGGCTGTGGCCTCCGTAAAAAGACGCTCGGGGGGGCTGGAGTCCTTGGTTCACGCCGGACTACTCTCGAGGCGATCTTCGTGGTGTAGACCTTACGAGAAGGGCTCGGCCAGAGCTCGATGTTCGCTCGGAACCCGGTATATTGGCTTCACGGCCGAAACAAGCGAGGGCGAGTAAATGCTGTCGCGGTTGCGGATAAAGAACCGGGACGGTATTTCTCTGGCGATGACCGCCCCAACTGCTGGAGCTTCCAATCCGCTTTGTTACAGCTTTCGGATATCAGCGACTGACGAGCAGGCTTATGAATGGAGCTAATTCATTCATCTTAAGCAGGTAGCTGGCGGGGACGACGGGACTCGAACCCGCGACCTCATGCGTGACAGGCAGCTTAGGCTAGGGTATCTCGTTGATTTTGCGGCACGCTTGGCAACGTAAGAGCACGCAAAAGCACGGCAAGAACACTCAAGTGGTACTGATTTGGTACTCGTTTCGTTTCACCTACCATTGAGGACATCCGGAAGGGCGTATCGGAGCTGCGAAACAGAGCGATCGGTCGCGTCTTCCATGAACTGGGCCTCATTGAGCAATGGGGAAGCGGGATTCAGCGCATGAGTGCCGCGTGCGAGGAGGCGGGGTTGCGCGTTCCGGTCCTTGAAGAGATTGGGACGCATTTCCGGGTAATTCTGTCTGCGACACGGACCGGGCCGATTCGCATTGATGAGGTGGATCAGGCAATCCTACGCCTCCTCGAAGAAGGAAGTGGCCGGTCGACAGCGGAGATCGCCAAGACTATTTCTCTGTCTCCGCGCGCCACACGGACGCACCTTGCCGATTTGGTTAGGCGAGGTCTTGTTATCGAGGTCGGTAGCGGACCGCAGGACCCCAGGCGACAGTACTTTCGAGCCGAGAACTAAAACGAAGTCCTTGCGTGCGCCCCCACGAATTTATCGGGGCCAACACAAGGATCGCTTCTACCACGTCAGGCGCAACGCGAACTGGATCTCGCGCGGGTCGCCCTGTCCGCCCGAAGCCTGGCCGTCGATGGGCTGCACCGCGTAAGGTCCAAAAACTCAACTCAGGGCAGTTCCCCTCCCCAGCAGGGTCCGAGGGGCGCAGGATTTCGCCGGATCAAGGATCACATCTCGTCAGGTGCTCCCGGGTCCACACGCCTCACGGCTCGGGACGGCCGCCTGCAACCAGCCCACGAACGG